>Ga0105054_10005201_pt1 | contig 18837 bp, 5 predicted proteins | sample BON02_FD_78091 | JGI IMG/M metagenome (GOLD analysis project Ga0105054, IMG submission 78091) | Freshwater microbial communities from Lake Bonney liftoff mats and glacier meltwater in Antarctica - BON-02 (megahit assembly) | ecosystem: Environmental > Aquatic > Freshwater > Ice > Glacier...
CATATCGTGCAAAATGCCGAAGAACCTGAATAGTCCTGTTATGAGGAGCATAGCGTGTAGGATTCGAACTACAACAAGCCAAATGTAAACCTCCTTCAAACAGAACCTTCTTGTCTTTTTTTCGCAAAATGGGCAAAACTCAATGTGTTTCAAACCGGGAATCGGTTGTCTAAACGTCTGATTGAAGTACAACTGAAAATCATCATAACTGATGCGGCATTGCACATTCGAAGTCGGAAGATACAAAAGAGACCTCGCACTGATTTGTCGGCCTGTGTGGAAGTACCGAATCAAAAATGATCCGTTGATTTTTTCTCGCATACAATTGTACAATTTTCACTGAATCAACCGATTAAGGCAGATTTAAGATGAAATGGCGGATTAAGAAGCGTGCAATATTTGTGGATCCCTTTGACCCTGAAGAAATGATTATTGATAAACCAGCGAAACCGCGAGCAGTGAGAAATAATCAAACACGAATCGCGTTTCAAGCGGCATATGCCTATCACGATCGGCATGCACGATACATCAAGGATTTCATAAAGAAAATCCAATCTCGCAATGAAGTAGATGACAAGAAAGAAACCCGATACAAGCGGCTTAAAGGCACAGAAGCAACAGAAACAGAGGTCAATCGATATTTTGCTCAGGAAGAACAATGCGACCGCAAGTATGTAAGGGAAGCATTCAAGCATGAAGAGCTGGAAAGATTTTTAAGCCAAGGTTGGCAATCAATTGCATCAGATTATGAAAAAGATGTTATAGTTCCTCTAGAAACGGCTTTCAACGGAGAATATTGGAGCAAAGACGCTGCTAGAGCCAAGAAAGAATATACACAGTTGATTTTTAAACTGAAACTCAATCACAAGGAGCTAGCACATTTGAAAACTGTAGCAGGAATCCTCGAATATTATCGATATTTGAATATGAAATACAAAGAGCAAATAGTATTCCACACGGACGCAAGGCGCGATGAGGAAATACAACTACAGAGCAAAATTGAATTTTGCCGCAAGGAATTGAGCGAACTTGAAGAGCATAAAACTAAGTTAACTGATAGCGACCGAACATAGCTCGCCTGTTTCTGTACCAACAAGCAACAGTTTATGCAATGGGAGTACACGAAGAGTGTTAATCTTCATTCTCTCCCGAGCGGCAACTGTCCTTTGCTTTCCTTCCGTCAATACACAGTTAAATTTAGAGGATTCAGCCACGACATTCTTCGACGAAGTGGAAATTGGGACGATGGATAGCTTGTTGTTGCTTCCAGTGATCAGAACAGGTGCTCCGGAAAACATGTGGGAATTGAACCACAGAGCACAGGTATCACTCTGAGGCACCGAAATATAAACTCTGTTCGGCTTGGGATTTGTGGTGAAGTGACTTTTAGCGATATTATTGTCAGGTTTTTGAGATCGAGAATCAAAATTTTCATTAGTACCATCTATTGCAGCTGCTGATATTTGATCTACAGTTCGATATGCAAGAGGGGCTGCAATAACGGAAGTAACTACTTTAGAATGTCTACAAGAATGCAGTAATCCGCTGACAGAGTAATCAGGTACGATAGACTTACAAGAAATATTCCACAGCTTGGCCTCGTCTTCTCCGCTCAACGAGAGCAAGCCACATTCGTCAGTCCGGTCATCCTCCATCATCTCCCTCGAATTGAATGGTAGTAGGGCTACCGTAGCAGACGATGGGTGAGCTCTCCAATTCCCTTTTACAGCCCCGTTACGAGGATCTAGTATTGCAACATCGCCAGTTGGTCGCGCTGCGGCTATCCACCCCCCAGAGTGACTGCCTCCCATGGCCAGTGCACTTGTTGCTAAACCTCTGTTTCTTGAGTCTGATACATCTGGAAGTTTATGACTCGCTACAAGGGTCCGAGGGGAGCGGAGATCAAGACAATCCAGAGTCCCAGCAATAGTAGCCATCCATAGAATACTCTCACTGTAATTCCATTGTGAAGGGGGGCGCTCGATGCACAGCAGAGGACGATGGGAGGAACCAAGAGGAACTAAGGTAGACACTTCGTGTTGCAGGTCCCATATTCTTACTGTCCCGTCAAGTAATGCAGCTTTTCTGCACCTATCGAACATTCTAATGGCGATAACAGGCCGAGGAACTGAGATAGAAGAGGTTAACCTAGGAGCGCCATTGATAGACCAACAGCGTATCTTACAGGACCGAGACGAAGTTAACAATATTCTTTCGTCTGTGTCGTGTGTCATTGTAATGATTGGACTATTGTCCATTGATAGCCGACTTAATATGTTTGCTTCCACCTTTCCTGTTGATTTTCGCATGTCAATACCATTCACCCAGGCATCTTCCAGCATACCTGCACCGTACAATCGGCTACTGCTATTGCTTTCTACATCATCTATCTCGTCCAATGTAAACGATCTCTCAAACGAAGCCCTTGAGCTGAAACGTCGAGGGGACCTTCTATCAGAATCATCAGTAGACAAAAGATGCCTCGGAGAATGCGGACCGTCATCAAGCAGGAACGAATCTTCTTCTTCGTCAATATCCAAGTCCAATTCAGATTCCAATTTATTGGAGGAATTCAGCATGGATTCTGAACTGTTTTCTTCATATTGCGCAACGTAGATTTCACTCGAGTCTTCCGTTCTTATTGGTTCTCGTTGGCCAAATGGGTATTTTAAAATGGGAAGAGTTTTTCTGTCGACCATGTCTTGTATCATGGTGGCAAAGGTAGGCACGATATAGAAAATCCTGGCCAAATTTCGAACATGTACAGCGAGAGGGTCAGGTTCGCTGCATACTCTGCTCAATATCCCAACTATTCGGTGCATGACAAAAACGCAACTAGATGATTCAGAACGATAGCATAATTCTGTCACAAGTACTGCTTGATATATCTGCACTAAAGCGCAGTCTAGTCGCGGCTCCAGAGAGATCATATCGACAACAAAAGTAGAATTAAAATACAAAGACACAATATCTTCATCCAATAACAAACCATTGAAAGATACCATAAGCGAGAGGATATCTAACATAAGTGTGGGGTCCCCATTCGGTACTTGCCTATTTGGAAATTGCGCATCAAAGACTGCTATGAGCTTAGGCAGTACCACGTTAACAATAGTAGCCCGGCCGGCATTAATCGCGATTCCACGAATTGTATTAAGAATCACCGAGTCCACTGGAAGATACAGGTTACCCCCGTGGTGAACTACAGTGTCTAATCTGGAAATCAACGCCAGCACCCTACTTGGATTCAATGCTTGTTCTTGTTGGAAATGCCGAAAATGCGCGGTATCAGCGTCATTTGAACTTGGATTATTTGACCACTTGTCAAGAAACGGATTTAGAATATACTGGACTGAGAGGCCTGGTCCTATTCCCTCCGGTTTGGATAGGATGATAAGCGACTCCGCTGTGGACAGTCGAATCGTAACTGGTATTACTGCCCTTGAAATGACAGGGTCCTTTAGCAAAGGTAGAAAATATTTCAGGAAAAAGGTGCTGCCACATGCGCGTAGTATCTTCAAAATGGAATGCTTGGCGAAAACATTTAATGTCAAATTCCATTTGTCAGTCGATTGAAGATTCTCCACCAGACGAATCACCACTTGGAGAACATCTTTTTTCACTTCCGTAAATGGTTCAAACAGATCAAGCGCAAGAATACAGGCCTCTACACTGACACTGTCACTGCTGTCTTGAATTAGAGTCAGAAAGGCGGGTTTCAATAGATTTGCAATTTGAAGATTGCCCTGTAGCAACAGCGTTGGTGCATGGTCGGTGCAGTGACTCAATCTTTCCTTCCAATCAAACAACGCGTGATATTTCGATAAAAACGAGTAAATAGCTGGAAACCATGGTGGGAACAGCAAATTCGTTTCATTGAGCGCCTCAGTAGCGGAATACTTCAAATTCAAATCAACGAGTTTAGATATGAAGTCCACTGTCCTTGTCGGAAGTTGTGCGAGCAAGTCCAATGACTTGGGGGAGGATTGAAGGAATACCTCCAGAGATTGCGGGCTGAATAAAGGTTTTCTCAAATACAACTCAGCTGCTATGCATCCTATCGCGAAGACATCTTCCCGCTGTAGCCCCTCAAGGGTCGTGGGCTTCAAGGGGGAGGAGTAGGCAGGTTGCAGGAACGTTGAGAACTGTGATCGAAAGTTGGACCTGTATTGAAAGTCCACAAATCCATCGTCTCGGCTGCTTCGCGGAGGGTGTTTGCTAGTAAATACTTGGACAAATCCTGGACTTTTCCTTAGGCGATGAGCAGGAAGCGGCATTAGAGGCAATGTTACATTTTTCTCACCAACCGCTTCTTCACCAGATAACTTGATACCGAAATTCAGATCGATCCAATGATGCAGATGCATGGATACGCGATCAGACTCAAGGACTTCACGATGCCACTGAATAAAATCCTCAGGTGAACTGCACCATGACGGCAATTGTATATCCGGCATTTCGATATTGGTATGATGGGAAGTAAAAACTAATGGATCGGTGAAGAATTCAGGAATACATTCATCAGGTGTCCATTGAAACATCCTTTGCATGGATGCAGGATATTCCTTAGCTTCAAAGTTACTCCTTACAACATTTCGAAGCGTAGCTAACGGCGTTACTCGTGCCATATATATGTAATAGGTGATTTCCGAGAGAGATTCAGTTATATGATGAGGAGTAGGGGAATTGTGATAGGTAATATCAAGTTGATCGTCACCTTTAACTAGTCTATACTTGCTTTTTGAAAGGTCCCGCCAATGTGCCTCACTTGAAGCATGAGCGCAGGAAAAGTCAGTCACCCATGGAACTACAGGATGAAACTTGGCATCTGACATTCTTCGACCTGCCGCAGCATTTACTGCCATCAGATACTCTAAATTCGAAAGTTTCCAGTTCCTCCATTGATGTGTGAGTTCCTCGATACTGTTTGCATTTTCTTGTATTGACATTGGGGGATCGATATGTGTCCACAAGTCTTGCGTCATCCGAATATTCCATGGGCGTAGCGATCCATGCCAAAGATCTTTACTATGCAGGTATTCCATTGCGTGAACCAATTGATAGATTACAAAACGAAGTTGTTCGTCACAGTGGGAGTCACTCGGAAGGAGTTGCAACTGCCCCAGTTGTGGTGGGGTGTCTAAATGAACCATTGCAGGTCTCAAAGTGCGGTAATTAAATTTAATCATGGATTCCAGTGTATGCTCCGTAGCTCCAAAAACCAAATAGCAAGGCAATCCTTGTTCCGAAACGACGCAATATAAAGGAGCCCAATTGGAATGCAGGTACTTCACAGGGAGATCACTAAGAGCCCAAATAAACGCCTGATCTTCGCGATCAGTATCGGGCATACTGCATTTATAAAGAGACTGAATCATATGCCTAACAAAATCCTTGCGGTTCCACCTATGCCTATGAATCCTACATGCATCTAGCTTTTTAAATGGTTCGGATTTGAATTCCAGAACATCATCACAGAATTCCTCTAAGGTAAACAACGATTTGCGGTCCTCTGGCTTGAATTCTTCATGTGGAACTAATACATCTAAACAAATTTCATCGTCCATGGTTTGTGGAGTAAATCCGTAGATAACGACGGAGCAACAACCCACATCGATGAGACCCAATGGACGATCTGCAACATGATAACTTTCAATCAGACAATGAGTTCGAATGAATCCTTCACCTACTTTATCAAACGGAAACACTCCCAGATTCAACCCAAGATCGGTTTTCAAACGACATAACATTTTTAATCATTTAGACCCCCCACACATCTATCCAAATGTCGCTGTTTGACGATTGGGACGACCCTCACTCCGAAGGTGCTAAACCTTTTGCTAGAGACCCCAATCCTTTTGAAGATGAAGAACGCCGTTTATCCCCAAGAGTATTTTCTTCAGAACTGGACGATGAAGAATTGGAGCCATCTGACGTCGCGGACGACGAGTACCCCGAGTTCACATTGACGCCGGCTAATTGGCAAGCGGGACTGCCGTTCGGGAATATTAAGAGGTTTGTCGTGGCTCGAGAACAAGCTGTTCTTTGCATCGTGGCATCCGACTCGGAGCAGGTGTGGGTGTGGTATCAGGGTAAAGTGCAGGTGAACCTACCAACATTAGATGCGAAGAAGAACCCGCTGCAAAATATTTTTATGTGTGCTTCTGGGCATCATTGTATAATCAGTCTCCGTAATGGTGACAACTACTACGTGAATGTTAACGGAGCTCCTTCGATAGCTCACGGGCCGTTGCCACAGTTGAAGGGGGTACACATTGACTCAGTTGGGTGGGAACAGTACAAAGAGAATTCAAATTGCTCATCCACATCGACTGGCGATATACTCATTGGTTCAAGCACCGGATCCATTTACCAAACGTGCTTGGATGGACCGAAATGGAAGGAAAAGTACACGAAAAAGGTTTATCAGCTAGATTCTGCAATTTCTATTTGTGGTATTCATGTAATTCCTATATCTGCTTCCAACTGGCTTGTTCTATTGGCCACTTCCAAGCCTACCCGTCTATATGAATTCGTCGGAGGACCTTCCATTGAAAATATGTTCAAGTTGTTTGAAGCCCCTGAACAACGTAGTTTCCGGGAGTTGCCAGGAGACACAGACTATTCATCATTATCATGCCAGACATCATCGCTTGCATCTAAGCCCAAATCGTTCATGCTTCTTTGTGAAGCAGGTCTCTACACAGGGTCATTGTCGTTTACAACTCCTGGGAAATTGATAGATGGTCTCGACATGCTGTACTTCCCCACCAAGTCCAGGACATCGGAGGAGCCATTGGACAATCCGCCGCTAGGAGCAATGGAGACAGAGTTTCATTATATCTTGATGTATCCCACATGGTTGGTTGTATTGAACAAACTGGACGAAACCACCGTGTTCGAACAACGACTAGATACTGAAACATTCGGGACATCTCTAGGAATGTGTTTCGATATTGCTTCGAACGGGATATGGTGTTTTTTTAGCTCTCAGATTTGCAAGTTGGAAGTGAAGAATGAGGATGGAAGTGCTTGGAAGTTATACTTGGAGCAGGCGAAAAACGGAGATCCTGCAAAATTCGATATGGCCCTGAGCAGCTGCAAAACACCCCTCCAAAGGGATCGCGTACTTACAGTGCGTGCAGATCGTCACTTTGCACTTGGTGAGTATAACCAAGCGGCAGAGTATTATGCTTCTACAACGAGATCATTTGAAGACGTGGCTCTGATGCTCATTGAGAAGTCGAAGAAGGACGCATTGAGGAGCTATTTGCAGCTCAAGTTGAAGTCGATTAGCAATTCCAACAAGACACAACAAACGATAATCTCTGTGTGGTTAGTGGAGCTCTTCCTCGCGAAAATTAGTGAACTCACTGCTAGTGATTCGAAGACAGATATGGAGGCACAATTTCACCAATTTTTGATCGACCAGCGTCATGTTCTGGGTCCAGCTAAAGATACAATTTACAAATTGATCACCAGCCATGGCCGCGATAACGACTACCTAGCATACTGTCTGATTAATGGCGATTATGAAAGGGTGGTTGTCCGTTACATTCAAAGAGGAAAGCACAGTGAAGCCATTAAGACACTTGCCCAGCAATCATTGAAACTTCAAGCTACAGGGAGCCCCCCTGATACTTTTTCGGAGCTGTTTTACAAATATTCACCGGAGTTGATGGAGCATTGTTCAATAGAAACCGTAGATACTTGGATAGATTCTCCATTTCTGGATGCCAGCAAGTTGATTCCTGCGTTAATTCGATATACTCAGCATAATAAGAAATCCGACGATCAGTCTTTGCGATACCTGGAACATTGCGTGAAAATTCAGGGTAACCAAGACGAAGCTATTCACAACTTGTTGGTGTCTATATACGCCCAACTGGAGGGTGACTCTCAATTACGAGATTTTTTGGCTTCTCCTGATGGCCGTTTCGACTTGAAATATGCTTTGAGAGTGTGCACTGAACAGAACAAGACGCTAGCTTGCATAGATATTTATTCTGAGATGGGATTGTTCTCGGAGGCGGTTGAATTGGCCCTCACCGTCGATCCGGAACTAGCGAAAATGAACGCTGACATGGCGAAGGATTCCAGGTCAAAGCTGTGGCTTCGGATCGCAAAACACATGATCACAGACGAGAGTTTAGGGGGGACTCCTATTCAGCGAGCCATTTCCGTTTTGAAAGAAAGTGATTCAATTAAGATTGAGGAGATCCTGCAGTTTCTTCCGGATATTGAAGCCATAGGCGACCTGAAAGAAGAGATTTGTCATGCTCTTGAGCAATATGGTTCTAACATTGAGCGTCTAAAAAATGAAATGGCGGATATGTCTGTAGTGGCAGAAGCAATTCGCAAGGAGATAGGAGAACAAGATGACGCTGTGTTTGTGGTGAATGGGGATCAAAACTGTGACATATGTGGAAGAATACTCCTTAATGATGAATCTTATGTATTCCCATGTGCTCATGCGTTTCATTGTAGTTGTTTACTAACAGAGATGTCCCGCACAACCACGGATTCGGTCAAAATTGAAAATATGTATTCTTATCTGGAGTTGCTTAAATCACGTCAAAACAATTTGGAGGACAATGAAGTTCGCAAGAAACTTAAATCTCTAGATAACTTCGTTAGAGAATCTTGCCCATATTGCGGCGATATTATGATCGAATCTATTTCCGATCCGTTCATAACTAGATCAGAATTGCAAGATGTGAAAGAGTGGGAAATTTAATCCAAAAAATCCTGTCATTGATTCTCCGATCGATCTCAAGATCAATATTTCATTTTAAAAATTAAAGAATAAAATACCTGAGACGGATGTCTCCCCTATAGACACATTGGTTTTTAACTCTGGCTTGTCCAAGAGCAAAGAGTTCTGACACGTGATACAGTCCTCAAGCAATCGAATCTTGGAGAAAATTAGAGCTGCACTTCCGAGATTATAGTATTATTTTTACAATACAGAGTACCAAAATCAGTGCTTTTGAAAACTGGAAAGAAGCCAAAACTGCTAATTTCTTCAAAAACAAGGAAACACCCAATTTTGTAAAGAATCTGTAAAAATGGATCATAAAAGATATCAGCGAATGCTGATCACTCATTTTCTCTTATATTATGAGAACGGTAATTTATCATCCATTATGCTTCCGACGGTTTCGCTCGTACTTGTCGTCTCCAAAAATTTCAAGAATCAAGGAAGATATATAATGAATCAGCAACTTTTAAAACGACAGTTTCAAGAAATATCCTCCCGATTTCGGCTCAACAACTCTTTATCTCAGTATTTTATTTGAAAATGTATCCGTTGGCGGTTTCATACTAATTTCTATAGTTTAAGATAACTAACGATCCATAATCTAATTTTCGAACTAGGAAAACTTTCGGCGGTTTCAAATGTTTGTAAAGTAGGTAGAGGAATTTCTATAAATAGTTTAAACCGTGAGTGTTGTTTTGAAGAAAACGTAACCGTTCAAATCCCTATATCAACAAATTTGAAACTCGAGCTAGCTTGCTTCAGTTGTTTAGCTACACATCAAACAATGATTCCACAGTACTTGCTGCTGGTTCTTTCAGTAACTTCCGTACTAGCGGATACAACCTTGCTCACTGGTCACGGACGACGAATTTTGAGCGGAGATGGCGGACCAGCTAATCCATTCAATGGCCCAGATTTTGGTGCAATAGCTTTACTCGCTAAAGCCCAGGCGGCATATGACAACCGCGCAGAAGTTGTATTTTCAGTGACCGAAAAATTGCAATCGCGATCCACCCCTGAAGAATTGAAACGCCGACCTGCTAAGATGGAAGGAGGCAATGTCGATTCAATGAGTATACTCGACAACTGTCCTTCGAGTCCTCTCGATCCTTCTTCCAACCAACCTCTGTATGGAAACGCGACTTCTGAACATCCTTGCTTTTCAGGGGCGTGTAAAATGGGAAAGTCTAGTTCTGCTTGTAAACAACAGGTTTTCGACTTTTGTTGTGATCCATCTGCATCGGACCGCTGTGATCCGTCAGCTGCAATGCTTGAATTGCGACAACAAACTCAATGCGCTCCTCAAAGTTGCACGAACTTCTTCTGGAATGACAACTCAGGAGGAACAAACCAAAACGATGCTGACTGGGACGGATGCTACTTCGACAATCAAACTGTCTGTGATTCCTGCGCATGGGATACCTGGATGATATTCGAATCGTATGCATACGATGGATGCTCTCACAATCCTTTTTGTTTGAAGAATAGAGTTCTTGAATACAATTCAGAGAACTCTCTCGGAAATCGTAGACTCTCAAGCTTGCTTCATAACCACGCTATCTGGTCATGGAAGCGTCATGCTGTTCATAACAGAGTGTTACAAGGTTCTAATTGCTCTGGATACGATTCTTATCAACCCGTATTCGAGAATCTTGCCCCCATTTTTCAAGAGTGCATGAACTTTTCAACCACCGATCAGGATTTAAATGACTGTAATGTCAGTACGGGACTTTTTAACAATTGCCAAACTCAAATTGATCAGTTGCAACTTGACGACATGGAATGTTTTTCGATGATCCAGATGTCTTTTAACGGTTCCTACAATGATTTTTCAGCTGCTTGGGATACTGGTGATTTGGGCGCACCAAGCGAGGAGGCCTTCAATTCAGTCAATGCAGCCAATCACTTCGTTTCTGAATACTTGAATCCGTGCCAAAGAAGTGGCGCCAATAGCAACAGTAGCTGTAATCCGGAGTTCAATAATTGCGGATGCAATGACCCTAATGGATGTGGCCATGGTGGCGATCAATCGTTTGGAGGATTCTGCTCGAATGTAACAGATTTTCAGATGGGTTTTGAGTTTATGGTACCGGTATTTACTTCTTGTATGAATTTTTCTACGGAGAATGTGAATTTGCAAAACTGCTCTGTAGCTAGCGAATTGTTCATGGGTTGCTTTAACGGACTTAACCAGAATCCTCATGACATGGATTGCTTCGTTCCTCATTTACTCCAATACAATGGTTCGTATTCAAACTTTCAAGCTGCATGGCAAACGAATATCAGCAGTGTTCCTGATCAAAATAATTTCGACATCGTCATGAACTCCCTTGGTTTTGCTATGCAGTATGTCATGCCGTGTGAGGAGAAATGCAATGATCCAAATGGATGTGATAGTAACTGCAGTGGAGACAACTGCAACAACCACTGTAACGATCCAAATGGTTGTGGTAATAGCTGTACAGGTGGTGACTGCAACAATGATTGCAATGATCCGAACGGTTGTGGTAATACATGTGTTCAAGACGAAATGGCAGCAATGATGAACGCTTTTGCTTCGAATGACGTTTTCTCGTGCTATGCTCTCACTTCGGAAGAACCAACTTGCAATGACTTGATTTCGTGTGTCCAAATTATCGGATCGATTACCAACTCAGGGGGTGTTCAACTCAATGAAAACTGTTTTGGCGCCGTAGCAAGTGGTGCACAATATCAATGGAGTTCACAAGAGCAAATAGATCAATATGATTGGATGCATCGAGTGATCTCAGTGGGAATGGCATGCAGTGGTGATAATGGTGGAGGTGATTCGACTGACTGGGATTACTACACTACATGTGATGCAAATAGAGATGGATGCGGAACCGGATGCTGTGATGTGGATATGTCCTACTTTGGAGCTTCAGGTACGGATGCTTTTGAATGTGGACAGCTAGCTATGGCAGTAGAAGAATACGAGCGAAAGGACACTGTAATGAGATGTTTGCGAGCTAAATGTGGAGGAGGCGGTGATAAATGTTTTGCTACAGGTGGATTGTTTGGCAACCCAGCATGGGACGAAAACGACTCTCGTAACCAAGGAAGCCAATCGGTTGGTACTTGTATAGCAGCCATCCATGATAACTGTGCAACGAACCCGACTAGTCCAAAGTGCAAACAGGCTTGCCCTTTCACAAGATGCAATGGTGATGCATGTCCTTGCGAAGAAAGTACATGCCAAGCTTACTATGATGCTGATTTTAATACTCTGAAATCCTGCAAGCCATTCTTTGATTCAGTCAAGCGGGATTATGTTACACAAGGATTTTGTATCCCGAGAGTGAATGGACAAGGGCTAACTTTATCAAGCAAGGTTTGGCAAACATTGCTCCTTCAGGAGATGTCGTCCTATCTAATGCTACTCTAGCTCTTGCTGAACAGTGTAGCTTGGATACCGAGATTATCAGCTGTGTGAATACTACTATGGAGTACTGTAACACGGAGGAAGGTTTTAACTCACAGGGATGCCGGGCTCTTAGCGTTTGCGGAGACGGATTGCTGACATGGGGTGAGATGTGTGATGATGGAAACAATGCTCCTTACCAAGATGGTTGCAGAGAATGCCAATGGGTCCCAGAAAATTTTTATTGTCCAGGTCCTGGCGAAAAGTGTGAAGTATGCATCATGGATTCAAAGAGCAATAACAACAACGGAGGACAAACTGGAGGTCAGCCAGTTAGCGAGGGTTGCCCGTTCTGCCGAAACAATAAGTTGAAAGAATTGGTTTCTCCTTGTGCTCATGCAGACTGCAGGGTGGTAAACAGCTACGTTACAGCCCAGGCTTGTGATACTGTGTCTGAAGCATATTGCGGAGCTATCGCAACAGGAGGATTTGTTGATCCTGGATGTGCTGACTTCAAACCTATGACAAGATTGTTCTCAACGCCACAAATACCAGCTTGCTACTATGAAGTGAAGGTCATCGATATTGGTGCGGACTACTTGAAGAAGCTGTCCTATGCCGTTATCACATGTCCGTTGATTGATCCAACGAAGGAAGGACGAGATACCGCACCGTTCGTGCAATACACCAATCCAATGCACATGCTCTCCTCAAATGATCTGGATGCTTTGGCTGGAAATAACAAAACTGTCCTGGAGTTGCTAAGTGCTGTGAAGGGTTTTGAAAAAGGCTCGATGGTTCCATTTGCAGAGTTGGGAGAGTTTGAGCTGTTTGAACATTACGATACTAGTTTGAACAACAATGGTGAATCAATTATGAACCAGAACTACTATAGAAATAGGCTGGCTCGGTTAAATTTGGCTGCGACTGGTTCAAATGACATGAATGGTGGCGACGAATGGTGCGAATCCCCTAGTGGAATTCGTGAACTGAATCCTCTTCCATTGTATGAAGATTCAAACACTGCGCTTACAAGTTTCGTAGCTAGGGAAATTAAATGGCGAGCTAAAATGGGGCGTGACTGGGAGCTGGCTGATTTCTCAGATATCAATATTGATGGAGTCGTTGGAAACCTAAATACTGAGATGAAGAACAACACTCTCAGTTTTGCAATGATGATCTCTAGCACTCGAAAGGAGTGGAAAAATGGTAGAGAATCAGAAGTAGTGCGTAAGGAGTACGATTGTTCCAGGTCTGGAAATTACCGTTGGGAAGACATGGAAACTGAATGCGACGCTCTTGGAGATTTACTAGCTTCAGGTAATGCCAGAGTTAGTTTTGGAAGTTCTTTGTTCCAAAGTGGATGCGTGGATGAAAACTGTGAGCAAAAAATAGCCAAGTACAAGCAGGTGCCGATTCTACCACGTAAACCAAAGGCCTCTTTGGAAAAGTTCAAGCAGGAAAGACAAAGACTCCAAGATGCAGTTTTGGCGCTTGATAATACTACCGATTGGGGTTCTGTTAAAACAGCTATATTTGAAATTAGCTCCATTCTCCAAAGTGCTCCAATGTCGGGAGTTTTCCAGATCTTCAAGGAAGTAACAATCAGTGGGAAAACTCAGAAATGGCTTAAAAGTGTCCGTGATTACTGCCCTCATGACTATGGTACTTGGAGCAATAATCAATGGGTGATAAACGAAGATTGGTTAATTAATCCTTGCTGCAACTGGGAACTACGACAGTACCAATGTTGCCCTATTCAAGATGTCAAAGGAGGGGTCATTGAGACAGTGGTGGATTTTGATACCACCACGCTTGGGACTTTTTGCTCTAATCCAGAACAAATTCAAAAGACGTTGACCAATTTGTTTACTACTATGGAAACCCAGAACAAAGCCGCAAGTGAAATGGCCGACAAGGCAAATCCAAAGTTGCTTGATGACATCGGATCATTCGATCAAGAATGTGGAAACAAGATATACAATTGGAACGGCGATCAAACCATCAACTCTCAAGCTGACTGCTTCTGCTCCTTTTCTGAATATAATAGTGATCAACAGCGATGTGTCGTGGATGCAGCTGATGAATACAAATGTTACGCAGAGTGTTTTCTAGACATGTACGACGGTGATTACTTGCTAAAAGAAATGAAGAAGCATTGGAATATTGCATCAGGAGCTGGCGAGACTGATGCATTTATTGTCAAATGGGAGGAGCTAATGACAGAAGAAGGATGCAGAGGTGGTCGCCAACATGAGTCTGATATCGGTTACGGTGGTTTTAATTGGGTTTGTGACCAAGAGTGTCGCGAAGAAAATTCCTGCAGTGCAAGAGGCGTCCTTCAAAACGCAGTTGAAAGCTACAATGAGAACCAAAAAGGACAAGGCGGACAATGGATGGATTCTTGGTCTCTGAGTCAAAATGATGCAGATTGTACTGCATTTGGAGGCGAGAGAAAGTGCATCAATGAAAACCAAGGTACATGCTATGAGTACATATGTTGGTTACCACTGATGGACAATGTCTCGCTTCCATGCTCTGAAGAATCCAGTTGCTGGCAAACTTGTAGTGCTCCTTGTCAAGAAGAACAAGCGTGTGTTTCCAGTGGAGGTTCATGGATGCCGAACCAAAATAATTGCTGCCCTGCTGATGCGTATGTACATAACAATCAATACGGCCAAGAATGCAAAATTACACCGCCTGGTACACCTGATGGGTGGTCGTTGAATAACGAAGTTTGTTGTGCTTCTTGGGGAGGCAAATGGAGAGATCAGCAGTGCTGCCTCGGAGAATTTGTGACTCAAACATGGGGCTTCCAGGAGTACACCTACTGCCAAGAATGGGTTGATACTTACAAGCAATGCCAAGAATGCCAACAGGAAATTTGCAAACCTTTACAGCAAGAGTGTCGAACTTGTCAAGAGGACCGCAATAGTTGCTGTGCAATGCAATATGTCCCTCAAAACCAAACTGCTTGCTTAAGGTATGAAACTTGTAATGATGCTTCCATCTCAATCGATGAGGGCGGAACGTGCGCTGGAGATGAGCCTTTTTGCTCCAACAATTGGGGTTGGGTGGAAACGCAAGCACCTGAATGTCAATCGTTTGCAAGTAGCCAACTAGAATGCGAGGCAATAGGGTTCAGTTGGACTGGTAAATGTTTGAAAACACTGGCGTATAATAGCACGATTGCAGATTGCTTCCCTGCAGGAGTTCCTGTAGGTGGAAGTTGGGCTTCAAGGTTTGGTGATTGGGAAGAACCAGAAAATGGATGGGCGAGGTCAGTATTCGCTCGTGATGGTTGCTACTGGGTTTCAAATTACACGGTACAAAGTAACACTACATGCCAAGGAAATAACAACAAGCCAGGTGAATTGACTACTGACACAAATGGTGACACTTTCTGTAGAACTCGCCATGTAGGGGAAACCCCTGATTCTTGTCTGGGAGTGCTTATAAATTCCTCCATTTCCTTTCGAAGTGGTCGCCGAAACACACAGGGATCTTGCGAAGCTGGTGTTTGCGATGGACTTGATAATCGTATGCATCCAACTACTAAACAATGGTTGGATCAACAACCGTGGAGCTCCGAGCAATGCGCTGCTGGAGACTCACTGTGTACAAGATGGTGTCCTGTTTGTCAGTCCTGGTCACGAACCAATCAAGGTGCATGCTTTGAAAATTCTACTGAAGTGAGTCAAGAAAACAACGTCTATATTGACCAAGCAGCATGTGAGGCGAATGCAAACTATACTTGGTACGAATGCCCGCAACCACCACCCTCTCAGATTCCATGGCAAGAGCTTTCAAACCAATGCCAGGCTGTCGGTGCAATCCCACAATTCGCTCAAGATGCACTGCAGTGCTCTGCTAACTGGCAGCGATGTCCAACGGAGGAAAGCTGTGACGCTATTGGAGACTGCAACTCGCGATTCGGCTATTTGGATCTAGAAACTAGAATTTGCACCACATCTGACTGGGAGTTTGGAGATTCACATTACAGCACCAAGATTGTGACGGAAACAGACGCTGTTCTAAATACCACTACTTCCAGAAGTGAATGGGTTGAATGTCCGTGGGATAGCCGAAAACAAATCGATGGTGTGTGCATTTCTAGTCGTCCTGAGTCAGGTTGCTCTAGACAAGATCAAATGCATCCGTTCGGTTGCAAGACTGATGGCTTACACAATTCTACTGTCTGTGAAGACGCCGGGAATACTTGGTATAATCGTATCAATGATCGCGATAGTTGTGAAGCAGTGAAAGCGTGCAAGTTGAATTTGTGGGATGTGCGTTTGATATCGGAAGAAGAATGTCTGCTTTGCGGAGGTTCTTTGGTGCAGTTTGCTCAATGGCATGGTGGCAAATGGATAGCTCCTCAAAACAGACCTCTTACATGGCATGCAGAAGGAAGAAAAGTTAAATCTATCAATCAATGGGTTAAAACACAAGCTTCCTACAAACTGAAGGCGGAATTGGAAATTCCCGTGATGAAGGTATATGCGCATTTCAAGAAGCTAGAACTGATGACAAAATACGTAGCGTTCACTGCTTTACTGGAAACCATTGCATGTGATTGTGGTGGAAGCAATACTACTAAAGAACAGTGCTTTGGTGACTCTGACGGCTCTTTGGCTTCTCAAACTTCAATTTATGATACAGAAATTGGAAGCAGCGAAATCACTCACTTTGCAGTATTGAATTCGTTAGGAGGGAACCGACGTCGTCGACTTGATGGGAGTGAGAGTGAATTAACGATCATGTCAGTGTCAGCAGGTGTGTTTGAAAAGCATGAACCTTGCTCTGGGTCTGATGCATTTACTTTTGACACTTTGGTGGTCAAGGATAGCAACGATATCATTATCGGTCAAGTAACTGGAGATGGATGGAATGTTAACCTAACTGACTGGGCTGATCGAACACTTACTCTATGCTTTGATAAACGCGATGATATTGTTATTCGTGACGATATGTTTTCTGATCTTGCTGTTGGACTTAAGGCGAACGAAAACACCGTACACGCACTCGTCGTTGCTAATGAAGCCATCGAATACGAAGGAAGCACTTTAAGCAGAATTTGTTTCAATGCAACCGAAAACGGCATTTACTTTCCAATCTTACGCAGTTCTGCTTCTTCATTGACCAATGGTGATGCTGTTGGCTCTTGTGATCCGGTATGTGAAGCTGGTGGCTCCTGTGTGCTGAATGGCACTGCCGCTGAACTCATGTGTGTGTGCAAATGTGGTTTCTCAGGTGCTTCATGCAATTCTGGATGCTCAAATTACTGTTCTAATAACGGCGAATGCAATGGGCAGTCCAATGAGTGCGCATGTGATATGGATGCCACTAATGAAAATCCATTGTATGTTGGTGACACCTGTTCAAGAATCAATTGTCCACAAGTGGATGGACTATCATGCGCTGGTAACGGAGTTTGTCAGATTCAAAATCAGATGCCAACATGCGTGTGCACAAGTGGATTTGAAGGCGACGTTTGCGAAACACAGATTGTTGATACGGAATCTGCTGGTGCTGACAATGGCTTTGGTGATTCGCCAACAATTAGTGGTAGTATCGACTACGGCTTGCCTCCATCTCCATACCCAACGACTTCGGCACCAACAAGAGCTCAACCAGAACCTTTGATCACCGTTAAGGTCGTTGTTCCTGAAAGCTTTTTACAAGGAGTGCAAAGTTCTTCAAATATTGAAGCAGCCTTGCTTAGTTTGGAAACAGGTTTCGAGAATTTGATCCCAGAGTCTCAAAGGGGTAAAGTAGTAATCAAGGCTTCCGTTGTGAAAAGCAAGAAAGGGTCTATTGATTTTATTGTTTCGAATGGAATTCTAGATGCAGGTACTCTGGCTATTTTGAAGGAGGCGTTGACTCGTCAGGAATGTGGAAATAACCCAAAATGTGAAGTTGAAGTAACAACCGGAAGCAGAAGACTCCTTGCCGGACGACGCCTACCAACAGCTACTGCTTCATACGATGTAACTCAAACTGTTGAATCCGGAGACGAAATGCCTGCTGAAGTAAATACAACTGCTAACGATATCTCGTCATTAATGAATACTGTTGCTACTGAACAGAGCGTTACTTTAGAGGTTACTGTGGATAGTCTTCCAGCACCTGTGAAGAAGCAAACAGTATCGATTAAAGTGGTGCCTACTGATGATGCAATTAATGGAGACAATTCTGCCTCTTTAGACTCGAGTTCTATTCAGTCGTCTATGTCCAATTCAGCGAATGTAGCCAGTACTTTCTCCAGCTCTTCTGGTGTCACAGTCGAGAGCTCGAGTGTTGCTGCGGATTTATGTGATGGCAGAACTTGTTCAGGAAATGGAGTTTGCCAGGAGTCAGACGGAGCTTGTATTTGCGAAAACAATTGGAGTGGAGTTCAGTGTCAAAACCCTCCGCCTACAAATTCTCCTACGTTATCTCCATCAGTCCACACGTCGGCTCCAACAAGTCAATCAGTACAACCTACTAAAGTCCCAACAAAGAACCCTTCAAGACAACCTACTTCTGATCCTACCTTACCACCCACGGATGAGAGTGGTGACGGAGACGAAGACGATATCAATGGTTCTCAAAGAGGAATCGAATCATACGTGGTTCTTGTTGCAGCATTGGCAATCGGGTTCGCGCAAATACGATTGAACTAATTATATACTATATTTCATTATAACTTTGC
>Ga0105054_10005211_pt1 | contig 18822 bp, 16 predicted proteins | sample BON02_FD_78091 | JGI IMG/M metagenome (GOLD analysis project Ga0105054, IMG submission 78091) | Freshwater microbial communities from Lake Bonney liftoff mats and glacier meltwater in Antarctica - BON-02 (megahit assembly) | ecosystem: Environmental > Aquatic > Freshwater > Ice > Glacier...
GGATTTCCTTGCGCCCGCGCACTGATACCTTCGAGACGGTTCGGCGGCACCGGGCGTCTCGCCAGTGGCGAGACGCCCGGTGCCTTGCGTGAAGGCGCAAGCCGGAAGGCAACCGCTGCGCGATGGCGTTGAGACGCTGTCAATCGGGACGCGCGTGCCTGGCCGGGCGCAACGCGCCTGGCGGGGGCAGGCAGGCGCGTCCCGATTTGTCTGGTGACAAATCGGGAAAGAAGTAGAAAAGAGTGGCCAGAAGCCCCATCACACCGCCTTGCGCAACTCCGCCATCAGGTCCGCGAGCACCTTCTGATAGCTCTCTGCCACCAGCCTCCCTTCGCCATCGAACTGTCGGGACGAATCCGCGACCATCACCTCCGGCCCCGGCAGGACCAGCGGACGAAACGGCACCAGACACAGGCGCAACGAAAACTGCGCACGGTCGCCGCCGCCCCGTCCATCGGCGGCAGACATGATCGCCACCGGCTTGTCCCGCCAGGGCGCGCCCTCGGTGCGGCTCACCCAGTCGAGGGCATTCTTGAGGACACCGGACAGCGCCTTGTTATACTCCGGTGTCGAGATCACCACCGCATCCGCCGCCGCAATCTGATCGGCCAGCAGCTGCACCGCGGCAGGGATCCCGCGCGCCTCCAGATCTGCATCATAGAGGGGGAGCTCAAGATCCGCCTCCACAAACCGGTCCGGGGCAAACACGCGCGCCGCCTCGCGGATCAGCATCCGGTTGGTCGACGCGACCCGCAGCGCACCCGCAATTCCCAATAACACCGTCATCGCGATCCCCTCATCAACGCCCGGCAAAGGTAACGCCCAGGCTCCGCAGGGCAAGCATCTCACGCTTGTCTCTGCCCCGCCTTGTCTCTGGCCCGCCGCTGGTCCAAGTTGCGCCAAATTTTAAGGAGGACCGCAGATGCAACGCCACGGGGGCAAGATTCTGGCCGATCAACTGGCGATTCTGGGGGTCAAACGGGTGTTCTCCGTACCAGGAGAAAGCTTTCTCGCGGCGCTCGACGGGCTCTACGAGTCGGGCATCACCAACGTGGTCTGCCGGCAAGAGGGCGGTGCCGCGATGATGGCCGAGGCTTTCGGCAAAATGACCGGCACCCCCGGCGTCTGCTTTGTCACGCGCGGACCGGGGGCCACCAACGCCGCCGCCGGGATCCATATCGCCATGCAGGATTCCACGCCTCTGGTGATGTTCGTGGGGCAAATCGAGCGGGGGCACCGTGACCGCGAGGCATTTCAGGAAATCGACTACCGGCAGGTCTTTGGCGGTCTGGCGAAATGGGCCGCAGAAGTGGACCAGACCGAACGGCTGCCCGAATATATCGCCCGCGCCTTTCGCGTGGCCACCTCCGGGCGGCCCGGCCCGGTGGTGCTGGCGCTGCCCGAGGATATGCTGAGTGCTGTGGCCGATGTGCCCGATTGCGCGGGTCATGCGACGGACCTTGCCCCCGATTGGACCCATGCCGCGCAGGCTCTGCTGCAACGGCTCAAGGCGCACAAACGGCCCCTCGTCATCGTCGGCGGACCGCATTGGTCGGCGCAGACGGCGCAGGATCTTGGGCAATTCGCGCAGGTGCAGGGGCTCCCCGTCGCGTGCGGGTTCCGGCGGCAGGATTACATGGACAACCGGCACCCCAATTATGCGGGCGACCTCAACGTCGCGATCAACCCGAAACTGGCCGAGCGGATGCGCGACGCCGACGCGCTTCTGGTCCTTGGCTCGCGGCTGGGCGATATCGAGACCGAGGGTTACACAAGGCTCGACCCCGCCGCACCCGGAAAGGCGATCTACCACATCCACGCCGATGCGGATGAACCGGGGCGGGTCTATCACCCGGACCTCGCGATCATCAGCGACGCGCCGGGATTCCTGCAGGCTTTGGCGGCACAGCCCGCGATCTGCGAGGTCAGTGCCGACTGGACCAGCGGGGCGCGGGCCGACTATCTGGCATGGACGAAACCGCAGGAAACACCGGGCGATGTCAAAATGGAACAGGTTATCGTATGGCTCTCGGCCAACCTGCCGGATGACGCGATCCTGACCAACGGGGCGGGCAATTTCGCGGGCTGGCTGCACCGCTATTACATTTTCAAAGGCTTCAGAACACAGCTCGCTCCCACCTCCGGTTCGATGGGCTACGGCTTTCCGGCGGCAATCTCGGCCAGTCTGGAATACCCGGCGCGGACCGTGGTCTGCATCGCCGGGGACGGCTGTTTCCAGATGACGCTGAACGAAATGTCGACAGCGGTGCAACACGGAGCAAAGCCGATCACCATCGTCGCCAATAACGGGCGCTATGGCACGATCCGGATGCATCAGGAAAAACATTATCCGGGGCGGGTCTCCGGCACCGTACTGGCCAACCCCGATTTTGCTGCCCTCGCGCGGGCTTACGGCGGGCATGGCGAGACGGTCACACGCACCGATGACTTCCCCGCCGCCTTTGAGCGGGCGCTGGCATCGGGCAAGGCGGCGGTGATCGAACTCGTCCTCGACCCCGAGGCGCTGACCACCGGCATGACGCTGACAGCGGCACGGGAAAAAGGCTTTGCAGCCCGGTAGGGTGGGTTAAAACCTACCTTATACCAACGGCCTCAGCCGGCTCGACAGACCTGGCAGACCTTCAGCGTTGTAACGATGAACCCAATCCCGCAGGATCTGCCGATCCATGCCGCAACTTTCCGTCGCCATCTTCCGGTCAGCGCCATCAAGCAAAAGCGCAATCGCCAACATGCGCCGAGCGGCCCTGGCGTCCTTGCTCTTCGCCGCCGCTGCACGCAGCTCTTGCGCCGTCATATTTGTCCGGGTGATCCTCACAGCCATCGAAACCTCCCTCGCTTCGAGGCCAAGGAAACACATCGCATGAACCTTGGGAATTCACCAACGAGTCACGCCGACGGGCCGTTGGTATAAAGGCGCGGGGCGACGCTATCGCCGCCCCACCGCGTCACCATTATGACTTCAGGTAGCGGTCCAGATAGGCGATGGCATCTTCAATCGCGCCGACTTGCACATCGTTCAGTTCATATTCCCCATCAGCGCCACGCATTGGATAGATGAATCCATGCAGATCATGGACATAGCTGGCCCATTCCACGTCCTTGCCCGCTTCGTGCAACAGATCATAGCTGATGCGGAAAATGCCCTGCAAATGGTCATCATCCCGACCCATGACCATGATCGGCGTGTCGATGGTGGCGATGCGGGCCTGCGCCACCGCCATATCAATCCGGCGGCGGACCTTGTCCACCTCGGCCATCTGCATGCTCTCGATATTGCGCAGCTGGGTATCGGTGTTGACAAAGGCGGTATTGTCAGGGGTAAGGGCCAGAAACTCATGCGCCGCAGGCTCACAAGCGACAGCAGCGGCAACGCCATGATATTCTGACGTCAGCTTCAGAATCATCTCGCCGCCATGGCTCATCCCGATCAGGCCGACGCGGTCAGGGTCCACATAGGGCAGGGTCTTGACGTATTCGATGATCGCGATCTCGTCCTCATATTCCAGCGGCGAGCGGTTGAACATGTCGCGACCCTGACGGCGATCGCGCACCAGCGCACCACCGTCGTTATAGCCAAGTTCGACCTCGGTCCGGTAACGCAGCCAGGCACAGGCGTAGCCGGCGGCAACCAGCCGGTCCATCGTATAGGCACGGTCGCGCAGCGCCTTGCGAATCCAGGGCATCCCCTCGCCACCATTGCCGCTGGCCATCAGCACGATTGGAAAGGGGCCGTCACCCGCAGGTTTGCGAATGGCAATGGGCGCGTAAAGCCCGTCCCAGGTAGGCACATAAATCAGGTCAACCGGCTGGCCATCCACCATTTCGGTGATGACGACATTTTCCGGGTCGAGGGTCTTGTTCATTGCACGGCTCCGCTGGTGATTTGTTCGGGGGTCAGGATGCAGGCGGCCTCGTGATCGGGGCTGCGCCGGGTCAGTTGCACCGGCTCGACTCGGTTGAACCGCAGGCGCACGGTCGGGCCCTTGCGGGTCAGTTCCTCCATCGCGCTGCGCATCGCCTGCGGCACCGCACCGGTCTGCAACGCAGCGGTCAGCCGTTCGGCAGAGGCATCGTCGGCAAAGGTCAGATCGGCAGCAAAGGCATCGCTGCGCGCCACCCCGGTCAGTTTGTCGAACATCGCGTCGCTGGTTTCAAGCCAGCGGACAACATCATCCACCTCCCAACCACAGACAGGGGTGACAACGGAACAGCGAGTATGAAACCGGCATCCCTGCGGTGGCCGTGCCGGGTCCGGCACAGCCCCTTCCAGTGCCTGCATCCGGCTGTCGGCATCGACCAGATCGGGTTTTGCCGCCATGAGCGCGCGGGTATAGGGGTGCTGCGCCTGCTCGAATATCGCCGCCGTGCTGCCGGCTTCCACCACCTTGCCCAGATACATGGTGACAATGCGGTCGGCCATGTGGCGCACGACCGAAAGGTCATGGGTCACAAAGAGATAGGCAAGGTTGCGTTCCTTTTGCAGATCATTCAGCAGGTTCAGGATCTGCGCCTGCACAGACACGTCCAGCGCGCTGGTCGGTTCGTCAAGCACGATCAGATCAGGGTCGAGGGCGAGGGCACGCGCGATCGAAATTCGCTGCCGCTGTCCACCAGAAAACTGATGCGGATAACGGTACAGATGCTGTTTGCCCAATCCGACCAGTTCCAGCAGTTCAACAACCCGTTCGGTGACCTGACTGCCCGACGCTTCCTTGTGCACACGCAAAGGGCGGCCGACCAGATCGACGACCAGATGGCGCGGATTGAGCGAGGCGAAACTGTCCTGAAACACCATCTGGCAGTTGCGCCGGAACCGGGCCTGCGCCGCTCCGGTCAAAATGTCGATCCGGTGCGCGGCATCGAAATTTGCCAGTTCGCGCTGCATCTCCGGGCTGCGCCTCTCGGCGGGCCGTTCCAGGATCGCGTCAATCTGCGCCAACTGTGCAGCCGACATGTCGAAATACACCGCGCCATCGGTGACGCTGCTCAGCCCGCTGACGCAGCGGCCAAGCGTGGTCTTGCCACATCCGCTCTCACCGACCAGCCCGACAGTCTCGCCCCGGCGGATATCAAAACTGACACCGTCCACGGCCTGCACCTGCCCCACAACGCGCTGCAACGCACCTTCGCGGATCGGAAAATGTTTCTTGATGCCACGCACCGCCAGAATGACGTCATCGTCCCGCTGTGCTGTGCGGCGTCGGGTTTGTTCGATCATGGCGTTCATCGAGTCCTTACGTCAAAACTGGGGCGCTGGCCGCTCGGCGGGCTGTGGTGGATGAAGCAGGACACCGCATGATCCTCGGAAACCTTCATCAGCAGCGGGTCATGCATGGTGCAGGCAGCCGCCTCAAACGCACAACGACCGGCAAAACGGCAGGCGGGTTTGGGATCGACCAGTTCCGGAACAGTACCCGGAATAGCGGCCAGCTCGCCGCGCCTGGCAGCCGCAGTCGGCACCGCAGCCAGCAAGCCGCGCGTGTAGGGATGGCGCGGATCACGGAAAATGCCATCAGTATCGCCGATCTCCACGATCTTGCCCGCATACATCACCGCCACCCGGTCACAGACGCGACGGACCAGCGACAGGTCGTGGCTGATATAGAGGACGCTGGTATTGCGGCGAAGTTGCAACTCGCGGATCAGTTCCAGAATCCGCGCCTGCACAGTCACATCGAGCGCGGTCGTCGGCTCGTCCGCGATCAGCAGGTCGGGGTTGCAGGCGAGCGCCTGTGCGATCATCACCCGCTGCCGCATCCCGCCAGAGAGTTCATGCGGATAGCGTTCCATTACCTTGCGCGGATTGGAAATTTGAGTCTCAGCCAGTGCGGCTGCCACCATTTTGTCCAGCGCACGCATGATTTGCGCCCGCTTGGACCGTAGTCCGGGCAGCGACAACAACATCCGTTCCGTGCCGCCTTCGCGCTGTGAGGCCAGCCTGCGCAGCAGCCCTGCCTGCCAGCCCCGGTCAGTCTCAGACACACCCGCCGCAGCGAGCAATTCCGCGCTGCGATGCTGCAAGAATACTTCCGCCACCTGACTGCCGATGGTCAAGGTCGGGTTCAGCGCCTTGCCGGGGTCCTGAAAGATCATCGCAATCCGGTCGCCCCGGATCTGCCGCATCTTTTCGTCTGAAATCCGGGTCAGATCGACAATCTCCGGCCCTTGCTCCCGCCCGGTCTGGCCGCAGGCATCACAGCCTCGACCAGTGCAATTGGCGCAGATCACGTTTGGCCGAAAGGTGATCGACCCACCGGCCATGATCCCCGGCGGCATCGGGATCAGCCGGAGAAAGGCGCGGCCCGTCACGCTCTTGCCACAGCCGGTCTCGCCCACAAGGCCGAGCGTCTCACCATTTCGGATGTCAAAGCTGACGCCGTCCACCGAATGAACCCGCCCGCGTTTCGACTGGAAATGCACACGCAGATCCTTGACCGAGGCGATGATCGCGGGGGCCGCGACGCGGCCTGTGTTCTCTTGCGTTTGGTCGAGCATCAGCGTCCGCTTTCCGTTCTCGGGTCCAGCGCGTCGCGCAGCCCGTCACCGACAAGATTGAAGGCAAGCGCCCAGAGAAAGATCATCAACCCCGGAAAGGTCGAGGCCCACCACCGGCCAGAGGCAATGCCAGACTGCCCTTCGGAGACCAAAACCCCCCATTCCGCGATGCCCGCCTCGGACAATCCGATAAAGGACAGCGTGGCCCCGATCAGCACGACATTACCCATGTCGAGCGTGGCCTGCACCATCACCGGCGTGATCGCATTGGGCAGGATATCGCGGCGGATGATGTTGAACTTGCTGTCACCAATGATCCGGGCCGCATCCACATATTCATTCTGTTTGATCAAAATGATCTGAGATCGCATGATCCGGGCATATTTGACCCAGAACACCAGCGACAACGCCAGAATGATATTGGCAAACGACGGCCCCAGCACGGCAGCAATCGCCAGCGCAAAGATCAACTCGGGGATCGACAGGAACACATCGACCAGACGCATCAGCGCCTCATCGACCCAGCCGCCCATCATGCCCGCGATGCTGCCAATGATGACGCCGATGAAGACTCCAGCCCCGACCACGATGACCGAAAGCTGCAGCGATGTCCGGCTTCCCCAGATCACGCCATACAGAACGTCGCCACCGACGTTGGTGGTGCCCAGCGGAAATCCCTCTGTGCCCGGGGGCATGCGTACCGCATTCCAGTCGCGCGGCATCTGATAGGGATCGGGCACGTTGGGCGCCGCAATCCAAGGGGCAAACAATGCGATGGCGAACATGGCGATGATGATGATCAGACCGATCACCGTTGTCGGGTTTTTGAGGATATTCGCAGCCAGCTCGCGTGACCGTTGCATCCGCACCTGAAACGCCGTCGTCGGCGCTGCGGCGCGAAACGCGACAGGCTTCTCAGTCGTATTCAGATCAACCACAGCTTATCCTCCCAGAACGACGCGAGGGTCGAGCCGCGCATAAATGACATCGACGACCAGGTTCACCAGCAGGAACAGGACGCTGGTGAACAGGACATAGGTCATGATCGTCGCCTGATCGCCGCGTACGACTGAATCGGCCATCCATTTCCCCAGCCCCGGCCAGCGAAAGATGATCTCTGCGGCAATCGCGCCCTGCATCAGAAACCCGAATGTCAGGCCTATGACGGTCACAGTCGGGACGAGGGCATTGCGCCGCGCATGTCGTTTCAGGACAAGCCGCTCCGGCAGACCTTTGGCACGCGCCGCGTCCACGTAATCCTGCTGCAGTTCTTCGACCAGGGCCGACCGCATCATCCGCACGATGATCGCTGTCGCGCCGTAGCCCAGCGTCACCGCCGGCAGGATCAGATGCCAGATCGCATCCCAGAACGCTGTCAGATTGAACGCGAGTAGCGCGTCGATAGTATAAAACCCGGTTGGGTGCGGGATGCTCGCAAAGATCGTCGGATCGCTTCGGCCAATCGGAAACCATCCCAGCTGCGCCCAGAACACGATCAGCATGACAATACCGAACCAGAACAGCGGCAGGCTCGACCCCGCCACAGCAAATACCCTGATGATATGGTCCGGCATCTTGTTGCGCCTCGTGCCGGCAAATGTCCCCATCCAGATCCCCAGAACAACGGCGACCAGACCCGCCGCGATCGACATCTCCATGGTCGCCGCAAATTTGTTGGGGAAAACTTCGGTCACTGGGGCCGCAGCTACTCCGGACCAGCCCAGATCACCCTGAAGCACGCCGCGCGCCCAGTAATAATATTGAACCGGCAGTGACTTATCCAGATTGAAGCGGGCCTCGATCTCGGCGACTTCCGCAGGTGACATCTCATGAGACAGATAAATCCCGATGGGCGACCCGGAAATCCGGGTCAGGGAAAAGACAACAATCGAGACCCCGATTATCAGGAATGGCAGGATCATGAGCCGCCTGATGATGTAGTCGCGTAGTTGCATCTGCGTGGTCTCCCTCGTCCGACACTTGGCCGGCGCTCTGTTCTGAATTGGTGGCGCGGGCTGCACCAACCGCAAGGGTCAATGCAGCCCGGCTTTGGATCGACGTGGCAATGTCGTCCTTACTTGTCGAACAATGCGAAACGCAGGCCCGGACGGGGCCAGATCGGCTGCATCGCAAAGCCCTGCAGCCAGCTGCGATAGGCCGTGACAACACCTTCCTGGGCACCAATGATCCACATCGGCTCTTCATAAAGCGCGGTCTGAAGCTCGGAGTAGAGCGCAGCCCGCGTTTCGAGGTCAAGCTCCAGCGCCGCCTGATCGATCAGCGAAGCGATACGGTCGGGGTCGGTATAGCCATTCGCAAACCCATGCACCGTGCCCCAGTCTCCGTCAGGATGGGCATAGACCTGGAAATAGGCATCCGGGTCCGCCGCCGGGTCCGCATTCTTGGCCCACATCGCATATTCCAGCGGGTCAGAGGCATGCGCATCGTCAAAGACCGATTCGGCCACCGCCAGAACATTGACCCTGAAGTTCGGGTTCAGCCGCTCCAGCGAGTCCTTGAGGACGAGACTCATCAGCGCAAAGAGGTTGCCCTCTTCGGTGATCACCGAGACGGTAAAGCCTTCGTCCCAATACCCGGTCTCCCGGAACAGGGCCTCGGCCTTGGCCGCATCCTGTTGCGCATATACCGGCGCCTCAGGATCATAGCCAAAGATCCCGATCGGCACGAAATGCGGGTTGAAATCGCCGTAGCCCGCCAGCGGACCATTCAGGAATGCCTGATAGTCAAAGGCATGGTTAAAGGCCTGCCGGACGCGCGGATCATGAAAGAAATCCTCGGGGATCGTATCACCAGCGGGCAAGGAGCCTTCCGGAATGTTGAGGTTCATCCCGATGATCAGCGGTTCGAGCAGCAGCCCTTCACTGTAGATCGTGACGCCATCGGCACCTTCGATATCAGAAATGAAAGAGGGGTCGGTCTCGATCGTGTCATATTCGCCGGCGCGCAGACCAAGCACGCGCACATCGGGATCACCACCAATCTCGACACGCAGATCAAGGTTCGCAGGTTCGCCCCAGTAATCGTCGAACACTTCGAACTGCAGGTTCTCGTTGCGGTTCCAGGCGACGAACTTGTAGGGTCCGGTGCCAACCATGTTGCCAGCCATGAACTGGTTTGGTGTGCCGGCCTCAATACCGCCATTCGCCTCAACAGCGTCCTGACTGACGATCGAGGCCGTCATCGAGATCACGACCGAATAGAGAAAGCTGGCGCTCCGCTCCTCCAGCGTGACCCGAAAAGTATAGTCATCCACGACCTCGGTCGAGACGATACTGTCAATCAGCAGCCCTGCCGCGCCTTCGGGCAGGTCCATCGTCATCACGCGGTCCCAGGAATACTTCACATCGTCCGCCGTAAATGGGGTGCCATCGTGAAACGTCACGCCTTCGCGCAACGGAAAGGTGTAAACCAGACCGTCTTCCGAAATCAGGCCATTGTCATCGGTTGGAACCTCGGTCGCCAATGCAGCGATCAGTTCGGACGAGGCCGGCCCGATATCCAGCAGGCGGTCATAGACCTGCAAAATCATCGTCTCTCCGCCCTCACCCGGCTCTACCTGCGCCGGATCAAGGGTCGTCGGCTCGTCATCCGCAGCGTGGACCAGCAGACCCGGATTGCGGACCTCCTGCGCGAGCAATGGCATTGCCGTGGAAAGCATCAACAGAGCGCTTCCCGTCAGCACAACAATCCGCGTCGTTGGTTCAAGACTCTTCATCGGTTTCTCCTCCCGTTGCTAATTGCACCTTGTCGGTGTCTGGCGCCTCTGCAATCAATTGCAGACAATACGTGCAAACGATTGCGTTGGTTCACGCTACACCGGAAAATTCCACCTGTCTACCTCACAGGTGACCATAAAATGCAAAGTTGTATGACAATCGGGAAAGGTGTATAAATGCCAGATTCCGCTAGTTTGCTGGGCTTTAACCCCAACGAAGACCCGTTTGCGGTTGTCAAAAGCGGGTTTTACCGCCGCTGGTTGTCGATGATCGAGGACCTTGATGAACTCAGGTCTATCGTGGCCGGGATCGAATCGACAACCCAGGATAAATGGGTGCCGAGATGGGGCACAGCCGGTCGCAAGCACGAGGATGCCGGCGACGCACTGACCGCAGCCGGCGACCATGCCGCCGCGCGCGAATCCTATCTTCTGGCCAAGACCTACTACGCCATCGGCCGCTTTCCGGGCGAGATTACCCCGGTCAAGGCTGAAATCAGCGCCGATTGCGCCCGCGCCTATCGCAAGGCTTGCGCTCATCTCGATCCGCCGATGCATGTGATCGAGGTCGAATGTCAGGGCCGCACGATCCGCACCCATTTCCGCACACCGCCCGCCGATCATCCGGTGCCCGCCGTCCTCATCATGTGCGGCAGCGATGTCTTCAAGGAGGATCGGGGCTGGGCCGCTGAAATGGCGCTCGAACAGGGTCTGGCGTCGCTGGTCATGGACGCGCCCGGAACCGGAGAGAACCCGTTTCCATGGGAGCCGGATTCGGCCATCGCCTGGGTCGCAGCAGTGGATGCGCTCGCCGCAAGACCCGAGGTCGACGCCAACAGGATCGGTGCCTTCGGGGTCAGCAGGGGCGGCTATTCCGTGATGCAACTTGCCGGGACCGCGCCCGAAAAACTGGGGGCGGTGGTTGCCGTGGCCGGTCACCCCTTCGGCTATGAAATGACCGACGCGGAAATCGCCGCCTTTGTCGAAGCGCGCAACCGGCGTTCGGCCTTTGTGTTTGGCGAAGCGGGAGGCCCGCCCTCCTTTCCCGTCTGGTCGGTGGAAAAGGAAAAGGCGATCTTTGACCGCTGGGCGCTGTCCTCGCTGGGTATCGTGGACAAGATCACCATGCCGCTGCTGATGATCAACGGCAAAAAGGATCACCTCGCCCCGGTCGGCAACATCTACTACATGCTCGAACACGGCCCCGTCACCGGACGCGAGGCGCGGATCTACCCCGACGCCGGCCATTGCGCCTTTGAACATTATCGCGAATGGGCACCTGCCTCTTTTGCATGGCTCGCCGCAAAGCTTGGTAAAGCCGCATAGCGCGGTTCCGGTGCTTCAAACTGTCACGCGGCATAAGGCTCGATTGTTAACCGGCAAAATACTGCTGATCGAGGCACCCGCGATCACGCCCGGAGCAGCGCATAGGCCGCTTCAAGCTCGTAACACCACGCCTGTGGCATCAGGCCCAGTTCCGGCGCAATGCGCGCGGCACTCAGACTCATCGCCGCGATATCGGTCCGGTCATCAGAAATTTGCGTTAGCAACCGGGCAAACCCTTCCGCATCGCGGACATCAACCGCCCAACCGGCCCCTGCGCCGGTTATCTCCGGCGCCAGCAACGCCGTATGCGACATGACCACCGGCAAACCCGACCCCAACGCTTCGACCGCGACGAGGCCATAGGGCTCGGAAACAACCGACGGCATCACCAGCGCGCGCGCCCCGGCGGCATGACGCGCGATTCCCGCGCGATCCTGCCAACCGGTCAAAACAGCCTGCGGACAGGCGGCCCGGATGGCTGCCGCATCGGCACCTTCACCGACAAAAGTCACTGGCACATTGGCCCGCGTCGCCGCCCGTGCCAGCAACAGTGCGCCTTTCTCCCGTTCAAGCCGCCCGACAAAGAGCAGGCCCCGATTGCGGCTCGCATCAATCGGATTGGGCAGAAACGGCTGCACCGGATTGCGCAGAACCCTGATCCGACCATCCTGAAAACCGGACCGCAGAAACTCTTGCCGCATCCCCGGATGGATCAACAGCAGTCGCGGTGCATCCGGTTGCCGGAACACATCACCAATCTGCGTCTGCCGGACCACCCGCCACAGCTTCTGGCCATAACTTCGCTTGTCACAGTTGCTGCGCAGGCACGGCGGCGACAAGGGCACCAGCTGGCAAGGCTTCTGCATCGGAAAATTCCAGAATGCCCCATTCGGACAGGCATTAAAGTAATCATGCGCATGCACGATCAGCCGGGATTTGACCGGCTCCAGCGCACCAAAGACCGAAGGCGACCAGATTTGCGCCCAGTTATGCAAATGCCAGATGTCATCAGGTCGGCCCTCTCGCGCAATCCACGCTGACAAGAACGCCGCACCGGCACGGTTCCAGATTCCCCGGCCCATCTGCGTCAGCTTTTCCGTCCGGGTTCGTGCGACCGACAGGCCGGTTTGCCCCAGAGCGACACAGGCGATCCCGGCCTCAGACAGCGCTGGGCTTTCGCCCGCGTCGCCCGTGACAAACACCACCTCGCGCCCACGCTCCTGCAACAGCTGCGCGGCCAGAACCGCCAGCCCCGTGGCACCGCCCCGCGCCAGCGAACGGTCATTCAGAATGATGATACGCGGCAAACGGACCATTCAGGACCAGCCAAACGCCGCCAGAACGCTGGCTATCTGAGTCCGGCATTCCGCCCGAACCCGGTCACTCTCCCCCGGCGAAATCCCGCAAGTTATGGCCTGATCAAGCTGCCGCACAACCGACTCCGCCCCCTCCGCTGCATCTCCAAGGCGATCCTGCAATCCCACCGACTGCAAAAACCCGTCGAGCTTGGAATCCCATGCCAATCCCACGAATGGCCGCCCTAGCGTATAGGCGACAATGCAGGCATGCAGCCGATGGGCCACAACGGCGTGACACCCGGCAATGATCTGCGCGAGCTCGGCACCCGTTGCGGGCCCTGGGGCCATCTCAACCAGTCCGGCGTGGCGCAGCGCCGTCAGACGCGGGCTCAGAAACAACTGCTCCATGAACGCGGCATCATCGTCCGCACCATTGCAGAACAGCCGGACTCTGGTGCCCCGCTGCCCAAGGGCCAGCACCAGATCGGCATAGAACCCCATCAGACTGACACGATCACCGATCCCCATGTCAGCATGCAGCGCCAGTTCGGCGGGATCGGCGATGCCAACCCCCACCGGCGCATCATCAGGCGACGGCTGCCCCCGTCCGTCCGGCCCCGCCAGACCATAACACTGCGCCGCCAGCAGCCCCGGGTCACGGCAAAGCACCGGAACAGGCAGCCCCGCCTGCGGCATCTGCGCGGTCCAGTGCGCAATCGACCCCGCATCACGCAACGCGACATGGCGCAGGTCGCCTTGTCCCAGCGTCGCAAACAGGGCGGCCCCGCGCGCGCTCCAGTTCGCCGCCACACCCGCCGCCACGATCCCCATCGGCACCCCCGCCGCAGTTGCAATCCGCGCAGCGGCATCCAGTTTCAAAGGAAAGTTAAGATCGACATCCGACAGGATCTGCCCGCCGCCAACCAACACAAAATCGGCACCTTTGACAGCATGTGTCCAATCGGGCCCCAGCCTCCGCAACAGGCGGCGCAACGCAAAGGCGACGACACGCTGGCGCAGTCCCGGCGACAGATGACCAAGCAGGTAAAGCGCAGGACCCCGCCGCACCAATCCCTTCCCCGGCCCGGTGCGTCCGGCGAGATCAATCGTCTGGATCGTGACACCTGGCATTTGCTGGACCAAAGCATAGGCAAGGCAATCGGCAATAACGCCGTCCCCCACATTCGGACTGAACGGCAAACCAAAGAGGACGATTCTGCGCGGCTCAGTCATCTGCAGCCGCGCCGTGCCCCTCCGGCACAACCCCATGCGCCGCCAGCACGCGGATCAACCCGTCACGAAACGCCGCCTCATCGAACCGCGCAGCATGAGCGGCCAAAACCGCCGGATCGCAATCCGCCAGACCGCTTGCCTCAAACTCCCGGACAGCATCGACCAGCCCGGCCACCGACGGATCGGCATATAGCCAACCGGTTTTCCCATGAATGACCGTATCACAGACCCCGCCCCGGCCGTAAGCAATCACCGGCCGGCCCGAGGCCATCGCTTCCACCGGGACAATGCCAAAATCCTCCTCCCCCGGAAAGATCAGGGCCTTGCAGCGCGCCAGATGATCGCGCAGCACCTCGAAACTGACCTTGCCGAGGAATGTGACATTGGCCGGCGCGCCCCTCGCCAGCCGCGCCCGCGTCTTTTCCGGCCCGCCGATCACGACCAATGGCAGGCCCAGCGCGGCAAAAGCAGCAATCGCCACATCCGGGCGCTTGTAGGGGGCAAGCTCTCCACACCACAGATAAAACGCCTCATGCCCGCCTCTCGGCAGGGGCGTGAACGCAACGACATCACAGGGCGGATGCAGCACCTCGGCCTCGCGGCGCCAATATTTGCGAATGCGGTTTGCCACATGCGTCGAATTCGCCAGAAAATGATCGACACGCGCGGCCGAGGTCACATCCCAGATCCGCAAGCTCGGCGCAAAGACCGACATCGCCATCCGCGAGAGCAGCCCGGCACCCCGGCGATAGGTATGATACTGATCCCACAAATACCGCATCGGCGAATGGGTATAGCAGATATGCAGCGCCTCCGGCGGTACGATCACGCCTTTGGCTGGCCCTGCCTCGGATGAAATCACCAGATCATACCCCGCCAGATCCAGCCTTTCCAAAGCGGCAGGCATCAACGGCAAATAGGCCTGATAAAACCTCCGGGCATACGGGAGGCGGCCCACCGAGGTCTCGATAATCCTGTGTCGGCGCAAAACATCCGACAGCTTCGCGGGGTCGGCAACATGGGTATAGATATCCGCATCGGGGAATATCCGGCAGATCGCCTCCAATACCTTTTCGCCGCCGCGCATCCCGACAAGCCAGTAATGAATGATCGCAACGCGCATCCGAACCTACAGGTCCAGAATGCGCGCAGGAATGGCCCTGCCGCGCATCAGATCTGCGATCGCAATCCAGTTGCCAGCCGCACGGCCCTTGCGGTCAATCCATGGCTCTGACCACATGAATTTGACATGATTGGCTATCACATTGCGCAGTATCTGCCTGACCGCGACCGCGCCCGGGCAGTGCCCTTGCGCCACAGATAAACCGGGTTGCAAACCTGACTATACCCCAGCTTTCGACCGGATGTTTCACGCCCGTGCTTTTCACCGCAATGCACGCCGGCAAAGGCCCTGGTATGGGCAAGCGGCTGGTCAATCTGCCCGCCAAAATCCATATCCTCGAGCCAGCCATAAAGTGGCAGTACTTCGTCAAACCGGAGCCCTCTGATCGCCGACATGCGGTAAGCCATGTTGCAGCCATAAAGCGACCGGCGATATGCAACCACGCCGGTCTCGTTCAGATTGCCCTGCAAATCGACCGCGTCAACGATCCGCGACGCCTCCGCCGGCGTAATACCCGGCCCCAGAATCCCGTCCTTTATGACATGGCCCGTGGCACCCGCGACCTCTGGATGCGCGGCAAAGAATGCCACCGCACCCGCAATGGCAAATCGGGACGGGATGAAATCATCATCATAAAAGAGGGCAATATCGATATCCGGCGCAACACTGTCCAAACCCCGGTTGCGCTGAAATGTCAGACCGCGAGAGCCGAAAACAGGTGTTACAGCAAATGGATATCCCGCCATTTCTGGCGCATCTGCCTCCCTCTCCAACGAAAGCACCACGTGCCGCGGCAAAAGGCTTTGGCCCGCAAGCTTTTCCAGCAACGTGGCAAGGTTCTCTGGTCGCCCCAATGATGCAACAATAACCGCAACGCGCAGGTCACCCAAAGCCGGCAGGTCGTCGACTGGTATTGCCTGATCAACGGCACTCATTTGCGCGGTCATCGACCAGCTTCAAACATCATGACCGGCCAAATTCCCGTCTCATCCCGGCCAACGCGCCTATGCACCGTTTCGCAGACCTTCTATACCGCTCTTGCACACCGCTTTACGCGACTGCGCCTCTCATGCTGCACTTTTTAGTTGTGACCTCCGGACCAGATGAAAAGCAAGTCAATCATCGTGCCAATCCGCAAAAACAACTTGCATCAAAGCGATTCGCATTTGCGCATGGCACAGCAGGTTCCGTGATATGACATTCGCGCCGATCCTGGCCTATTGGTGCATCGCACTCTGGGGGCTAGTGTCGCCACGACCGATCCTGCTCTGGCTCACGGTGCTCAGTATCCCATTCGGCTCGCTCGCGATAGTGCCGACCACGCTCACCGCAGGGCTGACCTTCACGCCGCTCACCATGACAGCGCTGCTCGTCTGCCTGCGCGAATTCGGGTTGCATCGGAACGGGCTTCGCTTTCTCTACCGGACCATTACCCGGCTGGATCAAGGACTTCTCCTGGTCCTCTTTCTGCTTTTGGCCACCGTCCTGACGCTGTTCATGCCGCGCATCCTTGCCGGTCAGATCGTCATCGTCCCGATGCGGCCACAGTTCTTCATGGAAACCCGCGCCTTGCAGCCAACGGCGCAGAACCTGTCACAACTCGGCTATCTGATCATCTCTATCGGCGCGACATTCGCCTTCTTTCACATGTTGCGACGGCCCGGCATGCCCGCGCTCCTTGCCCGGGTCTGGGTCGCGGGCGCGATCCTGCTGCTCGCGACCGGCCTTCTCGACCTGTTGTCGCAATTCCTGCCGCTCTCTGGTGTTCTGGGCCTCTTTCGGACCGCCTCCTATGCGATCCTCGCCAATGCCGACCTGCAGGGCTCACAACGGATCATCGGGCTCATGCCCGAGGCCTCGGCCTTTGGCAGCACCTGTCTGCTCTTTCTGTCGCTGCTCTATTTCCTGCGGCACGGCCTGCCCACTGCGGGTGACCGGCGCAACGCCAACATAATCTGCGCGCTGCTCGCCGGCTTTGTCATTCTGTCCACCTCGTCGGCAGCCTATGTCGGGCTCGGCACACTGGGGGCTCTGGCGATTCTGGACTGGGGGCGCAGGCACCGCAGTGCCGGCATCGACGCCGGACTGCGGCAGGGCAGCTTCCGCGAATTCACGATTGCCGCCGCCGTGTTTGCCCTGCTCTGCGGCATCGTCATTCTCAGTCCCGATGTGCTGACCCCGATCGCCGACCGACTGCAATATCTGCTGCTGGACAAGGTAGACTCGCGTTCCTACCTCGAACGCAGCATGTGGACGCAAGTCTCTTTCGCCGCTGGAATCGACAGTCATTTCCTCGGTGTCGGCCTCGGTTCCACCCGGGCGTCAAACAGCCTCGCCGTGCTCTTCGGCTCGACCGGACTGCTCGGGGTGCTGCTCTATTATGCGTTCGTGGCGCAGTTGCTGTTGCGCCCGATCCCGCCCGAAACCGACCGCCTTGCAGCCTGGATGGTCCGGGCCGTCCGCTTGGCATTCTGGCCAATGTTCGTGATCGGCCTGCTCATCGGCACCACGGCCGATTTCGGCGTCACCACTTCCCTGCAATGGGGGCTGATCCTCGCGGTCTGCGCCGCACCCCGGCCTTTGTCGCGACGCGGGTCAAACCTTGAACCCGATGCGCGACAACAGGAATTGTTCGATCCCCGGCCGCTTGCCCGCCAGAAACCATAGCTGCATCGTAACTGCCAGAAACGCCATCCAGGCAACGCCAAACACGGCAAAGGCCCGGATCGCCAGCGAAATTCTTCCGCCCGTGGCAAGCACGTGATCACGCATGACAAACAGGACCAGTGTCATGACGCAAAGCCCAAGCGCGGTGCGCCATAACGCGGCCATCTGCTGCAGAATCGGCAGACCGATCAATGACCGGACAACGAACAGCGTCAGACCAAAGATCACCACGGCAATCCCCGCCTTGACCGCAATTGCGCCCAAAGCACCAAAGAAATACGTTCCGGCAATCATCAGCGGTATGGTGAGGCAGAGTTGCACCGTCACCCGCAAGGCCACGACCCCGGCGCGATAACAGGCAACCGCCAGCGGGTTCAGCGCCAGCCCCGGCAGTTCGATCACGGCGACAAGCGACAGACCAAAGAGAAACGCCGCCGCACCCTGCCAGTCCCGACCGAGCAGGACCTGCACCACCGCCTCCGACAGCATCGCGACCCCGATCAGAACCGGCCCCACGACAAAAAGCAGCGCGTTCGAGAAACGGGTCCATAATTCACCGCGCCGCGCATCTGTCGCCACTTCCGAAAACGATACCATCATCGGGCGCAACAGCGGAACTGACACCCCCTGTTGCGGCATCTCGCTCAGGTTGCTGCTGACCGCATATTGGCCAAACAGATCCGTCGGCAATATGCGGCCCAATAGAATACGGTCCAGCTGCCAATTGATGGCTTGCATGATCTGCGTCAACGTATTCCAGCCCAGGACATCCGCAAAATCACGCCAATGTCTCAGGCTGAAACGCGGACGATACGGCGCATGGACATAGGACATGACGTTTAGCATGAATGCCGTCGTGATTGTGCCAACGGCAATCGCCCAATAACTCTGGGTCAAAACCGCTGTGATAAAAATAAACACAA
>Ga0105054_10005212_pt1 | contig 18821 bp, 12 predicted proteins | sample BON02_FD_78091 | JGI IMG/M metagenome (GOLD analysis project Ga0105054, IMG submission 78091) | Freshwater microbial communities from Lake Bonney liftoff mats and glacier meltwater in Antarctica - BON-02 (megahit assembly) | ecosystem: Environmental > Aquatic > Freshwater > Ice > Glacier...
ACCGCCACATCGCACGCGGCGGCAACTCGTCCGGGGCAGCCCGGGCGCGCCAACTCTGTCCACGTCACGTGCCATGCGGGTGGCGCGCAGGCGGCGCCTGGGGCGCGGCGTGGGCCAAGAGCGCCGAGTCGGCGCACCGGTGCAGCTCCCAGAGGCTGCCTCTGTTGCACTTGGCCCCGGCGCCGCGCATCGGCTCCTGCAGGTGCGGCAGGCGCGAGTGGTCCACCGCGGGGAACAGGTGGTGCAGCGTCTGTCGATCGAGGTAGAGCAGCCACGGCCGGGTCCATGGGCTCGCTTGGATGTCGGCGGTGTTTCGAAGCTGCTGGTCGACAAAGTCGACCACCGCTCCGCGCGCGTCCGCCCCCGGCGCAGCCGCCTCTGACCAGGCGCCGGCCTCGCCGGGGCCCGGAGCCGCGTGGTTGAGGTGGGCCAGGGCCGAGAAGGCGTAGCTGGCGAGCGCCATGCAGAGCAGCAGCGTCGCCACCCCGCGCAACGGGCCCTGCGCCGCCAGGTGCGACGCGACGCGCGCCAGGAAGGCCAGTGGCGCCAGGCGCACCCACCACGGGTAGGCTGGGTCGGCCAGCGCGCGCCAGCGCAGTCGGTGCCCGACGGTGCCCTGCGTCGCAACCACAATCTCGCCCACCGCATACAGGGCGTGCTTGCCCCACGCGCCTAGCAGACTGCGCCGCCTCGAGCCCGGGATCCAGTTGAGGAAGGGCTCCATCGCGATGGCGTCGTGGTCGCGCCGCGGGTTAAGGGTTAACCCGACAGCACGACCACGACACACCTCGGACTTGGCACACCTCGGACTTGGCACACCTCGGACTTGGCACACCTCGGCGCGCATGACACGACCATGGCACACCTCAGAGTTGGCACACCTCGGCGCGCATGACACGACCATGGCACACCTCGGACTTGGCACACTTCGACCATGTTGGCACACCTCGGCGCGCACGACGCGACCATGGCACACCTCGGCGCGCACGACCATGGCACACCTCGGCGCGCACGACCATGGCACACCTCGGACTTGGCACACCTCGGCGCGCACGACATGACCGTGGCACACCTCGGCGTTGGGTTCGTCGCCATTCTCGTTTGTCGTGACCGGGGGGGGGGGGGGCGTCGCATTACCACATATGCACCATTCGGTGGGAGGTACGTGTGTGGTACCAGCGACGCGCGCGTGCCGGGTGTGCCGGGTGGAATGGGTGCCGTTACCAAACTGTCGCAGATCAGTCTCATGCTGTGGGTGAGTTTTGTCTTTGGCACCATGAGCATACTGTGTCTGTGTCGATCCTGCTTGGCGAGCAGAGTGCGACCCATGAGCGCCACGGGTTCCAGTGATGGTGGCGCGGCGTTGCCGCCTGTGTAGTGTTCGCGACCACGGAGGGCTCGATGAGGTGTTGCCTATGTGTCTTGGTCGGAGTGCCGAGGTATGGTCCCTTCAGGGGGTGTCCACTTCGGGAGTGTGCTGCGCGCGCGGGTCACACCCTGGTCAGGATCGGCGGCGCGGCGGCGTATCGGGTTCGCAGTCGCCACGTGTTGACGAGGGCCAGTGCTTGCATGGCCACCAGTGCGACGAACGCGACCCCCAGCGGCGCGGCGTTGGCCCGCGTCCAGGCGATCGCGGCCTCGGCGAACGCGACGTACCCGCCCGCGCCCTGTGAGCAAAACCCGTCTTGGCAGGCCGCCACGTCGAGGCCGTCCGCCTCGAGGGCGGTGCACAGGGCTTACGGCGGGGTGACCGAGGCGAGCCCATACGCGGAGCCCGCGATGACCTCGCAGAAGCGCGGGTGCAAGGCGTCGCGCAGCACGGTGGCGAGGTCGGTCGGGTCCACCTCGCGCGCGCCACACGTGGCGTTGCCGGCCCCGGCCGTGGTGCCGAGGAGGGCGTCGAGGCGGGGGTCGCGGCAGCACACCTGGTACCCGCGGCAGAGCAGCCCCTCGAGCTGCGCGAGGAGGGTGCTCCCCGCCTGGCCCTCGTAGCGGCCGCCGCCGTCCGCCGCGGCCGCGGCCCACGCGCCGCCGACGGTGCCGAGCGCCCAGGCGTAGTAGATCACCGCCGCGGCCACCAGCAGCCCGAGGGCCATGGCCAGGGCCTGCAGTACGCCCGACACGAGCGCGAGGCGAGGCGAGCGCAGGCACACGGCGAGGAGGGAGAGCAGCGACACGCCGGCCACCGCGCCGCCGGCCACGGCCGCCCCCACGAGCGACGGGTACCCGAAGAGCGCCGGGGTGGCCAGTGCGAGCACCTGCGAGGCGCCGCCGAGCGCGAGGGTCGCGGTCGCCGCGAGCGCAATGCCGCCGCCGCCGATCACGCCCGACAGCACGACGAGGACCGCCACCGAGCCCTTCGGCGGGAACAGGCACGAGCCGCAGCAGCGGCAGCAGCAGGCGATCGCCACGAGCGCCGCCAGCAGAGCGGCTCCCCCCCACAGCCAGGTCGAGAGCGAGAGCCCGAGCGCAGCGGCGGGCGCCCGCGTACCCGGCCGCGCGCCGCCGGGGGCGAGGGACAGGTTGCGGGGGCGCGCGCAGTCGGCGCGGCCGGTCGCGACCAGCGCCGAGGGCGTGGCGCCCGTGTAGCACTGCGCGTCGCAGCTGGTGCCATTGAAGCCGCCTGCGTAGGCCGAGCTGCCGCAGGGGTCGGCCCCGTAGCGGCACTTTTGCTGCAGGTACGCGTCCGGCCGCTTCCACGCGGGGTCACCGCCGCAGTTCCACGCCACGCGCGGGTCTTCGGCGCCGGTCACCGGATCGACCCCTGTGCCGGGATACGCCCCGCAGCGGCTGGTGACAAACTCGCAGCCCTGCCTGTACCCCCATGCCATGCACCCCGCCGCGGAGTAGTTGGCCAGGTAGAAGCCGAGGTCCTCCATGGCCGCCAGCGTCACGAATGACACCACCGCCTGGTGGCCGTACGACATGACGTCGTCGCGCATGATGCGCGTCTCCCAGTGCGAGTTGCGGCCAAGGTCGGGCTCGCCCATGAGCGGCACACCAAACCAGGCGTCCGGGTCGTGGCATCCAAAGTGCTCGCTCGCCGCGGCGTAGGCGCGCAAGCCGCGCCTGAAATGCCACACCGCATCGGTGGAGCCGTCGGCGTCCTCGACGACAATGAGCGCGAGCAACGACTTCCCAGGCAGGGGTGCCCCCGGTTCGGCGGCGGGGGCGGGGGCGGCCTGGAAGTGGCCGCCCGAGAAGCTGAGCGTGTGGAGCAGCTCGTGCATGACGAGCCCGCGCCAATGTGCGACGGCCTCGTCCGGGGTGACGCAGTCGCCGTCGAACCCGGCCGCGTACGGGGCCAGTGCCATGTGGGCCGTGCCCATCAGCCACGCCAGCACGAGCCAATTGGGGCGGCCATCGGATGTGGAGGAACACGACGACCCCGACCCCGCAACGCCCTCGATGCGCGGGGGGCGCGTCACAGAGAGCACGGCGTCGCCGCCCACGCCCACGCCACAGTACGTGGCGTTGTCCACCGCGACGAGTGATGTGGTTTGGCAATCGGACGCGCACCGCTTGAGCGACGCGTAGCCCTTCGTTGCGCGCATGCGCGCCGTCCCGGGGGCACCAAAGGTGGACTCGAACCGCAGCGGCGCGCTCACGCCGCGCTCCGGTGCGCGCACAGCGAGCAGACTGGTCGCCTCGGCGGCCACCGCGCGCGTCACGTGCATGATGAGCTCACGCGCGCCGGGCGTCAGCACGTCGGCCTCGGCGCACCGGCCCCAGCAGCCGCCGGAGGCTGCGACCAGCCACTCCCCGTGGCCGCGCACGCACGTGGCGAGCCCGTCCAGCGGTGGGGTGGGGCCAGGCGATCCGCGCCGGTACCACGCGCCCACCGCGACACAGGTCGAGTAGACCTGGGCGGTCTCTTGGTAGAGCGACGCAAAGTCGAGCACGAGCTCGATGGGCCGCGTGTTGTCGCGGGTCAGCGCGTACCGATCCAAGGCACGGCGCGAGGGCCGGGTTGGTCCGGGCGCGCGCGCGTCCAGCTCATCGAGTGGTGCCACCACCGCCGCGGCGAGGGAGCGCGGGGGCGGGCTCGTTGGGAGGGGGCGAGGGGATGCGGACGCTCCTGCGCCGCAAGCGAGCAGCGCGAGTGCGACCCACATGCTCACCGGCAGTTGCCACATCGCATATCAGAACCGCCAGAAAAAAAAACTGAAAGCTAGCGCAGCTGGGGCGGGGCGTCAGCGCAGCGAGCGCGGGTACCCCGACACACGCAGCCGCAGCGACCGCCCCCCCCTCAGGGGGGCGTCCAGAGCGCAGCGAGCGGGGTCACCCCAATGTGCGCAGCCGCGGCGACCGAGTCCAGAGCGCAGCGAGCGGGGGTACCCCACGGCTGCGCCCTGGACTCGCACCCCGCGCGCGGTGCGCGCCCCGGGTGATGCCACATCCGAATGGCACCCGCGACCCCCCTCGCGGCGCTCCTGCAAAGGGGCCCCGGCCGCAGTGGCACCAACCGCACAGTGGCAGCGGTCTCGCACCACCCCCTGGCACACGAGGGGGCGTTAGTTTACGGACGGACCGTTCCGCGGGTGCGCCGCGCACCAAGATCCGATGAGCTTGGCAGTGGCCCGTGACAACTGTTTCTGCTTCCTGTCGCTCGAGTACCTCACGGACATACGGTACATGCTATCGGTGGGCTTCTGTGTGCCCCAGGTCCTCGCGCTGCGGCTGGTGTGGCGCATCCCGCTCGTCGACTTCATGGCGCGCAACAACTTTCGGCTGCGCGGCGATGTAGGGTGTCGGGAGTGTACGGACAGCCCGGTAGGGTGCCTGCGGGAGTGGATGTGGAACAGTGCGGTCGACTGCTTCCTGCGGACCCACTGGTCGACGATCGCGATCGTGGGGGGCTACCCCTTGTACCGCATGCACCACGAGTCGGCCTTGGCCGTCAACGCGGTGGCGGGGGTGGACGTGTACACCTCCCTGTGGGAGCCGGCGAAGCTCGGCGAACTCAAGGCGTCGTTGGAGCGCATCCTCGGGCGCGGTCTGGTGGAGCTCGACGAGCACGACTTTGGCGCGCGGGAGCTCGGGTTCTTCGCATCTCCAACATATGTGGCGACCGACGGCGAGGCGAGCCCAGGCACACACCGCCGCATCGGCGCGTCGATGAAGGACCGGCTGGACGCCCTGCGCTTCCCGTGGGCCGTGGACCCGCCGCTGCGCTCGGGTGAGCACTGGAATGCGCGCGTCGTGGGTTGGTACTCGCCGCAGTTCGACCGAGTGGTGATTGTGCACATGCACGTGCACGCGGTGCGGCCCGCCCGGGCGGGTGTCCCAGTGCGGTCGTCGTACGCCGCCACCCCAGTCCCAGGGCCGGGGCACGGCGCGTGGTTGTCGAACGGCCGCGACTGGGACCACCAGTGGCGCGGGGCCAACATGCTCCTCCTGTGCGCAATGGCAGCGGCGGACTGCACGGCGTCGTCGCTGTCCTACTGGCCCGGGGCCGTCGACGGCCGGGCCTCGGAGTGCGCCGGGCCGCCGATCACGCTGCTGGCGCTGGACCGCGAGGTGCTCGCGCTCGCCCGAGCGGGGCAGAACAGGCGCATCTGGCGCCCCTTGACGCGCCACTGCTTCGAACTGCTCACCCCGCGGTTGAAACTGTACGAGTCGCGCGGCTTCTGGTTGGCCCCGGGCCACCACTGTGTCGCGCAGCGATGCTACGGCGGGCGCGAGGCGCCCAAGCCGTGACCATGTGCACCGTCGGGCGGCGATGCCAGTGGCAGTGTAGAGAGCCGCGTGCATATGCAGCGGCCAAGCCCAGAGCGCAGCGAGCTCCACCCGCCGCGACCACCACCAAGGCGTGTCCGAGTGGGGTCAAGCCGACCACCAGCGCGCCACCCGCCCGTACACCGGTTCTTGCGTCACCGGTCCGTGTGCCACCACGCAGTCGGCCGGTAGCTCCAAGACCTCGTGCTGGAAGTGGGCTGGCAAGTGCACGCGCCTCAGCGCCGAGCAGCCGCGGAACGCGGATGGGTCGATTGTGCGGAGCGACGCGCAGCCCGACAGGTTGATGGCGACGAGCGCGGTGCAGCCATCGAACGCCGAGCGGCCAACCGTCTCCAGCTTGGAAGGCACGGCCACCGTGGCCAGCGAGGTGCAGGCGCGGAGCGCCTCGTCGTCCACGCTGGTCAGCTCATCTGGCAGCGTCAGCGAGGCGAGGTTTGTGCACCCCGCGAACGCACTCTCCTCGAGGTGCCGGAGCTCGGAGCACCCGCCGAGGGTGGCCGTCACCAGCCCCACGCAGCCTTGGAATGCGCGGATGTCGACCTCCACGAGGTTCGAGCACGCCGAGAGGTCCAACCGCGACACGCTCGACTCCATGAAGGCCCCTTCCACGATGACGACCAAGGAGGCCGGCAGCGTCACTGCCTGGAGCCCCCAGCAGCGCCTGAACGCAAACTTCCCAATGTGGGTCAACGCCAACGCCGAGTCAAAGTCAACCGCCAGGCCCCCGCCATAGAATGCACCCTGCTCGACGAAAGCGAGTTCGGCGGGGAGGTGCACGGCGGTCGTGCCGGCCCAGTCTCGGAACGCGTATCTGGGCACGGTGTGGCACCCGCGGAGGGCCAACGTGGCAGGCCACGGGAGGGCCCCGCCCCCAACAAGCGTGCTGTCGGTCATCACCAGACCGGGCGTGACGTGGCCATGCAACTGGAGCTCCCCCGTCGGCCCCCAACCGGGGAGTTGGCACTCCATCAGCTCCAAGTGGACCCCGCCGGCGGCCCCTCGGTAGTGCAACAGGTGCTCGATCTCCTGCACCGAGCGAATTGTGAACCTCCACAGCGACACGCGCTGGACGGAGCTGCCCCCGTCGACGAGGCGCTGCACCAACCCCCGCAGTCCCAGCACCGGCCACTCGTCGCCCCGGAGGTGCAGGCCGTTGCGCTGCTCCAGTTCCCCCAGTCTCAGCCCCGCCCACTCGTCCGCGGGGCTGGGGTCAGTGTTGACCTCGTCGTCGCCGTCGCCGTCGCCGTCGCCGACGCCGACGTCATCGTCGTCGCCGCCGCCGGCCTGGGTGGCGCCGGGGGCGCCGGGGGCGCCGGTTGGCGTCGCCAGGTTGCGCCGGCCAACCGCCCAGCGCGCCGCCTGCCTGTACACCGGCTCTTGCGTCACTGGTCCGTGTGTCACCACGCAGTCGACCGGTAGCTCCAAGACCTCGTGCTGGAAGTGGGGAGGCAAGCGCACGCGCCTCAGCGCCGAGCAGCCGCGGAACGCGGATGGGTCGATTGTGCGGAGCGACGCGCAGCCCGACAGGTCGATGGCGACGAGCGCGGTGCAGCCGCGGAACGCCGAGCTGCCAACCGTCTCCAGCTTGGAAGGCACGGCCACCGTGGCCAGCGATATGCAGGCTAGGAACGCCTTGTTGCCCACGCTGGTCAGCCCATCTGGCAGCGTCAGCGAGGCGAGGGTTGTGCACCCCATGAACGCACACTTCTCGAGACCCCGGAGCTTGGAACACCCGCCTAGGGTGGCCGTGTGCAGCCCCACGCAGCGCTTGAATGCACTAGGGCCCACGGCGACGAGATTCGAGCACGCCGATAGGTCCAAAAACATCATGCTCGACTCCGCGAAGGCCCAGTTATCGATTTCGACCAAGGAGGCCGGCAGCGAGACTGCCTGGAGTCCCCCGCAGCGCCAGAATGCCATCATCCCAATGTAGGTCAACGCCAGTGCCAGCTCAAAGTCAACCGCCATGCCCCCCACGGAGAATGCACATTGCTCGACGACGGCGAGCTCCGGGGAGAGTTGCACAGCGGTCGGGTCGGGCCAATATCGAAACGCGTTGGTGGGTACGGTGTGGCACCCGCGGAGGGCCAACGTGGCGGGCCGCCACGGGAGAATCCACTGGTGGGCCCCGCTCGCAGGGGTGCAGTTGGTCATGTCCAGGCCGGGCGCGATGTGGCCGTGCAGATTGAGCTGCCCCGTTGCCCCCCAGCCGGGGAGTCGGCACTTTATCAGCTCCAAGCGCACCCCGCCGGCGGCTCCTCGGTAGGTCAACAGCTGCTCGATCTCCTGCACCGAGTGGATGGTGACCTCCCACAGCCGCACGCGCCGGACGGAGCTGCCCCATTCGAGAGCTGACGCGCCAGGTCCCCCAGGCTCAGCACTGGCCGCTCGCCGTGGGGCGACTGGGGGTCGCCGCCCTGTACGGCTTCCAGGCGCAGCTGCCGCAGGCAGCGCGGCTCGGCGAGGTGGACCATGTGGAGGGCGTCCAGGGACGGCGCCTGGTCCATTGTGTTGAGCGCGTCGCGGTGCAGGCCCACCCAGTTGGCAGCAGCGCGGATCGCCGAAAACGTGACCACCGCGTCGGCGTCCTTGGGGTGGTGCCTGGCCCCATTCACGTGCATGACACGTTCGAACAGATGGCGCACCTCCTTGAAGCAGTCCGGCAAGGCCTCGGCGACCGCGAGTACGTCCTCGGGCGAGCAGTCCCTCTCATTGTTCGCTTGCCACCGCAGCAGTCGGAAGCGCGGGCCACGGAGGGCGTTGCCCTTCTGCGCGTCGCTGCAAGCGGAGGTGAGCTTGGTGTATGCGTGGTTGTTCGTCGACGCCGTCTGGGCCCGCGTTGTGAAGTCGAGGTGCCGTTCGAGTGGTTGCAACACGCCAGGATGCAGGAGGAGAGATCGCATGGCCTGCCCATTGCCGCACAAAAAAATGACGACCCGCAACGCCTCGCTCGGCGGCCCGGTTGCCCCACGGCCGCACCAGGGACGCCGCCCACATCGCACACAACCCACACAGCCCCTGGCCGGCGTTGCCCCGCGTCATTTGCCGGCCAGCCACTCGTGCACGCGCTTGCGCTTGGTGGCGTAGTCGCCCTTGCACACCACGTCCTCAAAGCGTTTGCAGTTGGGCGGCTCGAGGAGCAGGCGCGTGTACACGGCCTCTGCCTGATCCACGACGGGCGAGTAGTACACGACCGCGCGCACACAGGCCGCGGATGTCAGGCCCAGCACGCCGAGGACCGCGTCCACCCACTCTGGCGACGAGGCGTGGCAGGCAACGCCAGGGCACCTGATCCTCGCCAACCCGTCACCCATCTTGGCCTCAAGCCGCTCCATTCCGTTCCTGGCCAAGGACTTCGAGCCCGTATCCCCCTTCAGGGCCGGCCAGCCACTCGCTCACGCGCTCGCGCTTGTTGGCGTAGGTGCCCGTGCACACCTTGTCCACAAAGTGCTTGCGCTCGGACGGCTCGTCGAGGAGTTGCAGGCGCTCGTGCACGGCCGGTGCATCGTCCACCGTGGGCGAGGTGTACACGAGCGCGCGCACGCAGGCCTCGGATGTCAGGCGCAGCACGCCGAGGACCGCGCCCACCCACGTTGACAACGAGGTGCGCTTGGCAACGCCATTGCACATGATGCTCGCCACCCCGCCCTCGGTCAGCGCGACGTGGAACCGCTGCATCCCCTCCCAAAGCAGCTCGAAATCCGGGCCCCTTGCGGCCGACGCGAGACTGTTGTTGACAAACGGGACCAGGTCGACGACGCCGAAGTCCACCTGGAGTGTCTTGAGCATCGCAAAAAAGCGATCGGCATCCTCCATGATGAACCTTGCCACACCGCCGCACATGAAGGTTGCGAGGCACTGGCCGCTGATGCCGAACTCCGTGCCGAGTCTGCGCAGCGCGGCCCAAAACACATCTGCGTTCTCGTGCAGCATGGCCGACATCGCGCCGTCGCATATGAAGGTGACCAAAAGACTGTTAGTGATGCCGAACTCGAGCGCGAGTCGCTCCGGCGATTCGCGAAAGGCCACGGGGTGGTCCGCCATGGCATACGCGACGCTGCCCTTGGCAAAGGTGCACATCTTCTTGACGTCGTTGCCGCACACGGTCGTCTTGATGAAGAGGAGCAACTCAAAGAAGGCGTCGGCGGTCGGGCCCACGATGGCTGCCGCGAGGCCGTTGCTCATCACCGTCACCATGTTCGGTACCTTGCAACCGAATGGGGGAGCCTGAAGCCGCCCCAGCGCAACGAAAAACGCGTCGACGTCCGCCTGGGGGCCCACGAGGCGCGACGCAACGCCGCTGCACATGAACGTGTCGAGGCCCTTGCCCACGGTGCCCATCGCACGGAGTCGCTCCACCGACTGGAAAAATTGGTCGGCGTCCGGGCCCGCGAGCGCGGCCGCGACGCCGCCGCACATGAACTTGCGCATGCGCGTGGTGTCCTCACCGCACATGGCATAGACCCGGTCGAGCTTCTCGACAAAGGCGGGCTTCAACAGCCGCGACTTGACGCCATTCACCTTGAAGAGGGGCCCGGCGCCGTTGCCGTACCGGGCTGTGAGGAGCGCGACCATGGCGGTGGTGCGCGTGTCAATCTCCTTGTAGGCCTTGGCGCCCGTGAGCACGGCGGCCTCCATCGCCTTGAGGTCGAACGGGAGATTCATCGCGGTGGCGGTGGCCCTCAGCTGCTTGATGGTGTTGTGGGAGTCTGTGTGGACCAAGACGAAGGGTGTGCGCGACTTGACAATCGGGAGCTCGGGGCAGCCGCGCCGCAGCCGCACAATCAAGTCGAGATCGTGCCGCTGCAGGGCCGCCATCTTGCGCACGTCTCGGTCGACGTCGCGATGCCAGTGCCCCTCGTCGTACTCGAACACGACCTTGCCGACCAGGGCGTCCGAGAGGCTGCAACTGTCGCCGTTGACCAGGGCACTGATGACGGCATCTACCGACACCGTGACGCCGGGGTTGTTGAGTTGCATGACACCCGCGACCCAGAGCACCTCCGCCTTGCTGTGCGTGGTCTTGACGGGGCAGTCCTTCTCGTGCCCCTTCTTGCAACTTTTGCTCGGCGCCGGCGCCGTGGGCGGCGGAGGGGGCGTTCGCGGGGGGGGCCGCTGGGGGGGCGGAGGCGGTGCAGCGACCGGTGCACACCAGAGGGCCGTGGCAAGCACCAGGGCCAGCTTGGCCCCACCGGCGGGGATAAACATTCGACCTGGCATGGGGAACACCCGCCCATCGGCAGCCGACGCGCGGCGCTTCGCGGCGCGTCCATTGGCGGGGGACGAGTCTCCCTCGCGCGCCCGACGTGGCATGGTGCGGCGCTGAAGGGGCCCTCGCTGCACACCGCGGAGGTCTGCAATCTGACCCGCGTGCTCCCCGCATTCAGGACCTGGGTGAGATGGCCCGTCGGGAGGGTCGCCCCGTGCCCGATGTGCGCCCGTGCCCGATATGCGCCCCGTGCGTTGCCACTGGTCCTTGGAATGCCCCCCCCCCCCAACGCGGCCTCTTCAGGCAGCGACCAACCACACGGGACAGCCAGGACACATCCTGAAGGGCCCACTACACATCGGCCATTGGGTCAGCAAGCACACGGGAAACTTCCTGAAGACTTCGGCCAAGACACATCGGCCATCGGCCACCAAGCACATGGGAAACTTCTGCCAAGACACATTGGCCATCGGTCATCACACACACGGGAAACTTCGGCCAAGGCACATCGGCCATCGGTCACCAAGCACATGGGATACTTCGGCCAGTGCACATCAGCCGGTCACCAAGCACACGGGAAACTTCGGCCAAGACACATCGGCCATCAGTCAACAAGCACACGGTAAACTTCGGCCAAGGCACATCGGCCATCGGTCACCACACACACGGGAAACTTCGGCCGAGACACATCGGCCATTGGTCACCAAGCACACGGGCAACTTCGGCCGAGACACATCGGCCATCGGTCCAAGCACATGGGAAGCTTTGGCCAAGGCACATCGAGACATCGGCCATCGGTCCAAGCACACGGGAAACATCGGCCAAGACACATCGGCCATCGGTCAGCACGTGGGAAACTTCGGCCAAGGCACATCGGCCATCGGTCACCACACACACGGGAATCTTCGGCCAAGACACATCGGCCATCGGTCACCAAGAACACGGGCAACTTCGGCCGAGACACATCAGCCATCGGCAAGCACATGGGAAACTTCGGCCAAGGCACATCGAGACATCGGCCATCGGTCCAAGCACACGGGAAACATCGGCCAAGACACATCGGCCATCGGTCAGCACATGGGAAACTTCGGCCAAGGCACATCGGCCATCGGTCACCACACACACGGCATTGGTCACCAAGAACACGGGCAACTTCGGCCAAGACACATCGGCCATCGGTCCAAGCACATGGGAAACTTCGGCCAAGGCACATCGAGACATCGGCCATCGGTCCAAGCACACGGGAAACATCGGCCAAGGCACATCGGCCATCGGTCAGCACACGGGAAACTTCGGCCAAGGCACATCGGCCATCGGTCACCAAGCACACGGGAACTTTGGCCAGTGCACATCGGCCGGTCACCAAGCACACGGGAAGCTTCGGCCAAGACACATCGGCCATCAGTCAACAAGCACACGGAAAACTTCGGCCAAGACACATCGGCCATCGGTCACCAAGCACATGGGAAACTTCGGCCGAGACACATCGGCCATTGGTCACCAAGCACACGGGCAACTTCGGCCAAGGCACATCGGCCATCGGTCCAAGCACATGGGAAGCTTCGGCCAATGCACATCGAGACATCGGCCATCGGTCCAAGCACACGGGAAACATCGGCCAAGACACATTGGCCATCGGTCAGCACATGGGAAACTTCGGCCAAGGCACATCGGCCATCGGTCACCACACACACGGAAAACTTCGGCCAAGACACATCGGCCATTGGTCACCAAGAACACGGGCAACTTCGACCGAGACACATCGGCCATCGGCAAGCACATGGGAAACTTCGGCCAAGGCACATCGAGACATCGGCCATCGGTCCAAGCACACGGGACACATCGGCCAAGGCACATCGGCCATCGGTCAGCACATGGGAAACTTCGGCCAAGGCACATCGGCCACCGGTCAGCACATGGGAAACTTCGGCCAAGGCACATCGGCCATCGGTCACCACACACACGGCATTGGTCACCAAGAACACAGGCAACTTCGGCCAAGACACATCGGCCATCGGCAAGCACATGGGAAACTTTGGCCAAGGCACATCGAGACATCGGCCATCGGTCCAAGCACACAGGAAACATCGGCCAAGACACATCGGCCATCGGTCAGCACATGGGAAACTTCGGCCAAGGCACATCGGCCATCGGTCACCACGCACACGGGAAATCGGCCAATGCACATCGGCCATTGGTCACCACACACACGGGAAACCGGCCAATGCACATCGGCCATCGGTCACCACACACACGGGAAACTTCCGGAAAGGGGCCGCAGCGAAGGCACATCGGCCATCGGCCTACCCGGCGTTGCGCGCAGGGCCGCCGTGGCCAGGCCCCTGCCGCCCGGCGAGGCGCGCGCGTTCAATGTCGAGCTCGCGCTTGCAGGCGGCGGCGTCGCGCTCACTGAGCAACTGCGCCGCGCGCGCCTCGTCGCGCTCGCGGGCGAGCTCCTGTGCGCGCCGGCGCAGGCCGTCCGCCTCGGCCTGGGCGCGCAGGAGCCGCGCCTCGCTGCTTGCGCTGGCAACACGCAGCAGCTTGCCCTCGCGCTCGAGATCCAGCGCATCGTCAGCGCACCGCTTGAGCGACTCGCGCGCCGTGCACTGCTGCTCGGCATCGGCCAGGGCGACCGAGCACTTGGACTGTAGCTCCATGACGACGGCCAAGTGCCGCTCCTGGTCGGTGCGCTGGCGGGTGTCGCGCTCTCGCGTCTCCTGGAGCGACGCCGCGTGCACGTCGTGGAGGCGCTGCTGCAGCTCCTCGGTCGCCGCGCGCAGCCGCGCCTCGCGCCCGGCGGCGCGCTGGTCGTCGCGCGAGGCCGCGGCGAGCACCGCCTCGAGCCGTGCGTCGGCGGCGCCGCAGGCGTCGCGGAGCGTCGTCAATTCGACCGCGAGTCGGGTGGAGCGCGCCGCCTGCTCGTCGCGGTCGCGCTGTGCGTCGAGCTCCGACTGGCGCGCGAGGGTGCGCAGGTCGGCGAGGGTGGCCTCGTTGCACTCTTTGAGGTCGTGGAGGGCGAGGTCCCACTGGGCCGCCTGCGACTCCTCGGCGCCCTGGAGCGCGGCCAGCTGCCGCTCGAGCCCCACGCACGCTCGGGTTAACCCTTAACCCTAACCCCTTAACCCGAAGTGCACCACGGGCCGGCCCAGGCTCTGCATAGGCAGGAGAAAGAAGGCCTTGGGCATCGTGATCTTGGCCACGCGCCACTTCTTGAGGCGCGCCTCCTTCGAGGCTCGGACCGCCGCCGCCGCCGCCGCCACCGGCGCTGCCACCGAGGCCGCTGGCGTGTCGGTGCGCTGCACGTGGTTGGCGTCCGCCCACTGCTCTGCCCACAGCGAGTACCGCCGTGCGTGGACGAGCACGCCCGCCACCGTCCGTTCCCCGAAGGGCGTGTCGTAGTAGGGCTGGAGCGCGGCCTTCTCCTCGTTGGCGATGGCCATGGCGAGCGCTGCAACCTCGTCGCCCAGTACCGCCAGGAGCGTGGCCTCCGTGGCCACAGCACCGACTTGGCCCTTGACGAACTTGAGCATGAGCTGGATGGCCTTCTTGGTGTCGGGGTGGATCTTGCCACGCGCATGTAGCTGGTCGGCCGCCAGCCGCTGGAGCATGTACGGGTAGATGCGCTTGGCCTCTAAGCCGCCGCCGCCGGCCGCGCCCTGGATGTGCAGCAACGCCACGCGCTGCATCTCGAACGTGGTGTTGTCGGTCAAGGCGAACGGCAGCGGCCGAGGCAAGCGCCACCTCAGGGTCCACTCGGTGTCGGGGTCGTTGTAGAGCATGCTGCCGTGAGCCTTGAGGAAGGCCTTGACGCCGTCGGTGTGCCGATTCTCACGCCCCGAGAGCGCCGAGATGATCTGGTCGAAGAAGGTCTTCCACGCCGACCACTCGGTCGTCGCCGTGGCGCTGAGGCCGATCGACTCCCCGTTCGCGAGTTGCGTCAGGATGTAGTGGTTAGCGTAGAGCCCCGCCACCCACCGGTACACCCCAATCACGTCGGCCACCTTCTTGAACATGGGCACGAAGCACAGGGCCGAGAAGAGCAGCCCCGCGCGCAGCCCGCACGCCACGGTCGTCATCACGACTTTGTCCTCGGCGGGGGGGCCCCCCGGGTGACTCCGCTTCTTCTTCCCCATTGCCTCCCCAGTGGGGGCGGCGGGTGGTGCCTGGCCCCTGCCCGAGCGGGGCTGTAATCTGACGCCCCCCCCCCACTTCATGGGGGTGGGGGGGCTCCAGTGGGTGGAGGTGCGCGGGCCCCTCTCCGGAAGGGGGGGGTGGAAGTGCAATGCGACACAAAAATAGTTTACGGACAGACCCATAGTGTCCCCCGGGGGGCGGATAGTCAACCAGGGCCTGGAGGTCGCCCGCGGCGTCGATTGCCTGATCGCGGATCTGGAGGTTGGTGACGTGCCGCTGCCCGTACGCGCACAGCAATCCGGGCAGTCGTCGAGCGTCGAATGGCCCTGGCACCGATTCGACGCAGGTAACCTTCATCTGGCGCAGACACCACGGCGCGACGCTGTGGACGAGGTCGAGTGCGGAGAGGCCCACTGGCCGGGGCTCATTGAGTGCCCCTTCCCAGTCGGCTCGCGCGTGCGCATCTGCCTCGCAGATGAGGTCAAACGCACCCTTGACCGGCGTGGACTCCACCAGGTCGAGGAGGCCGCCGTATGGATTGCGCAGTTCGAGGTAGCATGCCGGCGCGGCGTCGCGTACCAGCATCACGTCACGGGGGGAGCAGGGCGCATCGGGGTCGGCTTGCCAGCGGAGCAGGCGGGCGCGCGCCGCAGCCGCGTCCCCCGTATGGCTGGAGAGCGGAGCGATCGGCGCGCGGCAGGCAGAGTCCAGGGCCGGGCTCTGCCGAAGCTGCGGGCTCACCGAGGCCAGACGGATCCGGGAACTCACCGACAGGTGCTCCCGGAGCGGCTGCAGCACGCCCTCCATCCACGGGCTCCACTGGTTGCGCGGCGTCGACATGGCGGGGTGACACGCTGACGAGCGGGGGTGAAAAAAAAAACCCGCACCCGACGCCGGGGGCCGTGCGCCCCCACCAGCGGACACCGCGCGCGAGGGCGGCGCGGTGCGGGGGGTGGGAATGGGGGGGTGACCCCCGTAGCGAGGGGGGGGAAAAAAAAAACCCCGCCCCCGCGCCGGTGGGCCGGGCCCCCCCCCCCGCCCCGAACGACTGGCCGATCGGCCCGTGCAGACAGCCAGCAAAGGCGTGGCGGGCATTCGAGTTGGGCAGTGGCACCCGCATGGACGAGCAAGGCGTGGCTGACCGCGCACAGCGAACGCTGTGCGCCGTCGGGCTTCAACGACCCCTGTGAAACACATTGCCATGGCCAATCGGGTAGAATGCAGCCAACCCCAGTGCATCGAGGTGCACAGGTCGGTTCCCAGTGTGACGGGGAGCACGACCTCGGACAGCCGTGCGCATTCCTCAAAGACGCACTCATCTGGAAAGGCGCCCTCGTCCACAAGGCTCCGTATGTACTTGGTCAACTCGGTCAGTGTCAACGCCGTGCATTTGCCGAGGTCGGCGCGTTGGAGTTGCTTGCACCTGGCAAATGCTCGGTGGCCCAGCGTCTTGAGCGTGGCTGGGAGCTCCACGGAGCGCAGCCCGGAATGCTCAAATGCACTATTTTTCACGCGGGTGAGATGGATCGGAAGCACACACTCGGAGAGCTGTGTGCAGTTTTTGAAGGCATAGCGGTCGATGCGGATCAGCTGCGGTGGCAGGTGCAGGGTCGCCAAGGTGGTGCAATCGCGGAACACCGCGTACTCCATGCAGGTGAGATTCACCGCATGGCGCAGGTCCACCTTGGCCAGGGCGCGGCAACTCTGAAAGGCGGCCGCTTGGATTTCACGGAGCTCGGCACCCAGTGGAGCTGTCAACTCGACGAGGCCACACTCCTCAAAGGCGGAATCCCCAATGCAGCTGAGGCTGGGTGGCAGCTTGATCTGGGTCAACGCGGCGCACCCCTCGAACGCCTTGACTCCGATCACGCGGAGTCCATCGCCCAGCTTGATTTTCGCCAACGCCCTGCACCCAGCGAAGGCGCCCTCGTCGAGTTGGGCGATCCCCTCGCATGAGACGACCTTGAGCGACCGGCAGCCGCGGAACGCGCCCTTCCCGATGCGTACCCTCGGCGGCAGGGTCACCTTGGCTAATTCCGTGCAATTTTCGAACGCGGAGGGTGGCAAGGAGCGCAGGCCGCGCGCGCCGAGGACCACCGTTTCGAGACCACTCGAGCGGAATGCACCGGCTCCAATGGTAGAGAGGTGCCGCAAGTCGAGCATGTACGGGAGAACCCCAAGCGCGGTGCACCCTTGGAACGCTTCCTCTCCAATGTGAGTGATCTGGCGGAGCTCTACTGCACGCAGGGCGGTGCACCCGTTGAACGCTCGTTTGCTGAGGGTATGCATTGCCGCCCCGGTGGCGCCAAGGTCCACCTCTTCCAAGGACTGGCAATCCGCGAAAACCTCGTCGCCCAGTTCCGCCAGCTCGGCTGGAAGGCACACGCGTGTCAGGCCACTGTTGGCAAAGGCGCCTTTCCCAATGCTGCGGAGCGACGCGGGAAACTCAATCTCCGTGACCCCACATCCATAGAACGCATGGGGTCCGATGTCTTCAACCATGGGCAGGGTCACGGTGGTCAGGAGCGGGGTACGCTCGAAGAGCCTGCTCTGCACCGTGAGCAAGGCCATGGACGACATGTTGGCAGTCAAGAGGGAGGAGCAGTCCGCGAATGCACCCGCGCCCAAGTCCTGGATTGTGTGCGGCAGCTCCACCTTCACGAGACCGGTGCTGGCGAACGCCGACGCTCCGATGTGCGTCACGCCCAGCGGGATCTGCAGATCGAGTGCCCAGCAGCCTTCGAAGGCGCCCTCGCCGATGCAGAGCAGCGCGGTGGGCAGGGTCACCACCCTCAGCCGCCTGCAGCGGCCCAGGGCGTGTGCCGGCACGTGGCGCATCGAGGTGTCGGCGCAGTGCAGCTCCGCGAGGCGGGCGCACCTCTGGGCGTGCACAGAGGCGACCCGCTCACCCTGCACCCACAAACTGGTCAATGTGTTGCACTTGGTCAGCGCGACCCGAAGCTTGACCCCGGTCGTGAGCGCCCCGCCGTCGAGCACCAGCGCCGTGGCGCCGGTGCAGTGGCGCAACTCGAATTGGGACAACGGGCCACTGGACAGGTCGAGCGCCACCACTGCCGGTTGGGATGCTGCCGCTGCCGCTGCCGCCATGGTTGCCGAGGCGGGCCCTGGCACGATGGCGTACCCGCGGAGCCCCAGCAACTCGAGCCCCTTCAACCGGAGCAGGTCGTCGAGTTGCGCAACGGGTAGCTTCACCACGGTGTGCCCGTGACGCGCGTCCGAGCTGCGCAGCCGAACCCCTCGAACCGGACCGATGCGGGACGATAGCATCCGGTGCAGCGGCACCAGGCGCCCGGGTAACTGAGCCTGGTCGTCCTCGTCCCCGTCCTCGTCCTCGTCCTCGCCCTCGTCCTCGCCCTCGCCCTCGTCCTCGCTCTCGCTCTCGCTCTCGCTCTCGCTCTCGCTCTCGCTCTCGCCATCGCCATCGCCTCCGTCTCCGTCCCCGTCCTCGTCCTCGCCCTGGCCATTGTCCCCATGGGGGCCCCCGAATGCCGCCTGACCCGCCACGCCAGCGACGCGCATTGGACCCTTGGTGGCCACACATGCCCATGACGCAGATGCAACAGCGAAGAGGTCAAGCGGGTCCACCACACCGACGTCGGCCCAGCCCTCTCTCATATCAGTGTCCCTCATGGCGGATGTCAACCGGTCATTCTTGACCCGGAACCCGTGGTTCCATTGGCTCTCCAGCATCTTCAGGCCGGGGGTGGGCCCCTCGAAG
>Ga0105054_10005214_pt1 | contig 18819 bp, 7 predicted proteins | sample BON02_FD_78091 | JGI IMG/M metagenome (GOLD analysis project Ga0105054, IMG submission 78091) | Freshwater microbial communities from Lake Bonney liftoff mats and glacier meltwater in Antarctica - BON-02 (megahit assembly) | ecosystem: Environmental > Aquatic > Freshwater > Ice > Glacier...
ATAATGTTCTTGCTTCTGATTACCTCACGGATTGCCATCAGGCTCTTTTCTTTCAACAAGATACTCTTGTTTATTAAGAAATTAGCATTTGATGGCTTTTATCCACTACTAGTAGTTTTAAATAAAATAAAATCGATTTTGTTGTTTTAGAAGAAAAAAAAGCAAGAAAATCCCAAAAGGGATATAGAGTCAAGAAACCTGCCTTATTCTTGATGTCCAAATAGGTCAACCGAAATAAAGCATAAACTTCAATTAAGATCAATGACTCCTCCATCAAACGCTTCGGACCCAGAGTAGTTTTCGAGCGAAGGACCAAATAAAGAAACGTAATCCATGCATCTTATCGCCAGCATCTCCCAGTATTTATCCCTTCTCAGCAACGGTACCAATTCCAACTGATTCATGGCTGCTTTGAAATTACCTTGTCTCAATTCCGTGAGCGCCACTTCAAACAATTGCATATCTTTCTTCAAGATCAGCCACTCAGATTTATCAGTAAATAAGTCACTGCGCTGCCGCACACTCGCATCCACCATAATTTCAAATATCGTCGTTGTGTGAGAACCGGTTCTTATTACATCCAACTCCCGGAACACGAACATTCCTGCATCCTCAGCGAGGATTTCGTTTTTTGTCTCAAGAGATAAAATGATTCGGGCACCATACACCTTACACGTGTCTTCTAGAAGAGCCGCTAAATGCATATCCTCCCCAATACATCCAAATTTCATTTTTGAGGCCGAACCAATAATGCCAGTGAAAACAGTTCCAGTATTTATTCCAATTCGAATACTCATTGGAGGTAGATTGTGCTGCATCATCAGAGAACCTACTTGATGATTAATCGCTGCCATTTCTACTTGCTGCTCAACAGCGCATTTACAGGCTTTGAACGCGTGGTTCTCCACTTCATCTGGACTGTTCCATATCGCGAATATTCCATCACCTAATATCTCTACAACAACACCTCCATGGGCTTCTATGATTTCAATCATTGCTGTTAGATATGTTGTCAGTAAATCAATCAAAACGTGTTGGTCTAATGTTTCCGATATGGTCGTGAACGACGCAATGTCAGAGAAGAAGACAGTAACGTGCTTCCTACGGGCGTCAAGCGTTTGGACCTTTCCATCTTTAATGGTGTTACGAACAACAGTCTCTGGCACAAACTTGCTAAAGGTTCTCATTGATTGTCGCAGCGACCAAACGGCGCAATTCAATTGGTATAATTCCTTGATGGCTGTGAAATCGGCTTTATGAATATCAGATGTAAATACGAAACTATCAACATCTTGAATCCGTTTCCGCATTTTGGTAACCGGGGTGACCAATGCATACGCCATTACGATACTCAAACCCAGCAAGAAAACCAGCGGTACAATAAGATTAGCAAGAGAATACACGAGAAACCGTTCCCATGAACTGATCAACTGTTCAATCGGTGTACGTTCTCCATTCGTGCATTGAATAAGCTTCACTACTAATGCAACAAAGGGCACTAGAAAGATTAAAGCACAAAGAAGGGCTGAGAAACTTAGGGACCACATCAAGGCGGCATTCAGAGACCATGAAATCCAGGGAATATCAGCAGGGGATTTCGGTATCTCACCTTTTAGAGTAGCAATGTATTCTGAATGCTCTTCCTTCCACTTGGGGAAACATGCAAGAATACGATTCATTTTCGTTTCTGGAGAGATGAGATGGAAATCAAGTTTCTTGTCCAAAACTCGTCTTGTTACTTCAATATCATAACCGAATACTAAACCAAAAACTAGTGGTTCTCGATCCCCCGTGTACTCTTCTCTTCGAAACAAGTTCAACAGACGTCTATAAGGATCCAACTCCAGCTGCGTCAACAACAGCAATGAAAAAAACGACAATATGACAGAAACATAGCACATCCATTTAACAGCCAGAAAGACATCGTTCGCAAATACCAGGAAATAGGAAATGGTCCCGATACCCAGATAACAAAGCAACAACATCCCATGAAGTGCATTAGCAATAAACACACCAAAGATATCTGCAATCAAGGCAGGTATTATCACAACGCCCATTCCAAATGCGTAACAAGAAAATGAACCTGAAACATGGTAAGTCGTCAATTCAATAGGAGAAAAACTTGATGCGAAAATGGGACTAGTAATAACATTCATAAGTAAAGCCACATCTAACAAGAATAATGAGTACCGGGGCATGTATCTGGCGGTGGCTAACGCCGAAAGTCGACCTAGCAAACCCATCGATGCAAATAGTACCAAAGATTTCATCGTATTCAGACTACTGCGTTTTTTAAGATAAACCTGGAACACTGCCTCATACAACAACAAGACTTGAATGAAAGCTAATGAGGAATATGCTACAAGCAATATCAAAAACGATTTTGACCTCCACGCTTTTCCTAATGGTACATGAATTGGAGGAGTTGTAAAAGTCCCTTCACCATCCGCTATCACCATACTTTGAACCCCGCATTGCTCTTGTTTAAAGCTGCGGGTAGACTCTCCTGTGGGAGGTGCTATAAACAGCGCGGCTAGGATCACAGCAAGAAAGAAAAAAGTTCCTGAAGCGACGATAACAATATCTGGACGTTTTGGCAAAGCTTCAAATGAATAATACCAAATAGGAACCCAAACAACAGGCCCCAATGAAAAGCTGGAAATAGGAATCAGCAAACCGATTTTCTTATCATCAGGAAACCATGCTTTAAGACCTGCAATAGGCGCTGCGTAGAACATACCACAACCCACTCCTGTTAATACACCTTGACCGCATAAAAAAGTAAAGATATCTAAAAGAACCAACCCTTGAGCACTAACCAACGAGCCTATCATCACCATGAACGCCCCGAGAATCATTTGAATCTGTGGACCAATACTCTCACAAACTCTACTCGCAACGCAGGTTCCAATAGCGAAGAAAATCAGGAAGATGAAACTTGGAAGTGTACTTGTATACTGCGTCACGGCATTGTCTTTAAATATCGTGTTTGAAATGAAAAACGTGGGCCAGAAGTACATCAAGGCGCCTGAGAATGTAGACGTCATTGCTCCTAATATCACTCGTATCCATCTTGCTTGTGGCAATTTTTTCTTTAATCGAAGTAATGGACTATTCTGTACGGTCGAAGGGGTAGGAGTTAACACAGCATCAGATTTCAAAGTTTTATATTCCCAAGAATAAGCACCTGCTGCACCGTTCATCGATGAACATATAGTTGCCCCGTTTTCGACAGGGCTCAAACTATCTTTCCCATCTAATGCTCCATCGATAACTGCAAGATCTTCAACTGCTATTGGACGAGAATCATCAACCCAATGGACTCTGGAGGTTAGCTGAAGCTCTGTTTTAGCTTTAGAAGCATCGGGTTTTCCATCCGCCCCCCCACGCACCCCAACGTCACTGAGGTTCATTGTATCAGAATCCTGTAATATGCTAACTTTTGATACCGGATCACGGGTCAGAAATGGTTGTTTTAAATTTGTTGTGCGTACTAAAATTATGAACCATTCTAAAATTACTTTCTCGATGTACACGTGTGTAAAGCATTAAAAGATAAAAGTTTGAAGAGGAGGAATGCACAAGTAAAAGCTTTCTCGGTTTCTAAATCGAATGGCTATTTTGCTGTGAACTTATCGCATCCTCCGCTCCAATCTGGATTATTGTCTCCGTAAGTAGATATGCCATCATCAACAATACGTTGAAGTCGAGATATTCTTAAATCTTTACCATATACTCCTGAAATATTCGCTAGCAAGTCTCTTGATTCTGTGAGTCGCCCTGCTTTACATGAATCGAGAGCTGCTGTGTATGTATCTATCATGGACTTCTCACTAGAATTCGTCTCCGATGAAACTCCTATTATTTGATAAACACCTATTGCCCGTAATTTACCAGCTACAAGTACGTCATTCAATTTCAATAGTGTCATCTTAGCAAGCACAGATTTATTGACAGCATTTTCCGAAACTATGGTTCGAACCCCAAAGAATTTACAAAGACCTTTAAGCCTGGAAGCCAAATTCATTGCATCACCAATGGCTCCAAATTTCATTTTCCTAGCGACCCCTATAACGCCACTTGTTACATATCCGGTGTTGATTCCTATGTTACAAAAAAGACGAGGAAACCCCCATTCGATCTGAAAGAAAACGCTGAGCTTTTCTACTGTTGCGTGTAGACATAATGCACATTCACAGGCCAATAACTCATGATTCTCAACAGTATCAGGGGTATTCCAAAAAGCGAGTAATCCTCCATCAAGTAATTCTGCTATGACTCCTTTATGTGCATCGACCACATCTGAAATCTCCTCTGTAAATATACCAAACGCTTTCCCTAGAGATTCATCGTCTAACGTCTGAATGAGTTCTGAAAAAAGAGCTATTTCCATAAACATGATTGTAACTCTGGATTTTTCACCATAGGGCCGCCTGTACGCTGTATTGCGTAGAGCTTTGCGCACAGTTGTTTCAGGAACAAAGTAGCTAAAGCTTCTTACTGCAGTACCTAACTTCTGAGTCGACTTTCCGCAAATGAAAATCTCCCTGATCAAAGAAAACGAGTCTTCGTCTTTTGAAGAATTCCCGAAGACGAACCTCTCCCCATCCGATATACGATCTTTAAGAGCCCGTATGCCAGCGACAAGAGTACGCGAAAGCCACACTAATTCGAAAACGATGCCGCAATAAGAAAAGAACAGGGCGAATGCCGTAAATATTACATACCTAGTTCCTTTGTTAGATTGATCTCCAATTACATCGTGGCACGTCAGATTGTCCCCCTCGTCAGCTTCCTTCTCTGTAATCGTAATTGCTAAAGCCAAAAGCGGAGCTACATATAAAAACAGACTGAGAGCCAGGGAGCCAACCAAGCTGGTCAGTAATATGGACTTGAGAGACCAGAAAATCCAACTGATTTCTTCTCGTTTCTGCGGAATTCTTGCATCCATTTCAACGGCGATACCGGGATGTTTTGCTACGAAATCACATATACGCTCATACTTTAGGGGTGCCGACAATATCGTCCGAGTTTGCCAATCGATCTCGTAACCGTTTACGAGATAGGTGATCATTGTCGCTCTTGGTTGCAGCTGGTCTAAAAGAACTCTGCATGGGTCAGTAACGACACCAGTAAGAGAAATACATCCCACACTAGCAAAACATGACGCAACGATGCTAAATATACTAAATGGATCATTCCTACAATCAAAAGTGAGATATCAATAGCGGCTACGCAACGGCTGCTTTACTTACTGACTTTCAAAAGTGAAGAATACAATAGCAATCACGATCGATCCTAATCCAGAGCACGAGAGAACAACTCCATGTAAAACCTGGTTCAGAAACTCACCGAAATATTGATATAGGTATCCAACAATACCTCCGGAAACAAGCCCAAAGAACAAGCCCTGAAAACCAATATACCAAAATTTAAAAGTCTGTGTGATATGGAAGGCTTCTGAGGTACGAAGTTCGTTGGCGAAGACGGCCGAAATGACAATCTGAATTATATAACCAATAAGCAAAACCACTTTCAAGTCCATTAACTTGGGTAGCAAGCCCCCCACAACGCGCCCAATAAAGGCACACGCAAAGAAAATTTCCAACATTTGAAATGCTGGAACCATTGTCTCATAGGTGAGAGCATCTCCACCTACAAATACGGCAGATTTAACAACAAAAGCAGGAGCACTCCCAGCACAGACATACGCTGCTGTCACCGAGGTTGCTAAGCAGAAGAAATTGCGATGCCTGACTATATCGGAAATTGAGAGATAAAGTTTCGGAATCTTTACCCCGTGATTAAAAGGCAGTGGCACAGTACAGCTGTCCACAAACAAACATTTTGGGTTATGGCTATGAGAAGGTCCTTGAAGAAGTTTAAAATTTGCTACTATAGCAATAAAGGTGACCGTCGATGTAATAATGAAGAAGAACTCGATGTTGCCATCCCACCAATCAAATGTATAGTGTACAATAATGGTAGCAAAAAGGGGGCCTAAGCTAAATCCTGATATAGCAACTGCTGAAGCGAATGATTTGTTATTCGGATACCACAACTCCAATGCATATTGCGGTCCGATGTAACATGTCGATCCTCCGAATCCACCCAGTATACACCAGCCTGCTATCATCAATTCATCTTCACCAACAGCCACGCCAGCTGCCCCAATATATCCTCCAATTAAAATAAGAAATCCACCCGCAGTAACTGCGTAGTGGGCCCCCATACTGGAGATCACGTACGCACCTAATGCCCCTCCTAGAAGGAACACAAAGAAAATGATCATGAAAGGAGTAACCGGCTGCACTTTCGTGTACGAGGGAATATCCATGACGAATGACACAGGCGATAGAATAACATCCGCGTATAGGAAGGCCCCCGCAAACGTAGAGATGGTCAACAATCTCACCGCTTCCATGAAAGGGGGGTTATCCGTTTCGATGTATTGGTTTTTGAATTTATTCTATTGTAATAATAATTTATTTGGTCAGTTCTTTCGAAGTCTTCTGCCATGTTTACCCTGAAGTTGGGTCACAGAACTACTGGTTTTTGCCATTGTATCCTCAACAAGATCAAGTTTTTTGTTCTGGAACTCTATATTTTGTTTGGTTTCGAACGCGATGGAGCTTAAATTGTCCAATTTTTTCATCATCTCTCCCAGATTATTGTCAACTTGGGCGTCAATATCCATGCCATTGGAATTCTCTGGGGATTGCGGTAACGGAGTAACAAATTGCTTCATCATCAAAGGCATAGAGGATTGTTCCGCTTGACGACGTGGTGCATAATCGTCTTTAATGGCCCTTTCTATCATCGTGCTCCATCCTACAAAGCCATTATCATCCTTGCATCGAAGTTTAATCTTGTTGCCTTCCCCACTTCTGATGACAATGATTTTTGACTTCCGCTCGTGTGAAATGATGAGTGCACCTTTCAAAGAATAGCATTCTTTAGGGTCGCTGAAATCAAGTTTGTGAATTTCACTTTCATTAGCTTTACTAAACTGGAGAAGCTTCCTGGATGCAATCACGAAGAAATACGTTTTATATATTGGCACGAGGCTCAAGGATTTTTCTGCTACGCCAGACCACGTGGCCGGGGTGCCAAAAGCTGTTTCGAAAACGAGTTTCGCAGTTTTCAAATTTGTAAAGTTAAAAGGCGATGCAATTTTTTTCAGAATAAGATCAGCATAAGCTACATCTGTTCTAATTTTATCCAAGTTGATCACGACATTGTCCAACTGCTCATTTTGAATAGCCAGATTCGCAAGAACTTCCATTCCGGCAGTTTCAGCATCATTCAAATCCCTCAGTGTTCTTCGAGTGCTTTCCAGCATCTCCCTTTCCATCTCCTCATGAGTCGGCTGTCGTATTTCTTCCATTATTACTATTAAGGTGATGGTACAATAATTCAACTTCAGCAAAAATATGGCTCTTTTTTTTCAGTGATTTTTTTGATAACGGTCATATTTTTTATGGATGGAGTCTCAGGTGTTGGCAATTAGACTTGGGCTGCTTCGGGCAAAATTAAAATCTCAAAGTGATATGAATCAGTGCGAGAACCATCTTAGCGAAAGCAGTAGCAGCAGCAGCGAAGAATCTCGTTCAAAAAGGAAGTCGAGGCGTACATCGAGGCATAAAAAAAAGAAAACCAAGAGGAAGCAAAGGTATAGCTCCTCAAGTCAAAGTGAATCTGATGAATCGCTGACAAATATTCTACTGGAAGATGAACTTCGTAGAGAGTCGGAAGTTCAGCAGAAAATGATCTTCGGTGTTTTGAATGACTTTGCTTCGCAATTGGATGAGGAGACTGAGACGAGGAAACAGAGGGAATTCGAAGACCGAATAGAAAAACGGTTGGAGATTCAAAACGAGAATCTTCTTTTGAAAGTATTGCATCGTATACCTTCTTCGATCTCAAACCCTTTTATATCGTCATCGACCTCAAACCCATTTATACCTTCTTCGATCTCAAACCCATTTATATCGACTTCGATCCCAAATCCATTGATTACGAAAACCGAAGATCTATCCGATACTAATGAAGTACGTCAGACTAACGTGATCAATAAAATCGAGCATCCTGTTCTAGCGGAAGTTGAAGGTCCCCCAGAAAAGCCCACCTCTGCAGTTTCTTCAACTAAACAAGGGGCGAAGGAAGAAAAGTTAACCCTTAGTAAACCCGACATCAAAACACAGGACGATTCGAACATTTGGGACACATTGATGGACGAAGATAATGATCTGTTATACATGAGTGAAGATGAGACAGAGAAAAAGGAGAAAGAGAAACGAGCAGGAGAAAAGAAGCTTGAAGCTGAGAGAATACTCAAGCAGAAGAAGCTAACCTTACTGGAAGATATCAAACCATTGTATCGCTGGAAGAATGAAGGGGTGACCAACCCACCTGCTTCTAAAGTTCTTCGAGGGGTAACGCTCTTCCGGGCGATTGCTAGTACAGTGATCTTCGCGAAGCGACTGCATCTGCAGCAAATAAGATATAAAATTGCTCAAGCGCCCGAAGACTTAAAGGATATTGAATTAGCTCTGGGTTGGTTCACAGAAAAAACACAAGGATGGTGTGGACATGTATTGACCAATATATTTAATGATATTCTATCTAAGGAGAACTTGGTTCTCGATCCAGCGTCATTGGGACTATTTGGGGGCAACAAATTCAAATTTAAAAAGACTAGACCTGATGATTCGGGCTCCAATGCGGCATTGTTAGCACTGCGGCTTCGAATCCGTGTCAGAGGTATTTTAGAGCAGCTACTACGTTCTGTTAGTAAAAATAAACCAGCAGTAACACCGAGCATCTTCACATTCTTGCGTAGAATAATATTTGATGGGTGCGTATTCCCCAGCAATTATCTATTTGAGCATGAAGTCGAGAACTTGGAGTTTGGCCAATCGATGCACACTCGATGGATGATTCAACTTTCACAAGAGTCGGACCAGCCAGTTGTAGATCTGTCTAGACAGAAATTGGTTTTAGCAAATTTTGTATTCGTGAGATGCCTGATTCCTCTACTACTAGATCCCGGTAAATCAGGACTTACAGGGAAAACCAGACCTAAAAGGAAAATTCAAAATAACCTTACTGTTTTGAGTTCGATCCTATTTGCATTGGTGCAAATCACTTTTGGAGGTCCTTCCATTGAAACCATAGTAAGTCAAAAATCAAGCACTTCTCGTGCAAAAGTCAGACCCGTTGATGCAAAAGAAGCAGAACATGAAGCAAATACCACTGTCAAAAAATCCAATGGATTTAAATTCTTTAAAAAGTTGAATAAAGTGTCAGTCGAGTCATTAACCAACCAACATGAAACGGTATTAACTGAAACTATTAATACTAAAACTGAAATAGTGGATGACATCAAGGGAGATTGGTTTGTATGTATCGACGACCTCGCGAATAATCTGTTTTCCACCAAGCATTTCCAAAATATTTCTCCCTACTTAGGTTTTCTTGACGAGTTGAAGCCTCTTCTCCAGCTACTTGTAACGAGTATTTTACACAGAATTTGGCTGGAGGAAAACTCCCAGAATAACGGCAAACTTTCGCAGCAAGTATTGGAGACCCTTGAAAAAGAGATTCTTCAACTGACGGCTACTTTGCAAGCATCAGATTCACGAAAGACACTGGCACACTATGAACCTCATCACATAAAGGAAATTGAAATTCTTCCTGTTCCTGTAGAAGCCATGGAAAACGAGATCAATTCATCTCCAGAAAACGAACCCATCCAAGAAGACGAGAAACGGTCACAAGGTTCCTCCGTTGTATCTCGTAGATCAAAACACTCACAAAAATCACTCTTGATCAACCCGAGTCCCACCAAACCAGTTGAGACTATTGACGACATAAACAGCGTTATGTCATCTACGACGCCCAGAAAGGTTTTCATGGTTTCTTCAAATGAGAAAGCTGAAGACATAGACATCAAAAGTATTACATCGTCATCCAATCGATCTAGAAAAGTGTCGACGTTGTCATCTTCTGATAAAAGAAATAACTAAATACCTTGTTTCGAAAAATTAAATTACTTGTTTAGAAATATCAAGCTGTTCTACAATAACCCCAGGTTGAGGAGGCACTCGAAGATTCAAAATGGCAATAACCATTTCACGGTCCAAAACAGGCGCATTGGGATAAGGAATTAGTTCCACTAGATTAGTAGATTCCAATCCGACCAGAAACGAAAACTGGAAAAGTCTCGCGAATGAGGCTCGAATGCTTTCTTTCAATTCTAAGTGTTCTGGTTCAAAAGTGAAATCGTCATCATCTTGGAAACCCGATGATTCTTGGGTGATTGATCCTAAACACGAAACCAATGCCCGAATATCGTGATCTAGTCGTAAAGCCCCTAACTCATTGAATAATTGTTTCATGAGTTCCTGCTCAACTGAACTAGCAATCACATCGGTAATACCTCGAATCACGCCAATAAAGTTTCGAGGGGCTAGTGATTTGCAACACTTGATAAAATTCCTTTCTTCCAACACATGACTCTTGATGAATTTCGAAACAAACGGATCCTCTCTTTCATATTTTTCGAATCTCGCATGGTTCAAATTATATGTGATGTCGCTTATATAATCCCGTACACCGACATTCACTCTAGGGCTTAGACAAGAGCCTACAATACTGCCTATAGCATGAGCACACCAAGAATCGTGTAACTCGGCTGTTTGGCCAAGTCCTCCGATAGCCATCTCCACAAATCGAAGTTTCTCAGGGAAACGAGCTTCAAACTGCCCTTGAACCTCTTGAGTAAAATTTTGCATCAACGTAGCACTTAGATCAACTGAATTAATAGCAACCAGGAGTCCAGAATGAAGGCTCCCAGCTCCATGTAACGCACTATCAAAGGCGGCATTAAACATATCCGATTCAGACTCGCCCTCAGAACCAGCTCTCGCCAGAAGTGGATTAATACTTCCTTTATCGAGAAACAATCGCATCGATTTCGAATACGAGTCCTCTAGCAACCGATGAATATGGTTGGCTGTCGCAGCAGCAGCTTCGCTACTCTCAGTGTGCACTGCCCGTGCAAAAGCTTTACGCACCACGTAGAATGTGTTTTCCACAATGGAGTTCACTTGGTCAGGATCTTCACCACTGACTTCTGCGATATCTCGAGCTTTAGTAAGGGACAGAGAAATCCAAGCTGTTTCAAGAACGATATAGGCGCTTGCAAGACGAAGTTGCTGCGTCGATATGGCACCTTGGTGGATGAAATCTCCGTCAAGAATTTTAAGAGAGCTTAAAAATCTTGTAAAGTGACCGCAGTATTGCTGAGCTTCCATTAGGTCGTTTAGTACTTGATCCATCGAAGAAACCCGATCCCACGGAATGTCCAAGTCTTCAAGACTATTCTGACGTTGAAACTGTTCAGCTTCATTTACCGAACCTATCCACATATCTATTTGTTTATCTTCATATAATGATTCCAGGATCTTAACCACAACCCGGCTAGTTTTCGACTCCACGTCTTTTGCTATGGCGTAAGTAACTAGACTATTGCTGGTGTTCTCAGTTGCATCATCCCCCGCAACCACTGCATACTCACCTAGTAATAACTTTTCAATCAAAGGATCGGCATATACGAGAATCGCAGAGAGCGCCTTTAAGTAAGGGTCGTCATCAGATGCTTCAACTGTTTTTTCTTGTTGATTACGTTGAAGTGTACGATGACTCTCAAGCTCATCAACAATCAGCTGGTATCGCTCATCAAGACCAGCACATACTAAACATGCAAACCCAGTCACAACCGCCTTTCTTAATTCGCTAATGGCCGCCACTGCATCTGGTAGCGCAATCGTATACAATGACTCCATGAGACGCGACAGCTGGGACACCCGTTCCAACCTGGAAGAGTCTCCTGCTTCTCTCTCCTTCTGGGCCTTCAAAGAAAACAATTGTCGATCCTGCTCCATTTGCATCTTACGCTGCTGTTCCAACTTATGTTGTTTGTTCAGCTCTATCAATTTGGCACGTCTCTCTTGCGCCGATTCCTTCTTTCCTGGATCTGTCTTAGGTGGAGATATCGAAGTAGCAGACGGACCAGAAGAATCGATATCATCAGCCACTGCGGTGATAGCTCGCTTCTCTATGATATGTTGCAGTATGACTGCAATCTCTTTTCCTAGTTTGATCTGACATGAACTCACAATATCCGAGTGAGCATTGTCTCCTTCCTTTACCATACGTGCTTGCATATTAGCCATCACCAATATACTTCCAAAACAGTCTTCTACATTTCCTTCAATCAGCTGTTCACAGAACGAAGCTAGCACTTCCGCAAAGTCATCCATTAAGGTCTACCTTGTATTTCAAAAGGGAAACCAGGATGGGTCGGCGTAAACCAGATGTGGTTGAAAGATTGCCTTTGAATGGTGTATCACTGAGCGCATACGAAATACGTCTTGAGGAGAAGGCTGGTCATTGGGTCCGTCTTGATCTCGAACCAGAAAGTGACGAGGAAGAGATCACTGAAGAAATGATTGTCGAAGCACCGAAGCCCATAGTGCATACCTTCGATGAGCACTTTTCTGAACAGCGTCATTGTATCGACATGACCGGTCTCCCTCTTGCTACTGTAGTTCTAGATGTGAGTGTTGAGTCCGTTCATACACATTGCTACTCGAGTCGTCTCATGGATGCGAAACATCTTCGAATAGTAAAGCATTTCGGAACCGTAAAGTTAGTTGCGAGTGACGCATGTGGGAGTCGAGTGTTTATGGGGGAAGCTGATTATTGGATGGGTGCGACAGAAGACCTGCTATGTCGCCTTGCATGCCTATTATCCCAAGGAGTAGTCACAATGCCCTTCACTTTCACTGAGACTGAAATACGCTACTCTATTGTGGTGCATGCACGGTTGCTGAAAGAGCCCAAAATGGCATTTCAAATTACATATTCTAATACGAATATTCCTTATATAATGGAATGGCTGTTTCCTGATACTGTTTCGCGAGTATTCCCTTGCAAAACGATCATACCGAAGACCGAAATTGATATCGGTCGATTTTTCTCTTTACTTGCAAGGCCAAAATCTTTGGAAGGCGTTCAGGAGGCGATTTTGGCGCCTTTTTTACATGCGCGTTTGCGACCATACCAACTACGAGCTTTGTATTGGATGGGTCAGCGAGAAGGTCTGTTTGAATCAGAGAACAACCTTGATTTAGAAAAATCCCTCCAATCTATGTTCTGTCACTATCTCACATCAAATGGGACTCCTTTTTTTTTCTGTCCGTTCAACAGCCAGTTTTGCTTGCCATCTGATTCAAAAATGGACAGCAATATGACTCGTGGCGGTGTTCTCGCGGATGAGATGGGTCTCGGGAAAACTCTGGTTATACTGGCCTTGGTTTTAATGCATCGTATGCCCGCACTTTCAACGGATCCCTTCGAGGATGTAGTTGTTAAGAATGCGGGGTGTGAGGATTACCGCTGTTTATGTGCCAAGCCTAGTGTTCTGCTAGAGGGCGGATATACGCAATGCTCATTATGTGGCTCATGGCAGCATATTCTATGTTACTCTAAAGTATTCAATCTGGGCTTTAAGCATGTTTGTCTTGAGTGCCAGGCGGCCCCAACAACAAAAAAACTCTGCGTAAAGACCACCCTTATTGTTTGCCCTGACTCGATCCTTACCCAATGGAGATCTGAAATCGAAAAGCACTCAAAAATTGAAGACCTGAAGGTTCTCATATACGACGGAGTTAAAACGAACACGAAGAACTTGCAAGCTGTCCACGAGAAACTTATAAAGGCCTCGGAGCTTGGTCTGTCAATCGAAGGTCTGCAAGAAGAATACCGCCGTGTTGCCGGGTGTTTTCTGCCGACCTACTTAGCCCATCATGACATCGTGCTGACCACATACGAAACTTTGAAAGCTGATCTTCATCATATCTGCACAGCTGGTAAAGGATCCAATCATTTCAATTTCCGAGAGAAGAAAAAATATCAAATTGTACCAAGTGCATTAACCTCCCTTGAATGGTTTCGTATTTGTTTGGATGAAGCACAAGAAGTGGAATCGAGCACAGCAGCTGCTACTGAAATGGCAGCATCATTGAGCGCCAAGTACCGATGGTGTGTTACAGGTACTCCGATCGGATCACGTGGCCTTGAAGATCTGGCTGGTCTCGTCAAATTCGTCAACGTTTTGCCTTTTGAAAATAAATTCTGGTGGAATAATGCAGTCGTTAATCCACTCATGCACAACGATGGAAAATTTACATGGAAGCGAGTAATGCATTTATTTCGCTCGTTCATTTGGAGAAGTACTAAAAAGGATGTAGAGAGCGAACTTCATTTACCTGGAAGAACGGAACACATTCATAGATTGCAGTTGTCACCTATAGAGCAACACTTTTACGAAAGGAAGCATATTGAAACAAAATCCAGTATCGTTAATGCTAAAAATGAAGCGAGTGCCTTTAAAGCGTTGCTGCAACTCCGACAAGCTTGTTGTCATCCTCAGATCACCTTCACTGATGGTCAAAGGAGGAAAAATAAGAAAAGGCTGCTTGATAGATTGCCCCAAGCTGCTGTTGAGAAAGGTAAATCGGCGACGATTCCAATGAGTTTAGGTGACATTCACAAAATGTTGATCTCAAAAGCGGAGCTTGAAGCGGAGGAAGAACAGCGCAAATTGATCATGCATATGAACGCAGTAGCTGCATTGCAATGGATCCAAGATGGACTTTCAGCTGCAAAAGAAGTGTATCAGCAAATTTTATCCTTGATGTCAAGTAGCGAAACGGAATTCAATGTCAAACCTGATTCTTTGCAGCGTTTGCATGTGGCAGAAGGTCTTCGTTCTCTTCTCCGAATGGAGTCCCCCAATCCGATGAAAGGTTTGCATATCTCTCAACTAGATACCAAGGTTAAAGATATCCGAGACGCATTTTTAAGACGGTATTCACTAGATGTCCAGGCGTCTGCACAGGATTGTTCCCATAGTATAGATCTACTTGGAGAGTCGCGATCTTGTCGCCATTGGTGGATCGAAGCGCTTCGCGAAATCCAAGAAACGTCGAGATCTCATATCGAATCTCTGCTCCAGAGACTACAACTACCTTTCGACCAAGGAGGGGCGTCTTGCTCTTCTAACCCCAGTCGCAGTATTGTATTTCAGTTTCAAACAATTGAAGGCATGCAGCATGTGCTATCTAGAGAACTGGATAAAATTTTCGAGGCACTTGACGAACTTTTGAAAGCTGTCGTGAAAATTGGGTCGGTCCCGACACTTGCAGAGGTTACCAAGTCTTCGAATTGTGGTTCATGTCGGAGTTATTTCAATAAGAATGGCGAAAAGTGTCAGAATTGTAAACATGAATCGACTTTAACCAAGTTCGAAAGCCTCGTCTTCTCTTTTCGTGAGCAACGGAAGCGCACAATGATGGCGGAAGAGGAGGGCAATGGTTTCGCATTCCGTGCTCCTTGTGAAACCCGCTTGGCGCTGAGAGTCATTTCGCATTTGTTTAAATCGGTTGCCACGACGTCTAAGAAAACCGAGATTGTACAAGGCGCTACTCAGCTGGAAAACATGTTTGGTGCAATGGGCACTTTGGTTGGCAAGGCCAGGTCTTTATGGAGGAAGAAGGACCTTCATTTGAAAGCATATGACGAGCTAGATATGGCTACGACACGTATACAGCTGGTATCGGTTGACGAAATCATTGATAAGGCTGACGAAGGATGGAAAGTGACATTCGAGCAGATACCAAGTCGTCTTCTAGCCTCGGAACTCGATGTTGCTCGGGCGCGTAATGATATGAAACATGCATTTTCCCAACTCCGGTACTTGAAGAATTTGAAAAACGTGTCGCATCGGGATTCCTACAATACAACTTGTACCAGTTACGATGGTGGTACTGATAATGAATGCTGTCCCATATGTCATGATCAGTTCGGTGACAATTTTGTTGTTTTGCCATGCGGTCACAGCTACTGTATCCCCTGTGTGGACAAGCTGAAATGTGTGACTTCACGATCGTGTCCGAATTGTAGACGAAGGTTTCAAGTTGAAGAGATTCGCTATGTCACCACATCAAACTCTAAAAACATGGATCAGCCTAAGAACATCGAAAAAGATAGTGGACTGGGCACCAAAATCAACGCAGTTATCCGTGAAATTGTGAAACTGGGATCGGATGCGAAATGCTTGGTTTTCTCACAATGGGATGAAGTGCTATCGATAGTTGAACATGGTCTCCAATTGAATGACATTTACTATTCTCGATTGCGAAATCGGAACAAGTACAATGATAAGTTGATGCTGTTTCGAAGTGACCCTTTGGTGCGCGTGTTGCTCTTGCCTCTTCGAAGTGGGGCTAAGGGGCTGAATCTTACTGAAGCTTCACACGTGTTTTTTGTCGAGCCTATTTTGAACTCGGCAATCGAGGCTCAGGCGATTGGTAGAATACATCGCATGGGGCAGCGTAACCGATGTCATGTTCATTTCTTTGTAACATCCGGAACGATAGAGGAAAAAATTCACAGGTTGGTGCGTAAGAAAAGGTTTGGGGCTTCTCAAAAGGACCAGATAAATCAGATTCCTGAGGAGAATGCCCCGATTAACACCAGCAGAGAGGAAGAAATGACAGAGTATTCCGCTGCAATCAATTCGAAAGAGAAAGAGACAATTTCAATGGACGAGATTCAAAGCATTCTTTTCTAAAGTATACATAATTTACAATTACTTGGTTTTATAATCCATTATGCCTCCACTCCAATTGGGGTTATCATCTCCAAATTCGTTTAACGCCATAGTGGCTCTATTTCGCAAAAGTGAATTAGCCTGGTCATGCAAGGAGGATTTTTCCAGTAGCTTAATAGTTGCAGTAAATTTCCCACTTTGAAATCCGGTCAAAGCGCTGGAATACGTTTCCACCATGTTCTTGGTTGAATCATCCACCTTGGAAGTTTCACAAACCAACTGAAATATTTTAGTAGGAATTGATTTACCAACTACACGGACAGTATCCAAAGGCCTCAATAGAAAATCACCACCCGAAAAATTAGACGAAACACTATTTTGAGATACAATGATACCCACTTCATATACCTTGCACAATCCTTTCAAGCGAGAGGCAACGTTCATGGCGTCTCCAACACAACCGAATTTCATTCTGTTCTTCGCTCCAACAATCCCAGAAGTCACCCAGCCAGTATGAATACCCGTGTAAGATTTCAAACTTGGAAAGCCATTTTCAGTAGTCAGGAATTCTCTTAATTCGTTTACCGTTTGCTCAAGAGCTAGCGAGCATCTAAAAGCTTCTGAGGCATGGTTCGGATTATCTTCAAGAGAATTCCAAAAAGCTAACATTCCATCTTCCAATATCTCTGCAATCACTCCGTGATGCTGATCGACTACAGTCGCCAACTCCGAAAATACCTTGGAGAACACTGATCTCAGTTCAACATCTGACAGTTTTTCCAATGAGGATGAAAGAGGAACAATGTCCAAGAATAAGATCGTCACACATCTTCGCTCGCCATAAGGTCTCCTATATTGTCGATCGCGGAGAGCCTGGCGCACAATTATTTCAGGCACGAAAATCCCAAAAAGGTACAGCGATTTCCGAAGAGTTTCAGTTTGAGTATTTAGGACGGATAACTCTAAAATTGAACTGCAGGAAGTATTGGAAGTAGCTGGTTCTTCATCAAACACAAAACTCTCGGTGTCAATCATCCGTCGAGTGGTTCTTCTCAAGGGTCCTAAGAGCGCCCTCAGGTTAACTGTTGCCACACCCATAATAAGCGCAAGAGTAATTAAAGCCCCTATAAAAACATATGCAAGAAACCGTTGAATGTCACTCTTAAGAAGTGCCTGGTTGCTGATAACAGTGGAGCATGTTTTTGTAGCATTGTTCGAAAGTTTCAATATTTCCAAAAGTGCGAAAATTGGTGTATTAAACATTAGAGCACAAATCACAGGCACAGAAATAAGAATTGACGATAAACCTTCACAAATAGACCAATAGTACCATCTGATTTCGCTTCTCGAGGATGGAATGTCCTCCATCAAATAGTCTGAACCCCCTCGTTTTAAAAGCATCAACACCTGCAATAATCTTTCTTCCTTTGAAAACATCTTGACTCTATATCTCGATACTTCAAAGTCATATCCGAAAAATGCTGGAACGACAAAATAACTGAATTCATCCACATTGGTTAACTTGTTGATCATTTTTCGAAGCGGGTCTACGTTAACGCATATAATGAAGACCAGTCCAACAACTGACAGGGTCAAATAGGTTGCACGAACCATGTTTGAAAATTGAAGGGGGGAATTAAGGTAAGAGAGCATCACAGGACCGATGACTGCCATGAAAAAAGGAAGTAGGAGGTAAACATAGCCCTGTAGTACTGTACTAAGATATGCCCCGTATTCCCGCTTCAAGTAACCATACATAGATCCCGTGATAAACCCGTATGATAAACCTTCAAGCACAATAGGAAGCCAAACATCGGCTCCAAGTGTAAGGTCGGACACATCGAATACAAATGTAGTCGTTGCATAGTAAACTAAATGAAATATCAGAACCATTGAAACTGACATTTTCATATCGAAGCAGCTCCATGAAATGATTCCTCCAAGCAAATTGCCAATAAAGGCAGATGCAAAAAAGATCTCAAATAAGATTTTCGACCACCCGACTAATTCTGTTTCATCTTGATTAGCATTGAGGTTTACCAGCATCATACCTTGAAAAAAAGTTGGAACCGCTAGTAAACCCGGTACAATTGCACAGTTGAATGCAACTACAGTACATATAAAATCCCGAGAAAACC
>Ga0105054_10005231_pt1 | contig 18786 bp, 22 predicted proteins | sample BON02_FD_78091 | JGI IMG/M metagenome (GOLD analysis project Ga0105054, IMG submission 78091) | Freshwater microbial communities from Lake Bonney liftoff mats and glacier meltwater in Antarctica - BON-02 (megahit assembly) | ecosystem: Environmental > Aquatic > Freshwater > Ice > Glacier...
CGGCTTCGGCATGGCGGGTCCGTTTGCCGCAGGCGACTGGTCGCTCGACGATCCGACGCTGGAGGTCACGGCACTCGACCACCTTGAAGGCGAACTTGTCGCGCTGCTGGCCGACGGCGCCGTGGTGCCGCCCCAGACCGTCACCAGCGGCATGGTCGCCATCGATGCACCGGCGACGCGGATCCATGCCGGGCTGGCTTATGACGCCACGATCCGCACGCTGCCGGTAGAGGCCGGCGCCGACCAGGGCACCGCCCAGGGTCGACGCAAGCGGATCCACCGGCTGGTTGCCCGGCTGTGGCGTTCGCTGGGGCTGAAGGCGGGCACCGATGCCGCGCGGCTGGACACGCTGCCGTTCCGCTCGACTGGCGATGCCATGGACGGGCCGCCGCCGCTGCTGACCGGCGACATGCGAATCGCATTGCGCGGCGGCTGGAACCGGCAGGGCCGTGTCGTGCTGGCCCATGACCTGCCGTTGCCGCTGACCGTGCTGTCGCTGGTGATGCAGCTTGCCGCGCACGAACCATGAGCGGGCGGCTCGCCTGCATCGCGTTTGCCGGGGAACACCTTCACGCCTTCGAACCGGCGCCGGTGTTTGCCGCCGACGGCTGCGCCGCCGCCGACCTGGATGCACAGGCCGCGGCAACGCTGGCGGCCGGGCCGTGCTGGACCGCCGCACTGGATGGCCGGCCGGTGGGCTGCGGCGGCGTCGTGCTGCTGTGGCGCGGCGTCGGCGAGGCCTGGAGCCTGTCGGCGCCGGGCCTTGGGCGGCATGCGCTGGGGCTGCACCGCATCGTCGCGGCCCGGCTCGCGGCGGTGCGGGCCGAACACGCCCTGCACCGCATCCAGACCAGCGTTCACATCGACAACACGCAGGGGCGACGCTGGGCCGCCCGGCTTGGCTTCAAGGAGGAAGGCATGATGCAAGGCTACGGCCCCCTGGGCGACGATTTCATGCGCCTGGCGCGCGGGAGGCCGGCATGAGCCAGAGCATGTCCGCGCCGCTGGCGATCGGCGCGACCCTGGCCAGCGCCGCGGTGGAGGCACAGGCGACCACCGCCCAGGCCCGCTTTGCCGAACAGCAGGCCAGCGCCAGCGCGGACCTGGCGCGCCAGCAGGAGGCCGCGACCCGGCGCCAGGCCGCACGCACCAGTGCGGCCCTGCGCGGGCGTTTTGCCGCCGCAGGCGTGGCGCCGACCGGTTCGCCTCTGGACGTGCTGGCACAGAAGGCGCGTGAGGACGAACTGGAGGCGCGGATGCTGCGCTACCAGGGCGCCCTGGATTCGGCATCCTCGCTGATGCGCGCCCGTGACCTGCGCGCCCAGCGCACGGTCGCGCTGATCGGCGCCGCGGAATCGGTTGGGCAGTCCCTGCTTTCGGCCGGTTTATCGTCCGGCACCACACCCAAGACCACCAAACCGACCCATTCCTGAACCGGAGTCACACCATGACCGTTTCGAGCAGTCTGGCCCGCCATGTCTATGTTGGGGGTGACGGCGCTGCGCCGCCCTATCCGATCGATTTTCCCTTCCTCGACAACAGCCATGTCGCGGTGACGCGGCGCGCTGCCGCGGGCGCGGAAACGCCATGGGTGGAGGGTTCGCACTACAGCCTTGCGGCCGATCCCGACGGCGGCGGCGGCACGCTGACGATCCTGGCGGGTCACGAACTGGCCGCGGGCGAAAGCCTGGTCATCACGCGCGCGGTGCCTGCGACCCAGGAGGCGGACTATCAGGAAGCCGGGCGCTTTCCGGCCGAGACGCACGAACGCGCGCTCGACAAGCTGACGATGATCGCCCAGCAGCTTGGCGAGGCGATCGGTCGGGCGCTGGCGGTGCCGCGCACCGACGCCGCCGACAGCCTGGAACTGCCGATCGACAGCGACCGGGCCGGGCGTTTCCTGGCCTTCGATGGGCAGGGCCGCCCGGTTGCCGCACAGGGCACGTCCGGGGATCTCAGCCCGGTCTCGGCTTTCATGAACGGTCTGCTCGACGATGGCGATGCCGCCGCGGCGCGCGCCACCCTGGGCCTGCCGGGGCTCGATCTCGATCCGGTCTCGGCGCTGCCCTGGCGCATCTTCACCGTGGTCGGTGCCACCGGAAGCTTCAACGACAACCTGACCGGCGGCGGTGAAGGCACCACGAACCACGACATCTCCTGGATGGACGGTTTGTGGATCGCCACCAACCTCTATTGGGACGCCGACTACGGCATCCTCTCGCGCTACGAGGCGACCAAGGATTCCGGCGCGCTGGCAATTCACCTGGGGACCAACGGCTTCCCCGACATCATCGGCGGTTTCGAGGCCATTTCCCATTTCCGCATCCAGGGCGTTACCGCCGCGAACGATGCCTTCAACATCCACAAGGCGGGCCTGCCCGACCGCCTGGTCTGGCCGGCTGCGGGATCGGTGGGCGGCGTCGAGATGGGCGAGATCTGGACCTCCCAGGGCCAGCGCGCCGCCGGCGGTTCGGCCAGCGAGATGGACGGCGACGGCGCCGCCCATGCCTTCAACCGGCGCGTCCACGCCAAGATCTTCGACGACAGCGCCACCGCGGTATGGTTTTCGGGTTTCGTTTCCAACAGCTTTGCCGGAGGCGATGCGGTCGACTACCCCGGTCATCCCAGCATGCGCTGGGGCCTGCGCCAGACGCTCGACATCAGCTCTGGCGTGCCCGCAACCTACGTCACGACCAAGCTGGAATACGTCATCCAGGTCGCACCGGCCGGCGCCGGGGCGCCCGCCTTTGCCGACGTGCTGGCGACCCGCCTGGACACCATCGACACGGCCAAGGCCAACGGCGGCCTGCTGCTGCGCGGCCCGACCACGACCTATACCGCACCGCTGAGCACCGGCCCCAAGGCTCCGGTCGTCCACGGTCTGGGCGGCGAGCCGGACTTCTTCAAGGTGGTGTTGGAGTGCACCCATGCAGCGGGTGACTTGGGCTACTCGCTCGGTGATCGGGCACTGATTTCCCCTTTGTCGCCATACAACGGTGGCACCGCCAGTGGAATCATTTTCGAAGTCTCGTCGAGCCAGTTCACTCCAGTGTTTGACATTAGTTTTACGTTGCCGAATGCGACCACGGGAGAAGTTCCCTCAAACAGCACCATTGATGCATCCAAGTGGTCGCTAGAAATTACGGCGTTCCGGTTGGCTACAAACTAAGGGTCTGCGCTGTTTGGTCTAGTGGCCCATCTCTCGATATCGAGGGCTTCACCTTCGAGTTTGAAGGCTGCTTTCGAGGTTTCGAGATGCTTCCATCCCAGCCTACGCATAATCGCGTTGAAGGCCGGGTTGGGTGAAGAAGCAGTGATTCGACGCAGCCTCAAGTCTTCAAAGCCAAACCGTGACAGCCTCTCGATAGCTTCGAGGCCATACCCTTTCCCCCAGACGTCTTTCGCGCCCAGCATTATTCCAAGATCGGCAACATCCCCACGGACACCATCGAGAGAGATGTTGCCTATGTGACGGTCAGCAACGGTGATCGCAAAACGGTAACTGTCCCTTGGAGCGGCTTCGATCCACGCGATCATACCTTCCCGGTCCATCGACCTAGGGGCATTGCGATAACGCAGTACGTCGGGATCATTCAGCCAAACCAAGTAGTCGGCTGAGGCAAACTGCACCGTCAACGGGTGCAGGACAATTTTATCGCTATGCAATGCCGTAGCTCTCATGGTCTGGGTTTACCAAAATCACTCGCATGGTGCAGTAGCTTGAACGACGAGCAAACATACGTTCGCTGTTCGTCCACGCAATTGGGGACACCTGAAACACATGAGCAACGACGTGATCGACCACGACGCGCGACAGGCTGCGGCCTTGGCGCATCAGAAGATCGATGCGCACGAGGATCGCTGTGCCGAGCGATGGCGCGAGGCGCGCGACCAGATGCGCGAGGCACGCGACGACATCCGCGGCCTGCGCCAGACCAGCCGCAGCACACTGCTGGTGCTGATCGGCTGGGGGCTGATGGCGCTGTTCTTCCTATGGGAACGCTTCGCCTGAACCATGCCGCCCGGTCTGCCGGGCCGATGACCCTCATCACAGGAGAGACGAGATGATTGCAGCCCTGCTGCCGTTGCTTGCCGGCGTGCTCGACAAGGTCCTGCCCCGTGTCGTTGCCGACAAGGACCAGGTCAACGCCATCAAGTCGGAAGTCACCAACCTGCTGATCGCGCAGGAGGGCGAACTGCGCAAGGCCGCCGCCGACATCGTCAAGACCGAGGCGCTGGGCCACTCCTGGCTGCAGCGCAACTGGCGCCCGCTGCTGATGCTCACGATCGTGGCGATCATCGCCAACAACTATCTGATCGCGCCCTATGCCCAGGCGCTGTTCGGCGTCGGCATCGCGCTCGACCTGCCCGAGCGGCTGTGGGACCTGATGACCGTGGGCGTGGGCGGTTATGTCGTGGGCCGCACGGCTGAACGCGGCATCGAGCTGTGGCGCGGGAGCGAGGGCGGTGGAGAGGCCGGGCGCTAGGGTTGCGCTTTGACCTCCGCCGGGGCCGAACGCGCCTTGGGTTTGTCGTCGACCAGGGCGATGTCGCCGGTGAGGCGGGCGCCGCGGTCGACCTTGAGTTCGCCGTAGCGCACGGTGCCCGAGACATGGCCCTCACCCGAGATGGTGAGGCATTCGCGCACGTTGAGTGTGCCCTCGAAACGGCCGCGGACCTCGACATTGGGGGCCTCGACATCGCCGGTGACCGAACCGCCCGCGGCGATGCGCATGGTGGCGGCGCGGATCGAGGCCTCGACCGTGCCTTCGACGATGACATCGCCGGTGGCCTCGATCTCGCCCTTGAGGCGGGTGCCACGGCCGATGACAAAATCGGTCGGGCCGTCGTCGGTGGTAGCGGCAGGCTGGCTCGTGGTGGCGTTCATGGCGGGGTCGGCCTCAGGCTTGGGCGAAGGGAAACGGTCGTAGACGGACTTCTGCGCGGGTACGGGCGCGGGGGCGTCCGATGGCCTGGGCGGCTCCTGCTTGCGAAGGTTGAGCATGGCGGGGCTTCTCCGGTTCGGGTTGGGGTGAAGGCGGGCGCGTGACGAGAGTGCAGCAGGGTCCACCGGCGCCGGCCGGACCGGCCGCCTGGAGCACGGCGAGAGTCGTTGCCGGGCTTTCGACACAGCCGGACGCGACAACGACCCAGCGAGCGATGACCCTGCCGTTGGCATGGCCATCACGCAGTTCCAGACGGGTGCCCGGTTCGGGCGGGCCCGGTTTGAGCGTTGTTGCAGGCATATCCTCTCTCCTGACTGACCGGATGGGGCCGCGGGTCGGGCGACCCGGCCGGTGACCGTCGGGACTCAGTCAAGCGCGCGAAAGAGGCAGACTGCGGGAACTGCTGTGGTCTTTGTGTGGCAATGCTGTGAGAAGGCCGGGCGCGGACCGCCGCGACCTAACGGTCGGGCGGCAGCAGCCGATCCTGGTTCGGCGCGGCGTTGCGCAGGGCAGGCGGGCGGGCCTGGGAGAGATGAATGAAGGTGACGGAAACCAGCACGATGATGCCGCCGATGGCGACATTGCGGGTGAGTTCCTCGCCCAGCACCAGGATGCCGCCGGCGATCGAGGTGACCGGAACGAGCAGCAGGAACGGCACGATCTGGTTGAGGCGGTAGATGCCGACCAGGCGGTACCACAACGCATAACCGGCCACGGTCATGATGACCGAGAGGTAGAACACCTTGGCCCAGTCGCTCCAGCTCGCCGCAGTGACGGCGTGCCACTGGCCCTGCTCGAAGACCAGCGAAGCGATCAGGAACTGGGGCGCAGAGAATGCGGCAAACCAGGCGATCAGGCGCAGGCCGCCGACCGGACCCAGCGACTTCACCAGGACCTGACCGCCCGCCCAGGAGAGGCCGCCCAGCGCGACCATGGCGAAGGGCCAGGGATCGCCCTGGACCTTGGGATCGCCGGCAATGAAGGCGATGCCGACCAGGGCGACAACCATGGCGCCGGCCTGCCAGCGGTTCAGGCGGTCCTTGAAGACGATCGCCGCCAGCAGCGAGGCAAAGACGACCTCGCCCTGGACCACCAGCACGGCGGTCGAGGCATACATGCCCGAGAGTCCGGTGAACTGCAGGCTGTAGGCGACGGTGCCGCCGACGAAGGTGGTCGCCAGAAGGCGTCCGGTGCGGTCCCACATCGGCCGCACGAACCAGACCAGAATGAGTGCGGCAATGCCGAAACGCAGGCTCATCAGGAAGATCGGCGGGAAGGCATCGAAGGTGCCCTTGGCCAGCGTGAAGCCGAAACCCCAGATGATGGGCACGACGATGACAACGAGCAGATCGAGGGGTTTCATGGGGCACGCCGGATGGGAGGCGTATCTGGTGCACGCTGCCATGGCCATGGCAAGCCCAGCCTGCGCGAACGCGGTCCTTGAGTGAACGGGCGCGGGGCGGCATCGTGGCGCCATGCTGAAACTCACCACCATCCTGGGCCTGGCCAGCGATCCGGCGCTGCACGAGCGCCTGCACGCGCTGGAGCATCGCGATACGGTCGAAACCATCGTGCTGGAGCCGCGCGACATGGCCCGCCATCGGCTGCGCGCGACCACGGACAAGGGCAGCGAATGCGCCATCGCGCTGGCGCGCGACACGACGCTGGAGGACGGCGCGGTGCTGCTGCTGGACGACAAGCGTGCCATCGTCGTGCGCTCGGCGGTGCAACGCTGGCTGGCGCTGGAGCCGCGCGACGCCGCGGCGGCGCTGGAACTGGGCTATCACGCCGGCAACCTGCACTGGCGCGTCCACTTCGAGGACGGCCGACTGATGGTGGCGCTGGAAGGGCCCGAGGAGGCTTATCTCGAACGGGTCGCGGCTTTCCTGGAGGATGGCCGGGCGCGCCGCGCCGATGTCTGATGCGGCCAGCCTGCTGCTGGCCCTGCAGATGGGCGACAGCGCCTTTCCCTCCGGCGGCTTTGGTTTTTCCTGGGGCCTGGAGACACTGAAGGTCGATGGCATGGTGATCGATGGCGCCGGGGTGACGGCCTTTGCCAGGGCACAACTGACCCGGCGCTGGGCGAGTGCCGACCGTCCGGTGCTGCGCGCGGCGCTGGCGGCGCGCGGCGACATCGACGTGCTGGGCAGGCTCGACCGTGAGGTCGAGGCGATGAGCCTGGCGGTCGAGCAGCGCGAGGGTTCGCGGCGTTTGGGCCGGGCGCTGGTGCGCAGCCATGTCACGCTGGGCACGCCCGGTGCGGCCGCGTTCCAGACGGCGCAACGGGACAGTCGCCTGCTGGGCCATCTGCCGGTGGCGCAGGGTGCGGTCTGGGGTGGCGCCGGACTGGAACCCGATGCCGCCGAGGCGGTCTCGGCCTTCACGGTGGCGGCGGGTATCGGCCAGGCCGCTGTGCGCCTGGCCCTGATCGGCCCGGTCGAGGCGCAGGCGATGATCGCCGCGCTGCGGGGTGTCATTGCGGCGGTTCTGGCGCAGCCCTGTCCCGAGCGTCCCCATGCCTTCCTGCCTGCAGCCGAGATCGCGGTGATGCGCCATGAGGCGGGCGACGCGCGCCTGTTCGCGAACTGAAGGCGGCCATGGCAAGGTGCGGCCGCATCCGAAACCGGGAACTGATATGAGCGCAGAGACGGCACAACATCCCGGCGCGGCGCGTGTGGGCATCGGCGGCCCCGTCGGCTCGGGCAAGACGGCGTTGCTGGAACAGCTCATTCCGCGTTTTGCCGTGCGCGGCACACGCCTGGCCGTCATCACCAACGATCTGGTGACCAAGGAGGACGCCGAGCGGCTGCGCCGCAGCGGGCTGATCGCGCCCGAACGGGTGCTGGCGGTGGAGGCGGGCGCCTGCCCCCATACGGTGATCCGCGAGGACCCGACGCTCAACCTGGATGCCGCCGATCTGCTGGAGCAGCGCTTTGCGCCACTCGACCTGATCCTGCTGGAATCGGGCGGCGACAACCTGGCCTCGACCTTCTCGCTGGAGCTGGTCGACTACTGGCTGTTCGTGATCGATGTCGCCGGCGGCGGCGACATTCCGCGCAAGAAAGGTCCGGGCGTGGTGCAGGCCGATCTGCTTATCATCAACAAGCCGGACCTGGCGCCTCATGTCGGTGTCGATCTCGATGTTATGGTGTCCGAGGCCCGTGCGGTGCGCGGCGACCGGCCGGTGTTGGTGACCAACTGCCGCAGCGGAGAGGGCGTCGATGCGGTGGTTGCCGCGATCGCGCGTGACGTGCTGTTCGACGGCGCGACGTGAACGCAACAACGCAGCCCGAGGCGGCCCAGCTCGATCTCATATTTGCGTCGGCGCCATCGGGCGAGACCTATCTGCTGCGCCAGTACGCCGGTTTTCCCTTTCACGTCAGCCGTTGTCTGCAACTCGACGAGGAACCCCGTGGCATGGCCACGGTCGTGCTGCAGTCGCTGGGCGCCGGCCTGCTGCAGGGCGACCGGCTGGCCATAGCGATCACGGCGCAGGCGGGGGCGGCCGCCCATGTCACGACCCAGGGTTCCGGCGTCGCCCACAGCATGGAACGCGAGGGTGCGCGTCAGGATGCCAGGGTCGCCGTCGGTGAGGGCGCGTTCTTGGAGTACCTGCCACGGCCGATGATCCTGTTCCCCCGCGCCGATGTGGCAACCACGCTGGAGATTGTGCTGCACGAAGGCGCCACCGTGATGTGGTGCGACGGTTATCTCGCCCACGATCCCCACAAGCAGGACGGCCGCTTCACGCGGCTTTCGGCCGAGACGGCGCTGCGTGACGGCGGTGGTCGGCTGCTGGCGCTCGACCGTTTCGCGGTGGATGGCGCGGTACTGGACGAAGGTGGCGCGATGGCTGGTCATGCCGTGCATGCCAGCGTCGGCATCGCTGGGCCGAAGATCGGCGCCGATCTGGCGCAGGCCTGGCGTGCGGCTCTGGACGGGATCGAGGGCGTCTATGGCGGAGTGTCGGCGCTGCCCGGCGAGGTCGGTCTGTTTGCCCGGCTGCTGGCGCGCGACGGCATCGCCCTGCGCAGCGCCATGCTGGCGCTCTGGCGGGTCATGCGGCTGCAGCGTTTCGGCATTGAACCGGGTGCGCGGCCTTAAGGTTTCTACGTCAGTTCCCGCATGGCGCTGTCGAGGCCTTCCAGGGTCAGCGGGAACATGCGGCCTTCCATGAGCTCGTGGACCATGCCGATCGAGCCGGTGTAGCGCCAGCGTTCCTGCGGCACGGGGTTGAGCCAGACGGCGCGGGAATAGACGCCCAGGATCCGGCGCAGCCAGACCTCGCCCGATTCCTCGTTGTAGTGCTCGACGCTGCCGCCGGGCATGGCGATCTCGTAGGGGCTCATTGAGGCGTCGCCGACAAAGACCAGCTTGTAGTCGGCGGGATAGGTGTGGAGCATATCGAAGGTCGGCGTGCGCTCGCGGTGGCGCCGGCCGTTCTCGCGCCACAGGCCCTCGTAGGGGCAGTTGTGGAAGTAGTAGGTCTCCAGGTGCTTGAACTCGCTGCGCGCGGCAGAGAACAGCTCCTCGCAGGCCTTCACATGCCAGTCCATCGAGCCGCCGATGTCGAGCAGCAGCAGCACCTTCACGGCGTTGTGGCGCTCGGGCACGATCTTGAGGTCGAGCCAGCCGGCGTTTTTCGCCGTCGAGGCGATGGTGTCGTCGATGTCGAGTTCGGTCGCGGCACCCTCGCGCGCGAAACGGCGCAGGCGGCGAAGCGCGACCTTGATGTTGCGCGTGCCGATCTCGGTAGCGCCGTCGAGATCCTTGAACTCCCGCTTGTCCCAGACCTTCACGGCCGAGAAGTTGCGGTTGCCGTCCTGGCCGATGCGCACGCCCTCGGGATTGTAGCCGTAGGCGCCAAACGGCGAGGTGCCGCCGGTCCCGATCCACTTGGAGCCGCCCTGGTGGCGTTTCTTCTGCTCCTCGAGACGCTGCTTGAGCGTCTCCATCAGCTTTTCCCAGCCGCCCATGGCCTCGATCGCGGCCTTCTCCTCGTCGGAGAGGTTGAGCTCGGTCATCTTCCTCAGCCATTCCTCGGGAATCTCGACGGCCTCATCGTCGGGCGTTTCCAGGCCCTTGAAGACATGGCCGAAGACCCGGTCGAAACGGTCGAGATGGCGCTCGTCCTTGACCAGGGCTGTGCGCGCCAGGAAGTAGAAATCCTCGACGCTGTAGCCGGCGATGCCGGCGTCCGTCGCCTCCAGCAGGTCGAGATATTCGCGCAGGCTGACGGGAACGCCGGCCTGCTTGAGTTCGGTGAAGAGGTTGGCGAACACCTGTGTTCAGGCCCGCAGATATCTCCCTCCCCCCTGGAGGGGGAGGGTCGGGGTGGGGGGGAAGCCTCGGCGTTGCGGAGTCCGCATTGTCGCCGAGGAACCGCTTCGCGGTCCCCCCCTCCCTAACCCTCCCCCTCGCAGGGGGGAGGGAATGTGGTTGTCGTCGCGCATGTGCTTCTAACCGCGCTCGCGGCGGTGCAGGAAGGCGAGGCGCTCGAGCAGGTGGACGTCCTGCTCGCTTTTCAGCAGCGCGCCGTAGAGCGGCGGGATCACCGAACCGGTGTCCCTGGAGCGCAGGGCTTCGGGGCTGATGTCGTCGGCCATGAGTAGCTTCAGCCAGTCGAGCAGCTCGCTGGTCGAAGGTTTCTTCTTCAGGCCGGGCACCTCGCGCAGTTCGAAGAAGACCTGCATGGCCTCGTTGACCAGGCGCTGCTTGATCTTTGGATGATGGACCTCGACGATCCGGGCCATCGTCTCGGGATCGGGAAAACGGATGTAGTGGAAGAAGCAGCGGCGCAGGAAGGCGTCGGGCAGTTCCTTCTCGTTGTTGGAGGTGATGATGACGATGGGGCGGCGCACGGCCTTCACGGTCTGCTGCGTCTCGTGGACGTAGAACTCCATGCGGTCGAGTTCCTGCAGCAGGTCGTTGGGGAACTCGATGTCGGCCTTGTCGACCTCGTCGATCAGCAGCACCGGCGCCTCGTCGGCGACAAAGGCGTCCCACAACTTGCCCGGCTTGATGTAGTTGGCGATGTTCTTGACCCGCTCGTCGCCGAGCTGGCCGTCGCGCAGGCGCGCCACGGCATCGTATTCGTAGAGGCCATGCTGGGCTTTTGTGGTCGACTTCACCGACCACTCGATCAGCGGCTTGCCGAGCGCGCGTGCAATCTCGGTGGCGAGCACGGTCTTGCCCGTGCCGGGCTCGCCCTTGATAAGGAGCGGACGCTGCAGCGTGATCGCGGCGTTGACGCTGACCTTGAGATCATCGGTCGCGATGTAGGATTCGGTTCCTTCGAAACGCACGGGCTTTCCCTTTTTCTACCAAGTGGCCTTGAAGCCGAGCAGGAGCGGCAGCTCCCGGTTGCCCGGCTTGCGGTACCAGTAACCATCGTCGGCCGGTTCCATGTCGGGGAACATGCGCCATGCCGTGAAGGGGTATTCGCGGACCTCCGATACCTTGAGACCGGCACGTTCCAGACAGCCGAAGATGTCCTGGAACGGCCAGGAGTACTCGTGCCCCTCGCTCTGCACGCGGTACTCCGCATCGGCATAGTCGGTCTCGCCGGCCGGCGAGATGTCGGCTTCCATGTTGTGGAAGTACGGATACTTCAGATGCGGCTCGATGTGCTCGCTGTCGAACATGTTGGCCAGAGGATGGGTATCGAGGAAATAGAAGAAACCACCCGGCGCCAGATTGGCCGCGATGGTGTCCGCCCAGCCCTGCAGGTCTTCCAGCCAGACGATGGTACCGAAAGACGTGAAGATGACGTCGAAATCGCCGCCGGCGACCTTGCCCGCCTTGGTCACGTCGGCTTCGAGAAAGGTGACCGTATCGGCCTTGCCGATGCGTTCGGCAAGATCGCGGGCCTTGGCGAGCGCGACGTCGGAGAAGTCAACGCCGACCACGGCGCTTGCGCCGCCGCGCGCCCAGCACAGCGTGTCCATGCCGAAGTGGCATTGCAGGTGCAGCAGGCGCTTGCCAGAGATGTCGCCGACCGCGGTGCGCTCGATGACACCCAGGGTGTCCCGGCCGCCGACAAAACCGGCTACGTCGTAGAAATCGCTCTCGGCGTGAACGGGGGTGACCTCGTTCCAGCGCTGGCGGTTGAATTCGTGGGCCTTGCTCATGATGATCGCCGTCGTGGTTGGTGCGACGGTCTTAGCCGCTTCAACCCCGTGAGGGGCACTGCGGACCGCGGTCGCTTTCGGGACGGCGTCTATAGGCGAAGAATCGTCCGGCGTCGATCCGGGGCTGGGTGCATTGCCTGCCGCCGGCCATCAGCGGCCGGCGGCAGAAAACTGCAACAGCTCTACGTGTTCTTCTTGTCGAGCAGATTGGCGCAGGCGCGCACGACAGCCGGGTCGGCTGCCTCGCTGCCGGTCAGTGCGATGGCATAGGACTTGGCCAGATCATCGCGTGTACTGCGCGCGCCGTAGCCGGAAAGGTCGCTGGCATCGCCCATCTTCTGGCGATCGTCCTGGATCAGCGACGAGCAGATCGTTGCCTGGGCATCGATCCATGCCATCGCGACATCCTTGTCGCGCGTGCCGCCGGCAACAAACCAGCCGCTGCCGAAGCCCACGGCAACCGTCAGAACGGCGCCGCCGACGGCACCCCAGATCAGAGTCTTGATCGATTCTTTCTTGGTCATGTAGAAGCTCCCTGTTGTTGCGTGAGGCGCGCAGGGACGCTGGGATCGTGACGAATCACAATCATTCAGCGAAAGTATATCGCCTCACGTCAATTTTCGTTGTTTTTCGGTATGACGCCGCAACCTGCGGATTGAGGTCAGGAATTGGAGAAAAATACTTTAAGTTCTCTCCATTATATTCACACTTTATTACAGAATACGCAAGGCTAGCAGCCAGTTGTCTGCGGCGCCCCGGTAGGCAGCGGCGATCAGAGGCGGTAGCCGGTGTCGCGCGCGAAGGTGAAATAGAGTTCGCGCGCCTTGCGGTAGATCGGGCCGGGCTGCATGTCGCGCTCGCCGAACTTCCCCACGGGAACGACCTTGCTGTAGTTGCCGGTCGAGAAGATCTCGTCGGCGCTCTCCAGGTCCTTCCAGGTCAGGGTGCGCTCGACCACGGTCTGGCCGGCGTCCTGCAGCAGGCCGATGACGCGCTGGCGCGTGATGCCGTTGAGGAAGGTGCCGTTGGGCACCGGGGTGTGGACCTCGCCGTCCTTGGCGATGAAGAGATTGGCCGTGGCGAACTCGGCGATGTTGCCGTTGGCATCGGCCATCGCGGCGTTCTGGTAGCCGTTGCGGCGCGCCTCCAGCAGGGCCTCGCCGCTGGTGGGATAGAGGCAGGAGGCCTTGGCCATGGTCGGGGCCTGGTCGGGCGAGGGCCGGCGATAGGAGGACTTCATCGCCGAAAAGCCGGTCGGTTCCTCCATCGGCGCGACCTGGAGCACCATCAGGAACTTGGTGAGTTCGGGAATGGGGGCGAGATCGTCGGTTTCGCCGCACCAGTAGGTCGGGCGGATATAGAGCTGCTTGTCGGCGGGAAACTTCTTTGCCATGTCGGCCGCAAGCCCGATCAGGTCCTCGACGGTCTCCTGGGGCGCCATGTTCATGATGCGCGCGGAGTTGAGGCAGCGGGTCATGTGGCGCTCGATGTCTGGCATGATGCCGTCGAAGGCCCGCGCCCCGTCGAAGATCATGCTGGCGAACCAGAAGGACTGGTCCATGGGGCCCATGATCATCGGGTTGCCCTCGTGGAACTTGCCTTCGTGAAAGGTCAGCGACTGCATGGTGTCTTCCCCGTTCTCCTGAACCTGCCTCATACCATGACGCCGTTCGGCTGTGCAGGGCGTGCCGGCTGGGCTAGGTTCGCCCGGTCCCGAAATGAGCATGCCCGTGCCTGACACCTACACCCTCGTCGGTCCCCTTCTGCGGCGCCTCGATCCCGAGTGCGCCCATGAGATGACGCTGACCGCGCTGTCGATGGGTCTGGCGGGCCATGCCCGCTGGAGCCCGGATCCGATGCTGCGGGTCAGCCGCTTCGGCCTCGATTTTCCCCATCCTCTGGGTCTTGCCGCGGGTTTCGACAAGGATGCTCGTGTCGCCGGGCAGTTGCTTGCGCTGGGTTTCGGCTTCGTCGAGGTCGGCACGGTCACGCCGCGGCCGCAGGCGGGCAACCCGCGCCCGCGCATCTTTCGCCTGCCGGCTGACGGTGCGCTGATCAACCGCCTGGGTTTCAACAACAAGGGGCTGGAGGTGGCCGGCGCGCGCCTGGCCGCCCGCCGCGACCGGGGGATCGTGGGCGCCAACATCGGGCGCAACAAGGACAGCAGCGATGCCGTGGCCGACTATGTCGCGGGTTTCCGCGCCCTGGCGCCCCATGCCGATTACGTCACGGTCAACATCTCCTCGCCCAATACGCCCGGCCTGCGCGACCTGCAGGCTGTGGCAAGCCTGCGCCCCCTGCTGGAAGCGCTGATCGGCGAACGGTCGCAGGCAACCGGTGCGGTTGCACGGCGCCCGCTGCTGCTGAAGCTGGCACCCGATCTGGCCGATGCCGATGCGGTCGCCGCCGCCCAACTGGCACTGGAGGTCGGGCTCGACGGCCTGATCGTTTCCAATACCACCATCAGCCGGCCGCCGGGCTTGGCGGGGCCGCATGCGCGCGAGAGCGGCGGACTTTCCGGCCGGCCCCTTCTGGCCCGCTCGACCGAGTTGCTTGGGGTCATTCATCGCGAGACGGGAGATGCGCTGCCGCTGATCGGCGTCGGCGGCATCGCCAGCGCCGCCGACGCCTATGGCAAGATTCGTGCGGGTGCGTGCCTGCTGCAACTCTACTCCGCGCTGGTCTATCGCGGTCCCGGTCTGGTCCGGGAAATCGCCGAGGGGCTGACTGCCCTTCTGCGGCGCGATGGCTTTGGCTGCCTCGATGATGCCCGTGGCAAGGGCATCGCCGACCTCTGAAGCACTCATGGCGGGCGCCTTCCCGTCGTGGCATGATGTGCAACCAGCGATTGGCGAGAGCGAGCGTTTCCGTGGCTGAAAAGAGCGCCAGATACGATGACGCGTCGTGCTGGAACAGGCTCGACGAGTTGCAGGATCAGATTCCTTCGGGGCTCGATGCCTGGGACTATCGTGTGCTGTTCAACGAGACGCCCCAGCCGCTGTGGTTCGAGGACTGGTCGGCCGTAAAGCTGCGTGCCGAGACCATCACCTGGCCAGCCGGCGTCAACATCGAGCGTTACCTTCTCGACAACGGGCCGCTGCTGGGCGAGCTCTATCAGCTTGTCCGCATCGTCGACATGAACGCCGCCGCCGTTGCCTTTTATCATGGCAAGAGCCGCTCAGAAATTTTGGGGCGCCTGTTCGAGGAGAAGCCCAAGGGATCGCTGGAGGCCACGGCGCGCATCCTGTCCGACCTGCTGGACGGCGCCCACGGCATGGATTGGGTGCTCGAGGGACCGCCCGACACGTTCGGACGCGACCGCTGGGTCCGTGCGGTCTGGTACTTGCCGCCGTCGGCGCGCGGCGACTGGTCGCACCTGGTCTATTCGGTACAGGACGTGACCGCACAAAAGCTTGCCGAGGTGGCCCTGGCCAGAGCCAAGGCGGAAGCCGATGCGGCAAGCCGGTCCAAGAGCGAATTCCTGGCCAACGTCAGCCATGAACTGCGCACGCCGCTTAATGCCATTGCCGGCTTTTCCGAGCTTCTCCTGGAAGAAAAACTCGGCGCGCTCGGGCACGATGCTTACCGCGAGTACGCACGTTACATCCGCGATGGCGGCGAACATCTGCTCGACCTGATCAACGATCTGCTCGATCTCTCACGCATTGAGGCCGGCGTGGCCTCTCTCAAGGTCGATGCCTTTGATGTGCGTGACGTGGTGGAGGGGGCCGTGCGTATCGTCCAGGACAAGGCCAGGCGCGCGGGGCTCGACCTGAAGATCGATGTACCGCCAGAACCGCTGGAAATCGTCGCCGATGCCCGGAAGCTGCGCCAGATACTGGTCAATCTGCTTGCGAATGCGGTGAAATACACCCCCCCGGGCGGCAGTGTGACGGTGGCCTGCGCATCGCTTGACGGGCGGGGCGTCTCGATCGCGGTGCGCGACACGGGTCCGGGCTCCATGCCGATGACATGCCGCTGGCAATGGAGCGGTTCGGCCGGATCGAACAGCCCGGGACGACAGCCAAGGACGGCGTCGGACTTGGCCTGCCGCTGACCAAAGCCCTGGTCGAACTGCACGGCGGTTCCTTCCGCCTCGACAGCCAGCCCGGCGAAGGCACGGTGGCCACCGTGGTGCTGCCGACCGGACCGGTCGCCGCGCCGCTTTAGAGCAGGGCCACGCCGGCGCGGGTTGTCCCGAGCCGCCTGGTTGCGGTCCGCGCAGCGGTGAAATCTCAGCTCAGTGCGACAACAGCAGGGGCAACGGAGCGTTGGCCAGCATGCTGCGGGTGGTGCCGCCAAAGGCGATCTCGCGCATGCGGGCGTGACCATAGGCACCCATCACGATGAGATCGTTGCCGAGGTCGGATGAGGCCGAAAGCAATGCATCGGCCACCGAAATGTCGCCGCTGCTCATGCGATGGGCGTCGGCCCTGAGGCCATGACTGGCCAGATGCCGGGCGATGTCGGCGCCGGGATCGCGGTCGTCGGCTTCATCGGGATCGATGCAGGCGATGTCGACGCGGGCGCCCTCCGGCAACAGGGTCAGCATGTCGTGGGCCGCGCGCACCGCCTCGCGGCTGCCGTCCCAGCAGAGCATGACGCGCTCGAAGGCGAGGGTGGGTTCGCCGGCATAAGGCAGCATCAGGGCCGGACGGCCTGCCGTCATGGCGACCAGGGCCGCCAGATCGCGCGGCTGCTGCTCGGGTGTCTCGTCGGGGGACCACTGCCCGACCACGGCGAGATCGGCATAGCGGGTATGGGCGGCGATGCATTCTGCGGCATCGCCATCATCTTCGTGCCAGTCGGCCTGAACGCCGCTTGATGCCACGATGGCGTCGAAGCGCTTGCGTCCGTCCTGGCAGGCGCGCTGGTAGGCTTCCGAAAGTCCTTCGATAATTGGGATGGCACCGCCGATCGGCGCAGCGGGAATCACCACGGGAAAGGGCCGGACATAAAGGCCGGTGACCACGGCGTCGTTGCGGGCTGCCAGATTGCAGGCTGCAGAAATGTGATCATCGTTGCGGCTGTCATCGCTGACATGAACCAGAATGTTGCGCAGTGCCATGGCTTGCTCCCGTGTTGCGACCTGTCGGTCTTATCGCTGATATGGCGACGATCACGCATTGATCCAGCGCAACCTGACAGGCCCATAGCTATTTGCGCTCGGCGATCACAGGCGTTACACGTCAGTGCCTGGGGCTGGCGGGGCCGTACATATGGAGCTCGATTACCTGATCACGGGCATAGTGGTCGGCTTTCTGGTCGCCGCACCCGTTGGTCCCGTTGCCGTCCTGTGCATCCAGCGAACCCTGATTGACGGTCGCCTGGTTGGTTATGCCACCGGTGTCGGGGCGGCCATGGCCGATACCGTATTTGGCGCACTGGCCATTTTCTCGGTGGCCGTTGTCGAGGGATTCCTCGCCGACCACCGCCCGGCAGTCCAGCTTGTCGGCTCCCTTGTCCTGATCGGACTTGGCCTGCGCACCATCATGGGGCGTTCGGAGCGCGCGGAGGAAGCGGCCGAGCCGGTCGTCATCGATCATCTGACGCTGCTCCAGTCGTTCGGTTCGTCGTTCCTTGTCACGATCTTCAACCCGATCACCATCCTCGCCTTTGTCTCGATCTTTGCGGCCATACGCGTCTCGACTACCGTCGAGGGGCTGCTGGGTTCTTGGACGATCGTGGTCGGCGTGCTGCTTGGCGCCTTGACCTGGTGGTGGCTGCTGGCCAGCCTCGCTTCGGTGCTGCGTCAGCGATTCACCGAACGCAGCCTGCGCTGGCTCAACCGCATTTCGGGCGCGGTGATCCTGGGATTCGGCGTTTATGGCCTGGTGGCACTGGCGTGGATCGAGGTCTGAACGCGCTGTGGCCGTCAGATCAGGCCGGCAATCCGGCGTTGCAGTTCCGGCACCAGCTCGGCCTCGAACCACGGATTGCGCTTGAGCCAGGCGGTATTGCGCCAGGACGGATGAGGCAAGGGAAGGTGGCGCGGCAGGTGGTCGCGCCAGGCCGCCACGGTGCCGCTCATGGTCCGCGCACGGGCCTCCCCCAGATAACGCTTCTGGGCGTAACTGCCGATCAGCAGCACCAGTTCCACGGCGGGCAGTTGCGCCAGCATGCGGTCATGCCAGAGCGGGGCGCATTCGGGGCGCGGCGGATGGTCGCCGCCCCGCGGGTCGACGCCGGGATAGCAGAAACCCATGGGCATGATGGCAATGCGGCGATCATCGTAAAAGGTCGCCGCGTCCAGCCCCAGCCACTGACGGAGGCGGTCGCCGCTGCGGTCGTCCCAGGGTGTACCGCTGGCATGCACACGGGTTCCCGGGGCCTGACCGATGATCAGCACACGCGCCGAGGCGCGGGCGCGCACCACGGGACGCGGCCCCAGCGGCAGGCTCGCTTCGCAGACACGGCAGCCGCGGATCTCCTGCAACAGGCGTTCGAGGGTGTCGGTGGATCGGGTCATGGCGGCCAAGTCTTGTTATCCACGGGTGCGGGAGCAAGCCTTTGACGGTCGGTCCTGCCGACATGGAACGCATCGCGGCGCTTCTGGCTGCCGCCGGCCTGGGCGGTGCCTGCGCCGTGGTGCCGCTTGCCGGGACAGGAAACCGCACGTTCGCGGTGACCGGTGCGGATTTCGACGTTGTCGTGCGCCTGCCCGGCCACGATACGGCAGCACTGGTCGACCGTGCCGCCGAGGCCAGAAA
>Ga0105054_10005237_pt1 | contig 18761 bp, 19 predicted proteins | sample BON02_FD_78091 | JGI IMG/M metagenome (GOLD analysis project Ga0105054, IMG submission 78091) | Freshwater microbial communities from Lake Bonney liftoff mats and glacier meltwater in Antarctica - BON-02 (megahit assembly) | ecosystem: Environmental > Aquatic > Freshwater > Ice > Glacier...
AATATTTGTTGGTTTTGGGTTATTATTTTTGAGATTAAGTTCATTTTTTGTCATTCCTTCGAAAGCAGGAATCTAGACTTGGCTTGTTAGAATGATAAAATTTTATAAATTAAATAAAAAAAATTTACTATAATTCGTCATATTTTTTTACCTATTATGGATTCCTGCTTTCGCAGGAATGACAAAGCGTTAAGAAAAACTAGAAACCTGTTCCTCTACTTGCTCCCATTCTTCTAACAAAGTATCTAATTTAGCTTTTTTAGCTTCGTAGTTTTTAAAGTAATTTGGTTTAGAAGAAACCTCGTCGTAATTCTGAGCCAATTCAAAATCTATATTCTCTATTTGAGTTTCTAAATCAGCAATTTCAGATTCAATTTTAGATAATTTATTTTTTAATTTCTTCAACTCTTTTTCTTCTTCTCTACTAAACTGTGAAGTTTCTTTTTTTGCAGTTTCTTTTACTTCTTTCACAACAGTTCTTTTTTCGGCTTCACGTAAATTTTCCATTTTGTGTTGCTCTAAGAAATAATCTATATCACCTAAATATTCTTTAATTACTTTGTCTTTAAACCCGTAAACAGTTGATGTTAACCCTTGTAAGAAATCTCTATCATGCGATACTAAAATCAATGTTCCTGTAAAACTTTTTAAGGCTTCTTTTAATACATTTTTAGAGGCAATATCTAAATGGTTTGTTGGCTCATCCATTATTAAAACGTTAAACGGAGACAGCAATAACTTACACAAAGCCAAACGATTACGCTCTCCTCCAGAAAGTACTTTTGCTTTTTTATCAACTGTATCACCACTAAATAAAAATGAACCTAACATGTCTCTAACTCTTGCTCTGTTAGAATCTGTTGCTGCATCTTCCATAATTTGTAATACCGTTTTTTCTGGCGGTAAATGTTCAGATTGATTTTGTGCAAAATATCCGATTTCTACATTATGCCCCAACTTTAAATGCCCTTTAAAACGAATATCCCCAACCAACATTTTTGCTAAAGTAGATTTTCCTTGTCCGTTTTGACCAACAAAAGCAATTCTGCTGTTACGCTCAATCAATAAATCAACATGTTCTAACACATGATTATCACCATAACTTTTACACAAATCTTCTGCTTCAACAATAATTTTTCCTGGTTCTTTAGATTTTGCAAAACGAATGTTCATCTTTGCATTATCATCTTGGTCTACTTCTATACGCTCAACTTTATCTAGCTGCTTCATTAACGATTGCGCCATAGAAGCTTTACTCGCTTTTGCTTTACACTTGTCTATTAAATGTTGTTTTTGCTTTATTTCTCTATCCTGATTTTTCTGAGCTTGTAGTTGTTTTTCTTTAATTTCTCCTCTTAATAATAAGAATTCTGAATAGGGCTTTTTATAATCGTAAATCTGTCCAAGAGAAATTTCTATAGTACGATTTGTAACATTATCTAAGAACATTTTATCATGCGAAACCAACACAATAGCGCCAGAATATCCTTTTAAGAAATTCTCCAACCAAATAATAGATTCGATATCTAAATGATTTGTAGGCTCATCTAGTAACAAAATATCATTGTTTTGCAATAATAATTTTGCCAACTCAATTCTCATTCTCCATCCACCAGAAAGAGTGTCGGTAAGTTTATCAAAATCTTCTCTTTTAAAACCTAACCCTTGTAATATTTTTTCTGTATTACCTTGATAATTATATCCGCCTAGTAATTCGTAACGTTCTGTATTTTCTGTTAAATCGACAATTAATTGATGATAACTTTCACTTTCATAATCTGTTCTTGTTGCTAGTAAATTATTAATTTCATCGAGCTTTAGCTCAATTTCTTTAATCTCTTCAAAAGCTTGATATGCTTCTTCTAAAATAGTTCTTCCTGCTACAAAATCCATATCTTGACGTAGAAATCCAATGCGCACATCTTTATCAAAAGCCATTGTTCCGCCGTTGGTTTCAGTATCTTTAGACAATACTTTTAACAGCGTAGATTTTCCAGCTCCATTTTTTCCAATCAATCCAATTCTATCTCCTTTATTTAATTTAAAAGTAATTCCAGAAAACAAATCTGTCCCCATAAAAGAGACTGATAAATTATGTACGTTAAGCATCTATTTTTTTGTAATTTTGTGATTGCAAATCTACTTAAAATAATTAGAGTAATCATGTTTAAGAAAGGCACAAAAATCTATAGTATTTTCAACAATAAATGCCCAAGATGTCAAGAAGGAGATTTTTTTAAATCTAAGTTTACTTATAAACCAAGTAAGGTAACCGAACTGCATGAAAATTGCCCAAGTTGTAATTTAAAATATATGATTGAACCTTCATTTTTTTATGGAGCAATGTATGTTGGCTATGCAATTACTGTTGCTATTTGTGTTCTAGTATTTATTGTTTCTTCACTAATTTTTGGATTGAATATGCTTGAGTCTTTTACAGCTATATTTATTGTAATTGTTTTATTTATGCCAATAAATTTACGACTGTCTAGAATTCTTTGGATAAATATGTTTATTGAATACCAAGTGCAAAAAGAAGATCGTATTTATTAATAATATCTTTTAATATCTATTTCTTCATCTAACGCTTCTCCTTTTTCTAGATGATTGAATAAGTTTTTAGCAACTGTTGGAGCAATCATTACACCATGAGTTCCTAGCCCGTTTAAAATAGATAACTGCTTGTGCTCTGGGTGCATTCCAACTAAAGGCCTTCTATCTTTTACGGTTGGTCTAATTCCTGCGGTTTGATTGATAATTGTATACGGAACTGTAATTACTTTTTGTAATTTCTCTATCAACTCTTTCCTTCCTTCTTCTGACGGATTTGAGGTTTTATCTTTCCAATTAAAAGTTGCTCCAACTTTATAGAAATGATTTCCTAATGGCAATACAAACAGTGTAGATTTTAATAAAAAGTTAATCTCTAATTCTGGCGCATGAATAGTCAATAATTCTCCTTTTGCTTCATTTAAAGGCAACTCATTAAAAAATGGGTTTTTCTTGATTCCAAATCCTTCACAAAAAACGATTCTTTTTGCTTCTATTTCATTATATAAAATACTGTTATTTTTAAATTCTATCTAATCATATTTGAACTTTTCGAAAATAATTTGTGCTTTTTCATTCAAATAATTTCGATAAGACGAAACCAACTTTTCAGTATCAATTCTTCCAGTTTGATGTACTTCTCCGAAACCAAAATCTGCAATAACACCATTAATTTTTTCGTGAATAATATCAGAATTCATAAATTTAGAAAGCATTGGTCTGTCTGAGGCTTCAAACCAATTATTTTGATCTTCAATGGATTTAAAAACTTTTCTAGTCGTAAATTTTACATCAACCTTTAATTGTAGTCTTTCTTCAATTTTTTTATAAAATGGAAGTGCAATTTCTAATTGTTTCTCGGCATTCCAAACTGGCGTAAAACGTTTTAAAATTACTGGATTATAAACTCCGCTAGCAACTAAAGATGATGTTTGAGAATCGTCTTCAAAAACGATAAATGATTTTCTAGCGTGGATCAATTCTTCTATAAATGCTAAACCAGCTAAGCCTAAACCAACAACAATATAATCTACTTTCATGGTGTAAAAATACGCTATTAAATGCAAAAAGCGTTCTGAAATTCAGAACGCTTTTTTAGTCGTTGTTAATTGACATTAGTAATTCCACATATCAATTTCTCTATCTCTAATCTCTTCTTTTATCTTATCTGCTTCTAGCAATTGAAATAATGAATTTCCTCTAATATAATCAGCTATTTTACGATTGCCATAAATATTTTCTGTCCTTATAATAAAGGATGCAAAACGTCTTGCGTTCAACAAATGATCAAATGAAATTGAATGCGATGAGTTTTTTGGATTAAACACTTTTGCTTTGTGTAAAACATCTCTTGCTGCTGGATAAAAAACCCAGAATAATTCATATAAATTATCGTCTTCAATTTCTGAAACACCTAAAGTTTGCACATCTGGTCCTAATGGAGCAATCGCTAATAATCTATATTTTAGTTCTCCTTGTCTTTTATCAAAATACCACATTCCTTTTATCTTAAAAGCGGTAATATCTTGTGTGCTAATTCTAAATGTATCAATATTATTTCCGTTTTGACGTGCATTAAATAATTTACCTGCAATTTCTTGTCTAGTCATTTTAGAACCAAAAAAAGAATCTGAATATGCTTCTTTAATTTTTCCTGTTCTAATTCCTTTATATAATGTGTCAAACAACGATCTACGATTGTTAGAAATATTGGTAGTATCAATCGGGAAATAATACGGAAGATTAATTTTTTGATTTAAATCAATTACTTCCCATACAATTTTAGACCATAAAATATCTCTATCGTCTATATATCCGTAAGGCAAAGGTGCATCATTATCTGCCAACAATTGCTCTGTTGTTTTCTTACCTATCTGATTACCACTTGTTGAATTTAATAAGTTGGCTTGTGCATTAATTATCCCTGAGTTAATTAATGTTAGAAAAACAATATAAAAACGTTTCCTATTCATACTACTTAATTTAATCTTAATTTGAAATTTCAATAATTACAGGCAATACTTTCTTAAGCTTATAAGATGTATTGTTATCTATTACAGCTTCAATATCAAAAATTGTAATTTGATCTCCTCTTCTAGCTCTTGCTAATGCTTTTTTTGCTGCTGCATTAAAAGCTGTACCATTTACCAAAACTGTTAATTCTCCAGGAACTTTTACTTTAAAACTATTTACTTTTAATTGTAAGTCAAAAACAAAATCTGGTAAACCAGCACCAATATCTGCATTTTCAACACTGGTTTTTGGCATTCTTACCAAACCAAATTCTCCTCTGACTGAAGCTTGTGCGGCAGGTATATCTTTTACTCTAAATTTCTTAGATGAATTTATTTTTTTACCACTAGAAAGTGTAGCACCAACATTAATAGTCATCTCACTTCCTTGTCCTGCTTTAATCATATAACTAGAGCCACTTGTAATAATATTACCCCCAGTTGCAGTAACTTTTAAATTATTATTACTTACACCTGGTAAAGAAACTGAAACAGGATTATCTACTCCCCGATAGACAACATTCATTGCATCTGCAGAAATAACTGCATCATTTGGTTCTGGAATAACCGTATAAGAACTGTTAAATTCAACAGGAACAGATTTTCCGTTTTCAGTAAAGTTAATTACACCTTTAATATCGTTATCCCCTAATTTACTAGCTCTTAAGTCTAAAATTATTTGTCCTGCTTTTATATTTGTGTAAATACCTCCGTTTAAAGTTACTTTATCAGGAATCATGCTTGGATCGTAACGACCAAGAACAACTTTTCCTGTTACTTTTTCACCAATATAATATGCTGTTTTATCTAACTGTACAATTCCTTTATAATTACTTAAAGAAACTTCACTTTCAAGCTGACCACCTAACATAGTAGTTAAAATATTGCTTTCGCTATTTTTAATATCAACTTGTAATTGAGTTAGTTTTGTTAATGACGCTACTAAAGGAAATCCTTCAAAATGATAATTCAACCATTTTTTTGTAACGCCTTCTCTATCTGTTTGATTATCAGTACTAAATAAGATTGTTGTCTTATCCGATAAGCTTTTATAATCAGCTCCTAAAGCTTCAACAACATTTGTTCTGTACTCATTTATTTCATTAACAAATTCATCCCCCTTTTTAGTAAACGTATCACCTTTAAAGAGGTATTCATCTAAGAAATCACCTCTATCCATGACTTCATAATTATTTTTATCTTCCTGATCGCTTAACATCTTTGTTTTTAAACTATCAATATAACTATTAAACTTATTTGAAGCTATTTTAATTTTATCTGCTTTTTGTTTAAGATGTAAATATTTTGCTGGTTGATCTGTAGCTTTTGTTGCTAAACTGCTATATGCAGCTTCATTCTTCTGAGATGTAGAATTGTTATTTTCGGTTAATTTTTCATTGATTGATCCAAAAGCGGTCAACACTTCTTTACCCATACTTAATGCCATCATTGCAATAAATACAAGATACATTAAATTTATCATTTTTTGTCTTGGAGACATTCTTCCTCCTGCCATATCTAATTAGTTTTAGTTATTTATTATTACTAATTATTTGCTTGACATTGCAGATAACATACCACCATAAACTCCATTAGTGAAGCCATATTTTGGGCTAAAGATTCCATTTGTTTTTTTAATTTTTCTGAATTCTCAGCTAAAGAACTGTCTAATTCAGCTTGATTTCTAACATTTTCCATCTGCACTTGGTACAATCCGTTTAAAGATTCCATTTGCGATGATGCTAATGACATTTGTTCGTTATAACTATTCGTTGTTGCAATAGTCTCTGAAGCCGAGAGCAATCCTTGTGCAGCTCCTTGGAAATTTTTAATACTATCTCCTAAGCTTGCAATTAAAGCGACGTCTAATTCTGCTTCTCTTAATATAATATCTAATTTTTGAGAAAGTAATCCGTGTGCTCCAGTAGCATCTTCACCAGAATCACCTAATTCTGGATATACTTTACTCCAATCTAAATCATCATCAATAGGTTCAAATGCAGAAAGAGCAAATACAGCTGCTTCTACAATCATACCTACCATAAGCATTTCATTTCCAAACTTCCAGTGTAATATTTTAAATAAAGCTCCAAGAATTACGATTGAGGCTCCTAAACCGTAAGCCATATTCATAATTTTTTTACCTTTTTTTGACTGTGCCATAATTTTAATTTTAGTTATTCTATTTTCCGTTAATCTTACCAAGGTAATTTTGCACTGTTCTAAAGCCAATATAGCTTCTTGCGGTATCTGCATATTCGTAATCTCTAGAACTCACTTCTAAAAAGTAAGCTACGTCTTTCCAAGAACCACCACGAATAATTTTTCTTTTATTATTTCTATCTTCAACATTTGGATTTATCGTAGAACCCATATAATAAGATGACATATTATAAGATGAATTTGTCCATTCTGCTACATTCCCTGCCATATTATATAAGCCATAATCATTTGCATTATAGGATTTTGCTTCAACAGTATATAAAGCCCCATCTACTGCATAATCTCCTCTTACAGGTTTAAAGTTTGCTAAAAAACATCCTCTATCGCTTGTGGTATTTGGTCCTCCCCAAGGATATTTTGCGAAATTTAATCCTCCACGAGCTGCATATTCCCCTTCTGCTTCTGTTGGTAATCTAAAATTTGAAACTTGAGAGGCTTTCTTTTTTCCTTTTAAATAATCGTTTTTGTATTTTGTTCTCCAGTTACAAAAAGCTTCCGCCTGGTACCAATTTATACCAACTACAGGATAATCTCCATACGCTTGGTGATAAAAATAATTTTGATGCATTGGATCATTGTATGAATAATTAAAATCTTTTACCCAAACAGTTGTATCTGGATAAATATTAATCATTTCTGCACGTAAAAAATCTTTTCTATTTCCGCCTCTTTTAGCAGCAGCTTCTTTATCAAACCAAGAATATTTATAGTTTAAAAACTTAGTATTAAAACTTCTATTTCCATCTACAGCTTCGTCCTTTTTTATATACAAAGAGTCCATTACTTCTACATAAGCTTCATCTGGATACTCGTTTTTATCCCAAATAATATCTACATCCCAATTTAATGGCTTTTCAGAATCACCATAATACTTTATCATGTATTTTTGATATGGTGTTGCATTTATTGTGTCGTTTATAAATTCAAAATCATGTATTCCTCCTGTTAAAGGAGTTCCATTAGAAAGTAATACCACTTCTTCATCTTTTAATGCCAGTTGAGTCCTTACTACAGAATCTTTTACCCAATATACAAATTGCTTGTACTCGTTATTCGTGATTTCTGTTTCATCCATATAGTATGGACTAACGGTAACAGTTCTTGTGGGTGCACTTAGTGTTCCCATAACATCTTCATCTTGCTTACCCATGGTAAAAGAACCACCAGGGATTAATGTCATCCCCATAGGTTTTTCTGCGAACCATTTTCTTTTAGAATTAACACCTGTCAACTCTCCTCTATCATTAGAACCACAACTGTAAAACAGAGTTACTATCAATGCAAATAATGCTACTCTCTTCATATTTTTATAATCTTTCCTCAAAAAGTTCGTAAACCTATTATTTTTTTTATAAAATCCAATCGTTTTAATACTTTATATTACAATAGCTAAACATTAAATTGATATTTACATTAATTTCCTTAAAGCTTTGTACCATCTTTCTGGTATTTTTTGCTCAATTGCTTCAATATAATCTTGATATGTACATGGTATTAACGCATGTCTCTTGTATTTATTATTTGTAATAATATTTATCTCCATCCACCATCTTCCGCTTTTATCGCTTTTATAAAAATTAATTGGATCATCATTTTCCACTAAAACAATAAATTTCTGATAGGTTTCTTTTGTACAAAACGAATAATCTTTTGCTCTAAAATTTACTCCTTCAATAAAATACCAAATCATTTGCGCAATTAAATGTGCTGTTTGATTATTCTTGTCAAATTTTGAATTGTATTCGTAAATTCCGAATGACGTTACTTTATCACTTATGCCTGCATATCTTGAAATAGCACAAATTTCTTCACCGTAAAATCCGTTTGGAGATGCATTGTTATTTGCCGGAGCATCGCTTTGTCGAATTGAACCAATATCTATACTTACAATATCTGCATCTCTCATAATTGGTTCTACAATTGTTAAATCTTTTACTTCTCCTAAACGATAGGTGTCAAAAAATAAACTATTTAACAAATATAATTCTTCTTGCGAATTGTAATATGTTTGATAACCAATATTGCTAAAATTGAATAAATTATTTTGTTTATCCATAATAATTTTACTCAAATATGAGCGAGAATTTAATCCTTCCTCTGTAGATTCTATATCAAATTTACCATCCACAGAAACTAAATTTACGGTTTGTTCAAGAGAATCATACCCTCTATAATTTGCGTATGTTATATCTTGACTTCCACCTATAATAACAGGAATGATCTTGTTTTTAATTAAATACGCAGTTAATTCTTTAACAGCAAAATAAGTATCTTCTACCGAATTTCCTTTTACTATATTTCCTAAATCTGCAATTTTTGTATGCCAATTTCCTGGAAATAATTGATATAAATGTTTACGAATCTCGTAAATATTTTCTCCGCAAGACATATTATCAAATGCATTTCTATCTTCTTGAACGCCAAAGATTGCAATCTGAACAGTATCTAATTCCGGAAAACCATTTTGTATTGAATGTACTTGTATATTCCTACCCAAACTTTGTGCAGACTGAAGCACTAAGTGAGCAATGATCGTATCTTTTATAGGGATTAAAAAATCGAAATTCATTTACTTATTATCCTTAAAGAATGCAATATAACTAATTGCTATTTCTTTTTAGTAATTTTTTTCCGTGTTGTTTTTTTCTTAGAAACTTTGGCTTCAATAATTTTTTCAACTTCATCAAGAGTTAATTCATCTGCTTTGGTTGTTTTTGGTAATTCAATTTTTGTTTTTCCTTTAATAATGTTGAATCTTCCCCAACGTGCTTTTTCAACTCTAATTCCTGCTTCTTCCCAATTATGAATTAATTTATCTCGTTCTTTTTGCTTTTTATCTTCAATTAAATTTTCTAAATCCTGTTGCGATAAATTATCAAAATCATACTTTTTATTTACATTGATAAAAATTGAATTCCATTTGATAAAAGGGCCAAAACGTCCAACTCCTTTTTGAATTGGCATTCTTTTATATTCTCCAATTGGCGCATCCGCTTTTTGTTTTACTACAATTAATTCTATAGCCCGTTCTAAATCGACTTCCATTGGGTTTTCTCCTCTATCTAACGAAACATACATTTCTCCAAATTTAATATACGGTCCAAATCTACCATTAGAAACTACAACTTCTTCAGATTCATAAGAACCTAAACTTTTAGGTAATAAAAATAAATCCAACGCTTCTTTTAATGTAATAGTTCCTAAATTTTGATATTTTTGCAAACTCGCAAATAGCTTTTCATCATCATCTCTATCACCAATTTGAGCCATCGCGCCAAATTTTCCTAAACGAACTAAGACTGTTTTTCCTGTTTCTGGATGATTACCAAGAACACGTTCTCCGCTTTCTCTATCTGCATTTTCAGAAACAAAAGTTACCATTGGATGAAATTCATTATAAAAACTTTTAATCATATCAATCCAATCTTCTGTGCCTTCAGAAATAGCATCAAAAGAAGATTCTACTTTAGCAGTAAACCCAAAATCTAAAATATTTGAAAAATTAGCAACTAAAAAATCGGTGACAATATTTCCAATATCTGTTGGGATTAATTTTCCTTTATCAGAACCTGTTTTCTCCGTTAAAGAAGTACTTGAAACTGTTCCTGCTTTTAAGATAAACTCTTCGTAATTTCTTTCTACACCTTCAGTTTCTCCTTTTTCTACATAACCTCTTCTTTGAACTGTAGAAATTGTAGGCGCATAGGTAGATGGTCTACCAATTCCTAAATCTTCTAATTGCTTCACTAAAGAAGCTTCTGTAAAACGGTATGGCGGACTAGTAAAACGTTGTGTTGCTGTAATAAACTCATAAGACAAATCTTCACCTATTTTTAATTTAGGCAACATTCCTGCTTGTTCTTCTTCATCGTTATCTATGCCTTCTAAATATACTTTTAAGAATCCATCAAACTGAATCATTTCTCCATTTGCAGTAAATATTTTACTGTTTTTAGAATTGACTACTTTAACGTTTGTCCGTTCTAATTTTGCATCGCTCATTTGAGAAGCAATCGTTCTTTTCCAAATTAAATCATATAAACGATCTTGGTCATATTCAACATTCACAGAACTACAATCCATTTCTGTTGGTCTAATTGCCTCGTGTGCTTCTTGTGCGCCTTTGCTTTTTGTTTTAAAAACTCTAGGGTTACTATATTCAACCCCATAGCTTTTAGTGATTTCTTCTTTTGCTGCTTTTCTCGCATCTTCAGATAAGTTTAAACTATCTGTTCTCATATACGTAATAAAACCTGCTTCGTACAATCGCTGTGCAACCTGCATGGTTTTAGCTACCGGAAAGCCTAATTTTCTTGATGCTTCTTGCTGTAATGTTGATGTTGTAAATGGTGCTGCTGGAGATTTTTTTGCTGGTTTTTTTTGTAAATCAGCAATCTTAAAATCCGCCAATGCAGACGATTTTAAAAACTGTTCTGCTTTTTCTCTAGTTTCAAAATTTTTAGGAATTAAAGCTTTAAACGTCTTCCCTTTTGCATTAGAAAGCTGAGCAACAACTTTATAATGTGTAGTGGTTTCAAACTCTTGAATACTTCGTTCTCTTTCTACAATTAAACGAACAGCAACAGATTGTACTCTTCCGGCAGATAAACCTCCTTTTACTTTTCTCCAGAGTATTGGAGACAATTCGTATCCAACCAATCTATCTAAAACTCTACGCGCCTGTTGCGCATTTACCATATCGTAGTTAATATCTCTTGGGTTTTCAACTGCTTTTAAGATGGCGTTTTTAGTGATTTCATGAAAAACAATACGTTTTGTGTTTTCATCCTTTAATTTTAATTGCTCTTTCAAATGCCAAGCAATGGCTTCTCCTTCTCTATCCTCATCACTTGCTAACCAAACAGTATCTGCTTTTTTTGCTAATGCTTTTAATTTTCTTACAACTGCTTTTTTATCATCCGAAACTATATATTCTGGCATAAAATCGCCATCTACATTTATCCCTAATTCTTTGGATGGTAAATCTGCAATATGACCAAAACTTGATTCAACTTGAAACTCTTTTCCAAGAAATTTTTCTATTGTTTTTGCTTTTGCAGGTGACTCAACTATTACTAAATTCTTTGCCATAAATCTATTCTGTTAAAAATAAATACACCTATTATTAATGGTGGATTTGGATTGCAAAAGTAGGTAGTTTTTTTTTATTTCAAATTTTCTTATTGATTTTTAGTTGATTTAGACCGAAAATCTATTATTATTATTCTGCCAATGTGTCATAATTTTTAGAATTTGTTCGTATATTTGCCTTTTATTTTGAATATGAATATGGAAAAAGTTGAAAAAATAATTGATGAGAATTTACAAGGAAAAGCGCTTGTAAAAGAAAATAAACCTGAAAATACAAAAAAATTATTCATAGAAAGCTACGGTTGTCAAATGAATATGAACGATAGTGAAATTGTAGCTTCAATCCTTTCAGAACAAGGCTTTAACACTACCCGAAATCTTGAAGAGGCAGATTTAGTTTTGGTAAATACATGCTCTATTCGTGAAAAAGCAGAGCTTACCGTTAGAAAACGGTTAGAGAAATATAATGCTGTAAAAAAGATAAACCCAAAAATGAAAGTTGGTGTTTTAGGTTGCATGGCAGAACGATTGAAAGAAAAATTTCTAGAAGAAGAAAAAATTGTTGATTTAGTTGTTGGTCCAGATGCATACAGAGATTTACCTAATTTATTAGAAGAAATTGATGCTGGTAGAGACGCAGTAAACGTAATTTTATCTAAAGATGAAACGTATGGAGATATTTCTCCAGTACGTTTAAACAACAATGGCGTTTCTGCGTTTGTATCTATTACTAGAGGTTGCGACAATATGTGTACTTTTTGTGTAGTTCCGTTTACTCGTGGAAGAGAAAGAAGTCGTGATCCACAAAGTGTTTTGGAAGAAATTAAATCTATGGTAGATCAGAATTACAAAGAAATTACATTGCTTGGTCAAAATGTAGATAGTTATTTGTGGTTTGGTGGGGGATTAAAAAAAGATTTAAATAAAGCGTCAGAAATGGCTCAAGCAACAGCTATTGATTTTGCTCAATTATTAGATATGGCTGCTACTCGTTTTCCAAAAACACGTTTTCGTTTTTCTACTTCTAATCCGCAGGATATGAGTTTAGATGTAATTTATGTAATTGCAAAACATAAAAATGTGTGTAAATATGTACACTTGCCTGTGCAAAGTGGAAGCACAAAAATCCTGAAAGCCATGAATAGACAACATACCAGAGAAGAATATATGGAATTGATTGGTAATATTCTTGAAATTGTACCAGAAATGTCTTTACCTCAAGATATGATTATTGGTTTTTGTGGAGAAACAGAGCAAGATCATCAAGATACGTTGAGCTTAATGGAATATGTAAAATATGATTACGGTTATATGTTTGCGTATTCTGAAAGACCAGGAACTTTGGCTGCTAAAAAAATGGAAGATGATGTTCCGTTTGATGTTAAAAAAAGAAGATTAGCTGAAGTTATTGAGCTACAAAGAGAACACAGTCTATATAGAACAAAACAACATTTAGGGAAAACTGAAGAGTTTTTAATTGAAGGAGAATCTAAAAAATCTGACTTACATTGGAAAGCAAGAAACACACAAAATATGGTAATTGTTTTTCCTAAAGAGCATTATAAAGTGGGCGATTTTGTAGATGTAAAAGTAGAAGATTGTACTTCTGCTACTTTGAAAGGAACCGCAGTTGGTTATTCTGATAATAATTAAATTGGATAAAAAGAAGCAATGTTTCAAAGCTAAAATAAAACCCTCTTTGAGTCTTTGCAATTATAAAAAATGGAAAACTTACAAGTAATTAAACAGCGTTTCGAAATTATTGGAAACGATATTCAACTGAACAGGGCTTTAGAAAAAGCAGTTCGAGTTGCACCAACAGATATTTCTGTGTTGGTTACTGGAGAAAGTGGTGTTGGTAAAGAAAATATTCCAAAAATTATACACCAATTATCACACAGAAAACATGCTAAATACATTGCTGTTAACTGTGGAGCGATTCCAGAAGGAACTATTGATAGCGAATTGTTTGGCCATGAAAAAGGCTCTTTTACAGGAGCATCAGCATCCAGAAAAGGATATTTTGAAGTTGCCGATGGTGGTACTATTTTTTTAGATGAAGTTGGCGAATTACCTTTAACAACTCAAGTTCGTTTATTAAGGGTTTTAGAAAACGGAGAATTTATTAAAGTGGGTTCTTCTTAAGTACAAAAAACAAATGTTAGAATTGTTGCCGCAACAAACTTAAAAATGGCAAATGCAATTCAGAAAGGAAAGTTTAGAGAAGATTTATATTATCGATTAAGCACCATAGAAATTTCTTTACCACCATTAAGAGACAGAAAAGAAGATGTTCATTTGTTATTTAGAAAATTTGCTGCAGATTTTGCTCAGAAATACGGAATGCCGACGATCAGATTAGAAGAAAACGCTATCAGTTTGATTACAAATTATCGTTTTCCAGGAAACATTAGACAGTTAAGGAATATTGCCGAACAAGTTTCTGTAATTGAAGAAAACAGGTTAATTAGTGCTGAAAAATTGATTCACTATTTACCAAATAATCAAGGAAATTTACCTGCTGTAATTGGTAACTCTTCAGGTTCAAATTCAGATTTTGCTAACGAACGAGACATCATGTATAAAATCTTGTTTGATATGCGTAATGACATTAACGATTTAAAAAAATTAACACTAGATATTTTAAAGAATGCTGACATTGATGGTTTACAAGAAGAAAATCACAAGTTATTAGAAAAAATTTATAAAGAGCAACATTCAAATACTGGAAATGTAGAAGTAGTTCAAATTTCGAAATCAAATTCATCAGATAATGATGACAGGTACGATTTCATTGAAACAATTGAAGAAGACGAATCATTATCTTTACAAGACAAAGAAGTTGAGATGATTAAAAAATCTTTACAAAAAAATAATAATAAACGAAAATTAGCCGCCAAAGAATTAGGTATTTCTGAACGAACATTATATAGAAAAATTAAACAATACAATTTGTAAAACATTCTTTTGTTTATCTTTGAAATCCTTATGAAAAAACTATTTTACATCGCTATCTTTTTTATTAGTTCAGTACTAATTATTTCTTGTGGTGCTTATTCTTTTACTGGTGGAGACACCGGCAAAGCAAAAACCTTACAAATAGATTTTTTTAGAAATAATGCTCCCTTAGTTGAACCTTCTTTAAGTCAAAAATTTACGCAAGATTTACAAGATTTATTTTTAAGGCAAACCAATTTGAGTTTGGTAAACACAAGTGGCGATTTACGTTTTGAAGGGGAAATTACTGATTATAGAATTGCGCCAATGAGTGCAACAGCTCAGCAAACTGCAGCGCAAAACAGATTAACAATTACTATAAATGTTCGTTATTTTAATACGTTTATAGAAAAAGATAATTTCGAGAAAGGATTTTCTTTTTATCACGATTATCCGGCAAATACACAGTTAGTTGGTGGCGCGTTAGAAACTGCTTATAAAGAAATTATTGAAAGAATTACACAAGATATTTTTAATGCTTCAGTAGCTAAATGGTAAACGTATTATGAACACAAACAGCTTTACCGAACTATTAAAAAATCCACAAAAAATTACTCCTGAAAACACAGAAGTAGTAAAAACAATCATTAACGAATATCCATATTTTCAAGCTGCAAGAGCAGTTTATTTAAAAGGGTTAAAGAATAATGAAAGTTTTAAATACAATGCTGAGTTAAAAACAACGGCCGCATACACAACTGACAGAACTGTTTTGTTTGATTTCATTACGTCATTAGAATTTGCGGAAGAATCGAAACTAGAATCTAAAGAAGAACATCAACAAATTACTGAAAAAATAATTTCAGAAAAACCTATTGAAATAAAAGAAAAATTAGCAATAGGCAAACCATTGTCTTTTTCTAAAGCAGAAACACATTCTTTTAATGAATGGATGCAATTAGCTTCACAAAAAAAGATTGAACGAAATTCTGATCAAAAAAATGAAATTGATAAAAACGTAATTATTGATAATTTTATTAAACAAAACCCGAAAATCTCTAAAGTTTCTAAAGATGCTGAAAAGAAAGAAATTGTCTTAGAAGAAAAACAAGACTCATCCTTAATGACCGAAACGCTAGCGAAAGTATATTTAGAGCAAAATAAATATGAAAATGCAATCAAAGCTTATGAAATATTAAGTTTGAAATATCCAGAAAAAAGTGGTTTCTTTGCAGACCAAATTAAAAGAATTAGAATTTTACAAAATAATAAATCATGAGTACGTATACAATCATTTTAATTTTGATATTAACTGTTGCAATCGCATTAATATTAATCGTTATGGTGCAAAATCCAAAAGGCGGAGGATTATCTTCTTCATTTGGTGGTGGTGGAGCACAATCTATGGGAGGTGTACAAAATACAAATAACTTCTTAGATCGTTCTACTTGGACTTTGGCTATCTCAATGTTTGCTTTAATTTTATTAGCAAATTTTGCAATTCCTAGAGCAAGTAGCAACAATCCTCAGTTAGAGAATACATTAGAAAATGTAAACACAACTCCTGCAGAAACAAATACAGTTCCTGCTACAACTAATGATAGCATTAACAAGTAATAGCTTTTAAATAAGTTATATTAATGCCAACGTAAATGACACGTTGGCATTTTTTACATCTATCGCATTTTGACAAAAAACTAGGATGTAGTAAAATTGGCATTTTTTTTTGAATGGCATAATTTCTGACTATTCTATTTCACATAAAGAATCTAATTAATTAATCAAAATTTATAAAATGGGATTAAACATTAAACCTTTAGCAGACAGAGTTCTTGTAGAACCAGCTGCTGCAGAAACAACTACAGCTTCAGGTATTATTATTCCTGATAACGCAAAAGAAAAACCACAAAAAGGAATCGTAGTCGCTGCAGGAAAAGGCACTAAAGAAGAACCGATTACTGTTAAAGTTGGAGACACTGTTTTGTATGGAAAATATGCAGGAACTGAGTTAAAATTTGAAGGTTCGGATTACTTAATAATGAGAGAGAGCGATATTTTAGCAATCATATAAATAGCTCCTAGCTATTAGCCTCTGGCTTTTAGCTCCAATAAACTAATAAATTAAGATTAAGCAAATAGCCAACAGCTAAAGGCAAAAAGCTAAAAACATAAAATAATGGCAAAAGATATAAAATTTGATATTGAAGTTCGAGACGGATTAAAACGTGGAGTTGATGCATTAGCAAATGCAGTAAAAGTAACCTTAGGTCCTAAAGGAAGAAATGTAATTATTTCAAAAGCATTTGGTGCTCCAACTGTTACAAAAGACGGAGTTACTGTTGCAAAAGAAATTGAGTTAGCAAACGAGTTAGAAAACATGGGTGCTCAAATGGTAAAAGAAGTTGCTTCTAAAACTAATGATTTAGCTGGTGACGGAACAACAACTGCAACTGTGTTAGCACAAGCAATTGTAAAAGAAGGCTTAAAGAATGTTGCTGCAGGTGCTAACTCAATGGATTTAAAACGCGGAATTGATAAAGCTGTTACTGCTATTGTTGCAGATTTAGATAAGCAATCTCAAAAAGTTGGAAACTCTTCAGAAAAAATAAAACAAGTTGCTGCAATTTCTGCAAATAACGATAATACAATTGGCGAATTAATTGCTACAGCTTTTGGTAAAGTTGGTAAAGAAGGTGTTATTACTGTTGAAGAAGCAAAAGGAATCGACACCTATGTAGATGTTGTTGAAGGGATGCAATTTGATCGTGGATATTTATCTCCTTACTTTGTTACCGATGCTGATAAAATGATTGCAGATTTAGAAAATCCATATATTTTATTATTCGACAAAAAGATTTCTAACTTACAAGAAATTCTTCCAATTTTAGAACCCGTTGCACAATCTAGCAGACCATTATTAATTATTGCGGAAGATGTAGACGGACAAGCATTAGCAACTTTGGTAGTAAATAAATTACGTGGTGGATTAAAAATTGCCGCAGTAAAAGCTCCAGGATTTGGAGACAGAAGAAAAGCAATGTTAGAAGACATCGCTATTTTAACTGGTGGAACTGTAATTTCTGAAGAAAGAGGATTCTCTCTAGAAAATGCAACATTAGACTTATTAGGAACTGCAGAAACTGTAACTATTGATAAAGATAATACTACAATCATAAATGGTTCTGGTAACGCCGCTGATATTAAAGCTAGAGTTAACCAAATTAAGGCTCAGATAGAAACTACAACTTCTGATTATGATAAAGAAAAACTACAAGAACGTTTAGCTAAATTAGCTGGTGGAGCTGCTGTTTTATATGTTGGCGCTGCTTCTGAAGTAGAAATGAAAGAAAAGAAAGATAGAGTTGATGATGCTTTACATGCTACAAGAGCTGCTGTTGAAGAAGGGATTGTTGCTGGTGGAGGAGTTGCTTTAGTTAGAGCTAAAAAAGTACTAGAAAAATTAGCAGCTGATAATTTAGATGAAGCAACAGGAATTCAAATTGTTGCTCGCGCCATAGAAGCTCCTTTAAGAACTATTGTAGAAAATGCTGGAGGAGAAGGTTCTGTTGTTATCAACAAAGTATTAGAAGGCAAAAAAAACTTCGGTTACGATGCTAAGAATGATGAATATGTTGACATGCTAAAAGCTTGAATTATAGATCCTAAAAAAGTAACTCGTGTTGCTTTAGAAAATGCTGCTTCAGTAGCTGGAATGATTTTAACAACTGAATGTGCATTGATTGATATTAAAGAAGAAAACACTAGTGGCGGAATGCCTTCAATGGGTGGTGGAATGTCAGGAATGATGTAGTCGAAAAACTCGACATGTCCCGTCCTGAATAAACGATACAGATTATTAGACAATAATACTTAATTAAACACTTGTAAGAACATTCTTGCAAGTGTTTTTTCTTTTATAGGTTCGCATTATTACTTTATTCTGTTGAT
>Ga0105054_10005242_pt1 | contig 18754 bp, 15 predicted proteins | sample BON02_FD_78091 | JGI IMG/M metagenome (GOLD analysis project Ga0105054, IMG submission 78091) | Freshwater microbial communities from Lake Bonney liftoff mats and glacier meltwater in Antarctica - BON-02 (megahit assembly) | ecosystem: Environmental > Aquatic > Freshwater > Ice > Glacier...
GCCTCCTTGAAAAAAACCTGCATTTCGAGAGACAGCTTGAATCATGCGCCCCACGCTCGAATAATTGCACACTGGCACCTTTTCCCTATCCTTGATTTCGATAATGATTAACACTATTCTAGTGCTACATGAAAAACGTGACCATTACCCTGGATGAGAGCGTCGTTCAGTGGGCCAAGGTCTGGGCGGCCAGTCACGACACCAATGTATCCCGGATGCTGGGAGCGGAACTGAGCAGGAAGATGCTCGCGGAACAGCATTATGAACGCGCCAAGAAAAGGTTCCTGGGCAAGACCCCGACGCCGCTAAAATCCTCGCACTCCGCTTATCCGGACAGGGACAGCTTGTATGACCGATAACATTTTTGTGGACACCAATGTCCTGCTGTATTGGCGAGATGCGTCAGAGCCAAAGAAACAGGTAATCGCTGCCGCGAAGCTTGCCGAGCTTTGGGAGACGCACGCAGGTCGACTCTCCGTGCAGGTACTGAACGAGTATTTTGTCAATGTGACCCGCAAACTCGATCCCGGACTTTCCCCGGAAGAGGCCTGGGACGATGTCGAGGCGCTCTCCGCGTGGGATCCCCTTCCTATCGACATGCCTATCCTTACACGTTCCTTCGCCGTCCAGCACCGCTACCAACTCTCGTGGCGGGACTCCATGATCGTGGCCGCAGCCGAGGCCGCAGGTTGCACCCGCATCCTCAGCGAGGATTTGTCGAATGATACCAGCTACTTCGGAATCACCGTGGAAAACCCCTTTACGGAAATGCCGGGTTGAGGGAAATGGGTGTCAGTGTGCAAATCTTGACAAAAATTTCCCACGTTGTCGAATCCCACGCCTCCTTGAAAAAAACCTGCATTTCGAGAAGCAGCTTGGATGATGCTCCCCTCCGGGAAATTCAAGGCAAAACTTCGGGCATTCCGCTTGAACGTTTGACGATCATAACACGACAGCTGCAATGCGGGCTGGCTTAGAAGGTTCAGATTTTGGATGGATAAAAACCAACTCTCCGCCCCTCATTCGCGACTCGTGCGCAGCAAAAGCCATGCGGTGACTTTCTGTCGAATGCGAAATCAGATATTCTCCTGCTTGCTCGCGCGGAGACGTCATCACGGAATGCAAGGTTTGCATGAGGCCGTAGTCGCCTCCGCCATGTCCCGCGTAGCCCACGTCTTCGAAGTCAACTTTCACCCTCTCCTCGCCACTGCCGTCGTGCTGGGTAATCACGAAATCGCAGCCGAACGTTTCCCTGTAGAACTCCCCTCCTCGCAGACATGCTTTTGAACCATAGATCTCGATCGTCCGGCCTTTGGCAAATGCGGTCATGGTAAACGTCGCAGTGATATTGTTTTCAAATTCCAGCAAGGTCACTTGATGATCGACTGCCGTGTTCTGGCATTTATAAACACACCTTCCCCAAGGCGACTGTTTGATCCACGCCAGCGTTTCTCCGGGTGTTTGCCCCGAGGCGGCGAGATTAGGCATGATGTATTGCAACCATTTTTGTTCAGAAGAGAGATAGCGGTGCGCATCAAACGCGCAGGCTCCCACATGCGGGCAACCATTCATGCAATTGTCGGTCGCTCCAGACGGCGCATTTTCCGGTTTAAAAAAGGCAACGCCCGCAAAGCTCGAGACCTTGCGGCTCCGACTGTTCGCCAGCCAATAAAGGATATCAAGGTCATGGCAGGCCTTAGCAAGAATCATCGGGCTCGACTCTTCCTCTCGAGCCCAATGTCCCCGCACAAAGCTGTGGGCTTGATGGAAAGTGCCGACGCCTTCCGTTGCCTGAATGGAAACAACATTACCCAGAGCCCCGCTTTCGATGAGCTCCTTCACCTTTTTGTAGAAGGGTGCGTAGCGGAGCACATGGCAGACTACAACCCGGCGCCCTAGCTCAATGGCTGCGCGCTCCACCGCCAGCACATCTTCCAAGCTGGTGGCGATGGGTTTCTCCAGTAGAAGATCGTATCCGCGTTCCATGGCCGCAATGGCCTGCTCCCGATGCTGGTGATCCTGCGTGGCGATGATCACGAGATCGGCCTGCTTGGGTTCCGCCAGAAAATCTTCGGCGGAAGCGTATTCGTGGATGTCACTCCGTCCAGTCAGTTGTTTGATTGCTTGCCGACGTTCCGGCACAGGGTCGGCAATGGCAACGAACTCGTAAAGATCGCGCATCAGCGCGGCGATCTGGGCGTAGATTTTGGTGCGGCTGCCGCATCCCAAGGCCGCAATTTTCAAACGAGTGGGAGTTTTCATAGTTAAGTAAAACGTAGAATCAGCCACTCCAATGGGAGCAGGTGGATGTTTTTTACCGAGATGGTCGCGTCTTGATAGTTAAACGCGAGGACGGTCCAGTCTCCTGCCGGGTTCAACCACTCCAGCTTTTGCGGCGCTCCAGTTTTCCAAGAGAACTCTGCCGAGGGCAGGGGATCGGCACCCAAGTTCGCGAGGAACAGGAAGGTCTCTTCGCCCGAATTGCGTTGGACGAGAAGGCTGTGATGAGGAGTTCTCGCCATCACTGGTTCGGCCATTCCCTCGTAGAGCCAGCTAAGACAACGCCTAAAGAAGTCCATGCGCGTGTGATTGCCAAAGACAGCGTAAGGCGCGTGCTCTCCGATGGAAGCGCTCACGATCAGGCGACCGCCAGAGGATGTCTCAACGGCGCAGAGATTGGGCAGCAGCGTACCTCGGCAGTCAATTAGCTCCGAGATGATCTTTGCCTGGTTAGGGCGTATTTCATACCAGTGGAATCCCTTGTGCGGCACGCGACGTTTCGGGCCGGCAAAAAAACCGGACGCGTTAAATATTTCCGATTGCGCAGCGTAGGGCTTGATCCCCCCAACCACTTCGACCCCTATCTCTGCCCCGAAGCCCCGTTCGGCGAGGACAAGCACGCCTTCCGCATCAACGAACAGACGCTTGCTGAGAAGATGGCGGAGTTCGTCATCCGAAGGGAGCCACGCCGTGTGCTTGTCGAGGACAACGACATCGTCCATGTTCAGGCTATCCGCAGGCGTAACGTAGCGCATCGGAATGCCGGAGGTGGATAGCACTTCCTCCCACGGGCGGGCGGGCACCAAGGCGTCGAGTCTCTTTGTCCCTGCTGCGAGTTGCACTTTCTCGCCCAGTTTGGCATCGACCAAAAAGCAGCAACCTTTCTGAGCTGAGTCCGCTAAATCGAGCTCGCATAGAACATGCAATTTCGGCTTGAGGTCTCTTAGCATCGGTAGATTGCTCGGCTCTTCGGCGAGAGGGCTTCCCTCCAGATCGAAAATGGACATCGTGATCTCGGGAGTGCCCAAGAGGAAGGCAAGCGTGATGCAGAATGTGCTGCCAGCCACCGGCTTGGCCCAGGTCGTAAATCGCGCATTCTCCAGCTCGGGCGCATACTCGACCACGCCCTTGCCCATCTCCGCGTCCACCGCCGCCATCGTTTGCGCGAAGTATCGAAACGAGCACGCGTGGTCTTTGATCGGACGATTCGTCGCCGTGTAGATCCCGTTTGGCGGACGCACGAGTGGACGTTCTTCACCAGACAATGCCGTCAGCAAGGCTGGCCAATGCCGCCCCTCGATGGAATGCACGTCGGGATCGGAAACCATCAACGCGAGCCGGGTCTCGGGCGAGGCCGACTTCACCGTCGTGCGAATCCACTGGGCGGTTTCCGTCATTTGCCCGGCAACAAACGTTTGCCATTTACCCCGCAAGGAACTGGGTGCCTCGGGAGCCAAGAGCGCTTGCACGAGTTCCTCTCGCGCGAACACAGTTTTTTGTTCAGCAGAAAACTTTTCAAGCCACCGATCTGAGAAACAGTAGAAATCCAATTCCGGCTGCCGAATGCTGTGGTTGTGCATACGGAAGTCGTCGTCGATCCAGAGAATATCCGGCTCAAGTCCCGCCCAGAGCGCCAACATCGCTCCCATCTCCTGACGAAACCTCGGGCAAAGCGGATCGGCTACCGCCAGGTTTTCCTCACCATTTTGATCCATTAGGAAATCCCATTGATACACATCCCTCATATCAAACTCACCCCAGGTCGTGCCCCCGAGAAACATTTGGAAGTTAAGATCAACTGCGATCCCTGCCGCCCGCACCCGCGGCACCACACTCGTCTTCATCCACTGCTGCCACGCTCGTTGCTCCTCGGCGGACGACGCCGGCAGGTAGTAAGTGCCGAAACGAGTATTCACGAAAAACTGCAGGCGATCCACCCCGGCACCCGCACAAAACTCTAATAACTCACTGATCCACGCGTCACACTCTTCTTTCGTGCCCCATAGGGGTGGATGGGGCGCGAAGATTCTTAAGGTATAGATTGCTCTCATAATTATTAAACGTTGCCCGTTAGGATTGCCTGTTCCGACATCTCAAAAATCAGGTCTTGCCCGTCTAATGAAAACGGCAGACTCCATCGGTAGCCAAAAGGAAAAATGTTACGAATTCTCAGCCTGGCCGGTCCGCCCGCCTCGATCTTCACCTCGCCGATTTTGCCACCGCTCCATTTCGCAGAAACTTTGTAGCCCCCCTGCGCACGCAGTTGGTGAAAGCTCGCATCCTGCCATTCTCCCGGAATCGCAGGGAACAAACGGATCACGCCTCCCCAACTTTGCAAAAGCATCTCATGAACCGCCTCGGCAAAGGCAAAATTGCCTTCGAGCGTCATGGGTTCATACTTGAAAGCCGAAAAGCCAAGATCTTTGAAATCGCCATTGACGTGGAATCCGTTCTTCCAAACAAAGGCTTTTTGGAAAATTTGGAGGTAGGCAAGTGCCTTGTCTCCCTTGCCTAGTCTTGCTGCCAGACACGCCGCCCAGGCAAACGAGTATCCCGTCCACTGTCCCGTCCCCAATAGATCGAGCTGGAGCATGGATCGCTCAATCACCTCGGCCCACTCGGGATGACTCTCCGAATGGATGATCCCCAGCGGGTAGATCGCCATGAGATGCGAAAAATGACGATGCGATTCCAGCAGTGGCCGATCCTTGGCCACAAACAGCACATCGCCTTCAAGGAAGTCGTTCATCTGCGGGATCGAGCCTTTCTGCAACTCCGGCAGCGCCCGTAGCACCTCCTCCCACTTGCTCGGATCACCTCCTGCTTCCGCTTCCAACTCAACCAACGCTGCAAAGAGAAAGCGAACGAGAGCGATGTCGTAGTTTGACATTGTTGGCAGATACGAATGGGGCCGATTGTTGCCAATCTCCGGCGAGCCCGAGAGGGGCAATTTCAGCTTTCCCTCCGCATCCGGGCGCAAAAGGCCGCGATGGCACTCCCCGATTTCTTGCAAGTATGGCAAGGCTCGCTCGACCAGAAATGTGCGGTCGGCAGTGAACTTCCAGTGCAAGTAGAAATGATGAGCCAGCCAGGCGGAATTTGTCGGCGCGTAGGCATAAGGTGCCCAGCCACCCATTTGCCGACCGTTCAGAGACATCACGCTCGGCACACAAGCACCACTCGTCTCATAAAATTCCCGTGCATAGGCTTGGTGATCCGGCAGCAATGCCCACAAAAACTCCAGAAATGCCAAGTGGCTCTCGAAGCGATTGCCCGTGAGACTCGCCAAGTAGGTAAACTGAGTATTGAGGTTATGATGATAATCACCCTTCCATGGCGGGATCTGTCCGTTGTCCAGCGTCCACACGCCTTGCAAGGCCAACGGCGGAACGCCCGCCCCCGTGCCAGCCCCGTAGAGGAACTGGGCGAAGCGGTATCCTTGACCGACTTCATGGTCGGGAATCTTAAGATGGCATTCCTCCCAATACTGAGCCCAAAAGTCCCGGATCGCGGCACGATGTGCTGCCAGCGAATCTTTCCGAGCTTGTTCGATGTTCAGCGATTGCTCCAAAGGCACCGAACTCGTCTCGACGCTTGCGAACAGCACCTTCCCGCTAGTTTCTGATACGTCAGCCCATTTTGCGAAGATATTATATCCGTTCCCAGAGAACGTCGGTTGCCATGCGCGCACGGCCTTTTCCGTGGCAACTTTGATGCCTGCGGAATACCCAAGGGCACCCAAATCGCTCACCTGACCATCCTGCAGCCCCGCATAGTCCGGCAACTCGATATCCACATCAAGCGGAATCTCCGAACTCACGACGAGAACATGGAGTGTCGGGTGAAACGACAACTCGACCACGCCAGAACCAAAATGCACACGAGCTGTTCCCCGTTCCATCAGCCATTCGAACTTCGTGATATGGTCATGCTGGCTCTTCAGAACGAGACGACCGACCGGCAGTTTCGTCGGAAAGACCTCACGATAACTCTGCTCATACTCATCCTCGACTTTTTTGAACTCGCCTGCCGCAACAAGCTCCGCGAGACGGGCCCAGGTGTGCCCTTCAGCACTCTCCGTGCAACGGAGATCCCAGATGTCCGGACGATCCAGGCTCACACGAATTTCGGTTCCTTCGCCCCAAACCACGGCACCGAGCACGCCGGAGCCGAGAGGAATTCCATGCTCCCATCTCCCTAGGCTTCGTCCAAGTTCTCTCCAATTTTGTTCGGCGTTCATAGCTTTGAAATTAAAACCCAACGACTGCGCCACCATCGACGGGAAGGATGACAGAGTTGATAAACGAGCCCGCTGGTGAACAGAGAAAGCGGGCTGCCCGTACAACTTCTTCGGGTTTCCCAAAACGCCCCATTGGCGTGCGGGAGAGGATTTTCTCCTTTCTTGCTTCATCCTGCGCGACAGCCTTACGGAGCATCTCGGTTTCGATCCAGCCCGGCGCAATGGCGTTGACGCGGATCCCGTCCGCCGAGACCTCCGCCGCGAGCGAGAGAACAAGTCCGGTGATAGCAGATTTGCTCGCGGAATAGGCTGATACCAGCGGGATCGAGAGATAGGCGGCCATGCTCGAGACAAAAAGAATGGAACCGGACTTTCTGGCCCGCATCTCGGTGAGAAATGCGCGGCTGATGTCGTGCCCCCCAAAGACATTGGTCGCGAACACCGCTTCAAAGTCCTCGCGGGTTGTCTCTGCAGCGGTCTTTTTGAGATGAATCCCAGCGCAGTGGACGATGATATCCGGTGACTGTCCCATAGCCTCCCGGAGGCGTTCACTGGCATCGGGCTGAGCGACATCGCATGGCAAAGCCCGGCACTCACTACCCAACTGTTGCGTCGCATCATCCAGTCGCTGGCGGTTGCGGCCCGCGATGGTCACCGGGGCCCCCGCTGCGAGAAATTCCTTGGCAATGGCGAAGCCGATCCCGGAGCCTCCGCCCGTAACCAACGCCAGTTGCCCATCCAGTCGAAAAAAATCGCTCATAACTCGGATAGGCAGTCGTTCTTGAATTGAAATCCCCAGCCGGGGTTGCCACTGGGCCGGGCAAATCCATCCTCGATGGTCAGTCCGCCGTCGATCAGTGGATCCACCCAATCAAAGCTCTCCGATGCGAACGCATTGGGGATCGTCATCAACAGCGGGACATCGTATTCCTTGTAAAAATGAGGAAGAACCGGAAGACCATGCACCGCCGCATACGCAGCGGATTCCTTCCAGGCACGCACTCCGCCAATGCGCAGGATGTCCGGCTGCCAAAGGTCGAGAGCATTCCGGCGGCACAGTTCGCGCAGAGCCACGCAATCATATTCCCTCTCGCCCATGGCCAGGCTCATGCCCGCCGCTGTTCGCAGGGTCTGGTAGCCATCGAAGTCGCGGTTATCAATCGGCTCCTCGAACCAGGTGATATCAATAGGCGCCGCCTTCCGCGAGAGTTCGAGTGCCCGCGCGACGCTGAGTCCTTGATTGGCGTCCATCATGATCTGCACATTGGATCCCACCGCCTCGCGCACCTTGGCCAGTCGTTCGAGATCGCAAGCGCAGTCTGGACTTCCCACCTTGATCTTTACCGCGCGAAATCCGCGCCGCGCATAGCCGACGGCTTCGTCCACGAGTTCTTCGCTAGAATACGAAAGCCACCCACCACTGCCATAGACGGGCACGGACTGGGAATGGATGCCGAACATTTCGGGGATGCACACGCCGAGGTGTTTGCCGATGGCGTCCCACATCGCGATCTCAATGAGAGCCGACGCCCATTTCTGCAAACCATTTCTCCCGAAGTATTCAAACTCGCTATCACACTGGGCGAGGAACGCTCCTGACTCGAAGATGTTGCGTCTAGCCGCCAACGCGGCCACATCCTGGAGAGCACCCCGGATTGCCTGAGGGGAAAAGTCAAAGCTGAGCAGGTAACTCTCTCCCACCAACCCCTCACCGCAGTAGATGCGGCACACGATGAATGAAATCTCCGAGATCTTGTGTGTGGCATCATTGATCTGCCGACTATGGGGCGACCTTGCCGTGAAAAACTCGACATTCTGAACGGTGGCGGCTTTCATTTTCCGAGGTTCGATGTCAGGCTGGGGCCGTCAACCTTCCAAGGTTGAGCTGGCCATTGCGAGACAGAGCCGTCGGCCATGAGCGTGATTTTCGCATTATCTCCCTCGCCACTGGTGGAGGCCCATTCGCGGACCACCACTGAAGCGGAGCGTTGAAGCGATCTCAGCATTTGAAAAACATGATGGGGATGCAATCTGGATACTTGGGTGACCCACAGCGATTGTGATAACGTGAAAACAAACGACGGCAGGTTAGTTCTTTCCCTGGTAGGGCCCCCAGTTGATTCCCCCTTCGGCGGACAAGCCTAAATTCAATCTTTTAATATCGGAAGAATCGAGTGTTTCAACATGCCCATCCACCATCACAACCGTTGCTTTTCCAGAGTATCGAGGGTAGATCTGGTATGTCTGGAGCGACGAGGAATACGTTGGATAAATCATTGTTGAGCCAGTGAGGTCAGACGTTGCTGTACTAACCGAATCTGCAACCATAATAGTTTTAGAAGGCTGACTGATATTTACGAGCCGACAAACCCATAGAGCTCCACGGTTCCATGCATCCACTCTCCCTAACGCATAATTATTATAGCCGTATGTTTTCCAGATGTTCCACGCCGTATTGTCTTTCATAGCTTTTAGGTCGCCTGGAGAAACGAGTATTCTATTCAGATCGGAACCTCCATATCCTACTGATGGATCCCCTAGATACCCGCCCACCTGTAGTATGCCGCCCCATGTGAGGGGCTCTTTTGGCCACTGATCCGCCGGAGGGAATTCGCTAGAGTTATCTGCTGCATAAAAATGCATTGCGGCGGCAATTTGTTTAAGATTCGATAGGGACTTTGCCATCAACGCGCTTTCCCGAGTTCGAGTTAAAGCGGGCAAAAGTATCACTGCCAAAATAGCAATTATTGAAATAACTACGATACACTCAATCAAAGTAAAAGCAGAAGCCTTAAGTTTACTGATTGCGTGTTTCGGAATCATTATTGACGAGATTTGATTAGAGAATCATTTCGAGGATCCAGAGTCTTATGAAAGCCTCGGCGCCTGAGCTGGAAATACATTCCACACTGACCAAAGAGAGTGCATTTTGCCATCAAATGCGCGAGCTCGTATCATCAGCCAACCAACTCGCTGCCACCCAGCTTTTGGAGAATAGTCCACAACGCCCCCGGTCTTCTCAAAGCCACCGATTGCGACCCAAGTGTATCCTCCATCATCAGAGACTTCGACGTCTACTGACTCAATTTCCCTCTTTCCTTCCGCGGCACTCACGGAGACCACGAGGTTATTCGGCTCCTTTCTTTGAACGGTAAGCGACACCGACGGATGTCCTTGGGCTCTGCGTATTGCCGCGGCCCCTGCTCGAAGTCCCTCAAGCCTGCCTTCGCGAGACTGGCCCCGCTCGTCGACCAACGAATACCAAGTATAGTCGTAGTAGGCATCATAAGCAAATAGCGCGGCACCAATGAATCCAAGCCGGAAAGCAGTTTCTAAATAATCCTGAATATCTCGTTGAGTAGATCGTTGCGCGATTTGCGCAAGGGTCATACCGTCGAGTCCTTGGAAGAGTCGATTTTCGTCAGAAGTAATCGCCTTACTGTTTCCTTGTGCACCGAAAACCGCGACAATCCCTGGTCCTTCTGGAAAAGTCTGACGATACTTTGACAGGAGATTGTTTAATCTTTTCTCGGCACCACTATTTGCCCAAAATAGAGAGCACCATACTTCATCCTCCCCAAGATTCAACATTTTTCCATCCCATTTTAAAGCATGGTCGGTATGGTTAATAATTGTTCCACGTTTCGGATCAAGGGATTTCATGATTTGCACAAACCTAGACAAATAACGCTCGGGTTGCTTATCCGGGCCGTAGTTTGTTTCTACTTCGTCCGCAATATACCAATCGGTAACTACCCCTGTAGAATCGTATTTTTCGATGGTGTTAATTGCTTCTTGATAAGCGGTCTTTACCGAATCTTCTGGCTCCTCTATATTGGGGGGCCAAACGACAGTTACGCTCAACGTTATGCCCCAATCTTTGGCAAGGGTCACCAAGCCCTGCGGCGCAAGTTGCTGGAACTGATTCACTATCATTGCAATCGTATCCACTCCGCTATCAGCAAGCTGCGCCATCATCCTTCCCAAATGCAAGTTGGGAGGGTGGCTGTGTGCGTTCATGTAGACAGCGACTTTGAAAGGAGTATTACGCTCTGGAAGACTCTGTGTTTTAACGGAATCGGAGACTAGTGGTTGATCTGGGTGAATCAAATTCGTCGTTTGTGGCTCAGAAGTTACGGATATGCGGTGAATGAGAAGAACCTTTTCTTGCCCATCAATGTCAGGATTTGTTTCTTCCCACTCCCTCGAGTTCCATGTCATTCGAATCGCTCTAGTGTAGTCTCTCCTGACGCCACCTAATGGAAATGTTACAACGGTCGGTTTTCCTTTTGGGGGAAGGAGGGAGCTTGAAACAGCTGATGGAAACGCCTGCCATTGTCCATCATTCTCGGTATCGATATATACGCGAGAAGACTCAGATGAAAACTCTGTTTCGATTTCGATCTCAACGGCCGTATATGGAGACAGATCAACATTTGAAGGAAAGAGAAATGTGACAGTTGACCACTCTTGCTTGCCGGTATTAGTAATGATCTTAATCGGCGCATCATTTGAGCCGCTGAGTTCTTCGATCAGGCAATTGTGGGCTTTTATATCTAGCGGAAAAGCTTGCTCTGGAAAAATAACCCTCTCGGAACCCAGAGTCGAAGTGAATGGCAAAAGGCTGAGAGCCGCGAAAACAGCATTACCAAAAAGCGAAGGGAAAAAATTGCAATGGTTTTGCTGCGCTTGGCGCAAACAGCGGTGTTTAGAAGTAATGTACATCTTCGTTGATTTGAAACTGCCGCAATATTAACACTTTACAACTGAAACAGACCGTTGCCTTAAGAAACTGTTTGCAGAGCCTGCTTGTGTCGAAGAAAGCGGCCGAGCACAAATAATGGCAGTGCCATCAAGAGGAATAGAATCGAGGAAGGCTCTGGCACAACCGTCCCCGGAGTCAAGTTAAGCACACTCACAGAGTTGAATGTGTCTGTCGCGTTGGCCCAGACGCCGAAGTTATCGAAAGAAGTGGCGTAAGCTGTGTTCGCACTCAATGCGCCGGTTGTGATGATTCGGAACCCGTTCATATTTATTCCAGCTCCAAAATTGATGCCGTCGCTGACATACGTTGTCCCATTATACTGGTAGAAGGCAGTATTTCCGGTATTTAGCGTGCCGATTGGCGTTACAATACTTGACCCGGAGTTGTTATTTATCCAAGTGTATCTGTAGACACCCGTGGCTCCTGGTATCGCTGGCAGCCAAGTAAAGCCTTGCTGATTTCCTGACGAATCCACTGCCATGATGAACCACGGAAGGGGGCTAGTCTCCCGAGAAACATCGAAGCTCACAATCATAGTTGAGCCCGCTCCAAACGTAGAAAGAGTCCTCATCTGAAGATCCGACCAGTTGCTGGCTAGGTAGGGAGTCGCGGAAGTGTTGTTGAGGCTCGACGTAATCGCTGGGGGAGTTGTCATTACACCGCTCGTGCTGCCGACGTTAAGGGTTTGAACAACACCCGGAGGGCTTGCTGACAAGCTCGCTGCAACGGTCATGGAGCCGTCCGCCGTTGAACCGCTGGTTGGCACAGGACTGTCGTTGGACACACCATTAAAGTTTGCGTACCACAGGAGCTGTGCGTTCGCGCTTGAGATCGGAAACGCAATTGCGAGGAGGACTGCTAGCCCTGCAAGAGCTAGGAACCGTTTTGTCTGGGGGATTGATTTATTTATTTTCATGATATATGTTTTTTTAAGGGTTTATTTTTCGATGACAAATGAGATTTATCAAACAAATGTCTAGTTGTCAAAACATTTTTTAAGTTCTTTCGCTTGGAAGGGCGACGCCACCACTTCCAGGAATTCGGAGCAGGCCAGTGTGAATCCGAATGGGGTTTTATTCACCCCGCTGCAGCCCGGCGCCAGGCGCCATGCTGACCGAATCACCTTGGAAGAGAGTTGCCGGGTGACAGCCGACCTCGATTCCTGAAGACGTATTTTCGATAATCTGCTTGAGGACCTCGACGCTCCGGCGTCCGGATTCTTCGAAATCCAGCTCCACCGTAGTGAGAAACTTCTCTGGGGCAAACTCTTGGCGCACGCCATTGCAGCCCACAAGTGACATGCCTGACGGAATGTCTATACATATTTCCTTGAGCGCAGCGGCACCGCCTGCCGCCAAGTCGTCCGAAGCGAAGAGCAGACCAGACGGACGTTCTGAAGTTGATTGCAGGTGACTGAGAACTACTTTTGCGCCCGCTTCCGGCGAAAACGCATCGGTGACCCACCTCTCGAGCCGTATCGGCACGTTTTTTAAGTTCGACTGCTGCACCGCGAGCCGGACGCCATCGGCATGTTGGCGGCAGCTCGACACCGTGTCGTCGAGCCCCACGACGGCAATGTGGCTGTGCCCGTGCCCGATGAGATGTTGGGCGGCGATGAATCCAGCCCCGAGATAGTCGGAGCGGACGCCGTGAACGCCTGAGCGATCACTGGGATGCTCGAGCCAGACGGTGGGATACCGGGCAGCGACCTCGTAAACGATGCGCTCTTCAAAGCTGAAGGTCGCGAGGAGCACCCCTTGCGCCTCGGCCAAAAACCCCAACAGCCCCTCAAGGAGTTCTTTTGCCTCCAGCGCAGGGTTCCTCGCAAACACGCTGAGATGGTAGCTAGAGCCCGCAATCGCCTGGCTGATCCCCTTCATCCGCCGAGCCATCACGGGATGGTGCAAGGAGTCCAAGTTGTCTAGAAGAATGGCAATGGTGGGAGCCTGGGAAGCTTTGCGCCCGAGCACAAATCGGCCTCTGCCCTGATGGCTGACGAGTAGCCCCTCGCCTTCGAGCGATTTGAGCACCTTGTTAATCGTCGCACGGCATACCCCAAACTCCTCAGCGAGAACGAGTTCCCCAGTAAACAAGCTGTTACTAGCAAGAGTCGAAATCCTCTCGCGAAGCTGATCCGCAATGCTCCCGGCCCGTGTTTTTTTCCCGCGATATGACATTCCCAGATGATGCCGCAGATAGACATTCATGCAAGATCGGTTCTCGGTCGGATGATCCGGCCCGAGGAATGGAGGCAGCTTCAAAAGGATCTGTCTCATGCGTGAATGCCTGCCTCTGTGATCTCAGTGTCTATGCGTTCATTCTTTACATTTCCTTTTCTCGGTTACTAATCGCCGAGCAGAAGAACGGTTTTTCATTCACAACAAGCGGAGCAATCCAGCGTGAGTTCGGAGACTGCTGGCAGAAATCCGCGAACGGATCTTCACGAAATTAAAAGCACTCTCTCAAGTATAGCGCAGGTTAATGCGGTCGAAACCCGCATTAACAAATACGACCGCGCTTGCCGGACGTCGAGTGGCCGATGGGGCTCTCGCCGATCCACCGCTCGTCGGCAGGTTCCGACACAGGTTGATACCGCGTATCCGTCGAGACACGCACGCGGTCGGACGGATTGTCCAAGCTGGCGTGGACCATGTTCATGGGAAATGTGAGCAAATCGCCCGCACGGAAAGCGGTCGTGAGCCAGCGTCCGCCGAGCTTTTCGCGGAGCGTGACCGGGTTGGACGTCAGTGAGCCGTCCCACTCCCACATCTTCGTTCCCGCTTCGATCTCCGACGCGTGTCGACCATTGGTGCAATAAGTGTCCACATCGCGATTGAGATAGGCGCTAATGCGCTCACTCTGTTGGTGGGATCCCTCAAGCAGCATTAATCCCCCCACCTCGATTGGCACGTCGCCGATTGGCACCCACGCGGTGTAGAGACGTTGACGTGTGCCCCGACCCATGTAAACAACGTCGCAATGCGGGCGTGTTCCTAATCCCGGCCCAATCGTGCGGAACCAGATGTTGTCAAAATGCAAAATCTCCTCTCCTAAAAACGAGCGGTAAAAATCCATCAACCGCCCGCTGAAAAGCAACGTGTCGAGTTGAGGTATGTTTTTTCCGAGTTCCGGGGAGAAGCTCTTACTAAAGCCCTGAAGTGCGATCCCGAGCATTTCGTCCGATCCTGGCTCGAGATATCCGGCCGCAGCCATGCGCGTCATCACCGTCCTGCGCACCGCCATCACATCCTCGCGCTCAAAAAATCCCCGGATGAACAGGTGGCCATCTTCCTCCATGCGGCGGCGCAAGGCCTCCGCGTCGCCGAGAAGTGCCGCCGAGCATTTGAACTCGCCGAAGGATTCCGCACGGGCGTCGAGTTTGAAGCCTTGAGAATGCGGAGCAAAGGAGTTTGTGATAGATCTCATAGAAGATCACCCTAGCAAATCTTCCCCGCAAGGGAATGGACAGGCTGGGAAAAAACATGTATTTTCTGGTTTTTATGATCGGAGAATTAAGCACAGAGGTGGTCCGCATGAGAAATTCGATTGGCTCGATTTCCCTCGCAGGTTTCCTGCAAACCAGTCGGGGGATCTCATTTTCGTCCATGCGGATTTTGGGAAGCTACGCGTTGGTTTATCTGACGGCCGGAGAAGGACACTACCAGTTCAAAGGGCAGGCTAAATTGCCTTGCCGGGCGGGCGATCTTCTCATTGTTTTTCCCGAGATTGCCCATGCCTACGGACCACCAAAGGGAGGGAAGTGGAGCGAGATCTACGTCGTCTTTGAGGGGCCGGTGTTCGATCTTTGGCGAAACCAAGGACTGCTTGCGCCCTCGCGCCCGCTGCTAACTCTCCCGCCCTCGCCGATCCATGCGAAACGGATGAAGGAGATCGCGCAGACCAAAAAAGGTATGGGCCCGGCAGACCGCCTCAGTCGCGTGTGCGATCTCCAGCGTTTCATGGCCTCTGTGCTCTTTACCAACGCCGTCTCTGTCGATTCGGCAGGAGCCCCCGCGTGGCCGCTGTGGCTGGATGCCGCCACGGAGATCATGCGGGCGGAACCTGCGCTTGATCTTCCCGCAATCTCCCGCCGCATTGGTTTGTCTTACGAGACATTCCGCAAGTCCTTTCGCGCTTTCACTGGCGAGTCACCGGCAAAGTTCCACAATCGGATTATTTTCGAAGAGGCGCGCAAACTCATCTACGAACAAAGACTCTCCAACAAAGCGTTGGCCGACCGGCTCGGCTTCTGTGATGAGTTTCACTTCTCCCGCCGCTTCCACCTCGCAACCGGACACACGCCAAGCCAATTTCGCCGAAGCCTGCCGCGATAAGCCCCCCCAGAAACGGGTCAAGTTCTCCCCTATTGTAATTTTGATCCTCTTGGTGAGTTTTTAAATGTCTAATCCCCTGGCGGCTTCTGCGCAATATCGGCTCCGTCTGCCAGCCAGATAGTCCGCTATTGTGGTGCGGATCTGTGACTTACTCAACCAGCCTCACCGTCGTCCACTCGTGGGGACGGTGGAAGGCGATGACTGGGTGGTCGGCGGTGGTCGAGAGAACGGGCTCGCCCGTCGCGGCCGCGTCGTAGCGGCAGAAGCTCACGCGCAGGGCGAGGCCAGGATGAAAAACGGGGATGCGGAAGACGGAGGCCGGGATGGACATCATCACACGCCATCCGGTGGGTGTCCGCTTAACAGTGCTCGCAAACCCCACGGGACGCACGAGCATTTGCTCTATGGTCAAAGGCACGGCGGCGACCGAAGCTTTGCCTCCGACTCCCGGGTAATGCAGGTGCATTCGTTTGTTGTTCGGCGTGAGATGGAGCTCAACATAATCCCTGCGACCTTCGATTTGCATAAAGGCCTCAAAGACATCGCCAAGTTCCCACATTCTTTGATTATCCGCCGTTGCCTTCGTGGTGACCTCGTCGTCGGTGATCTCGGCTTCGACGAGCAAGGCTTTCGGAGACCAAGCCAAGCGCACAAGGGTCGGACGAAAAGCGGCATCGGGCTCGCGTTGCCAGGGTCGCCGGAGGTGGAACTCCGCGCCTTGGCGGGCGGTGGCATTGGTGGATGGTGGGATCGAAATTTTCATGGATTGAGTCGAGGACGTTGCACAACCTGCGAGTGTGGCGATTGCGAGTCCAGCGAGGAATAAACGGCGCACTCTCATCCGAGATGCTCTTCCTTTTTCACTGTGCCATCATCGTTTTCATCAACCTGTGTTGCGGAGAGTCGCCGGAAGAGCGCGTGGAGGTCGCGGAAACCGCCGATAAGAAACCAGACCGTCGCGATGACACCGGTCACAGCGGCAAAAATGAGGTTGAAGAACCACCAATTCGCCCACCAGGAATCCGGCCATCGGTAGAATACCTGCCAAAGACTAATCCCTAAAAACGTCACAAAGAAAAACATGACCCACACGACTTTCAGCCAATAGATCCACCGGTCGCCAAGCGTGAATTCCGGCCCGGGAATCATTGACCTCCAGCCCACTGGCGGCGCGGCAAGATGATCGAGTCCTTCCACGCTGCGCACCTGATATTTGCCACGATGAAGCAGGCGATCCATGTCGATCTCGGGATCTGGAGTGCAAAGCGAAACGATGACATAGGCTGCCGCCGCGGACAGCGAAGCGAAGAATGCCATTTGCACCCCATTGAGCCAAAATTGTTTCGGCAGTGCCTGAATCCACCCCGCATCAGGATATCCCGCCTGCAACGCTGGCACCAGATTTGGCCAAATCAAATTCGTGAGCAGCACACCACCCACGGCCAGCCCGGAGCCGACAATCATGGCCGCCCATGCTCCCGAAGTCGTTCCACGTTTCCAGTAAAGAGCGCCGATGAGCACTGCCCCTGCCCCGCCAGTGAAAATCGCGCCCGTTACCTGGAAATACATCAGAATAAATTCTTTCAGCGGAAAGACCATGCTGAAGACCCAGGCAAACGCCGCCACGCCGAAGATCGACCACCTCAGCCATTTCAAATGCACGCCCGTTTCGAGCGGTGCCTCCTTCCCGCGAAGCTGGCGAATCGGCGAGAGGACGTCCTGCACAAAAATGCTCCCCCACGAGTGCAGATAAGTCGTGTCCGTCGCCAGCGAAGCCATAAACATCACCACCGCCAGGAGGCCCATCACGCCAATCGGCAGCACATGCGAGAGGGCGACCGTCGTCGTCATTTGCTTGGCCAACTGCGCATCGCCGATGCCTGCGAGCGTTGCCTGCGTGGCCTGAGTCGCCGCCTCGTGCACCGGCGCATTCATCATCACATAGGCACCCACCGCCGCGAGCGGAATCAACATTGCCGTCACGCCAACACGAAACTGCGCTAAAATGCCCGCCATTTTTGCCTCGTGCGGAGTGAGCGCCGACGCGTTGTAACCCTGGCTCCCCTGCCAAACCATATAGTTATAGACCGAGAGAAACATGAGGATGAAAAAGAAGACCGGATTAAAATCCGGCAAAGACCCTGTGTCGAACGGATTGAGTTTTGACTGTCCCGGTGGTGCCTTCATCAGCGTCTCGACAATGAGATTCCACGGGAACAGCCAGAGCATCACGCCCAGCAACAGTAAAAAGACGATATTGCTGATCTGACCTTGAATGAAATCTGTCACCATCACCGAGATTTGCCCGCCGGAAATTGTAATAAGCAAAGCGCAGCCCAGCATCACCGCCATGACGATGCCAAGTGTAAGATTCAGCTCCAGCCCCAAGCCCGGCACTTTCCACAAATGAACCGGCAGCCCGAGGAAATAGATAAAAAACCGTGCCGTCACGGCCGGGAAGATCCCATAGTTGAGCACCCCGCTTGCCCAGCAGAGCGTGCCCGAGAACACGCGGAACTTCCGGCTGTAGCGCACCTCCATAAGCTGCGCCAAGGTCATCGCCCGAGTTTCCCGGTAGCGATAAATAATCCAACCGGTCAGCGCCATCACCAGCCCCAGCGGAGCCAGCATCTGCCCCCAAAACTGCGCCGTAAAGCCTGCCTGATAAAACTGCTCCCACATCGCCACAATCGAGATCGCTCCCATCCCCGAGGCCCCCGCAGCCACCGTGAGCAGATACCGTCCGGCACACCGATTGGCCGACAAAAAATCTGCCACACTCCGCGTGAACCGCTGAGCGTAAAACGCATACCCCGCCACAATCGCCAGAATCACACCGATAATGGCAAAATCCAGAGCGTGCAAGTTAGCGAGGGCGAGGAACAACATCATCAACCCATACTCCCTTCACACAGAAACGAAAAGCCCGCGTTTGTTGCAAATAGATGCGCTCGAGCGTTTGTCGGCTGTGACGATTTCGGTTAATGCTCAGCAGAATCCATTTGCGTTTGGTATGACTATTCGCTATTGGAACAAAGGGGTCGGTCATTCATATTGACACATTTGATGGCGATAGGGATGGTGATTAAATGCCGAGAGCGCTGAGAATCGAATATGAGGGAGCACTTTACCAAC
>Ga0105054_10005247_pt1 | contig 18749 bp, 16 predicted proteins | sample BON02_FD_78091 | JGI IMG/M metagenome (GOLD analysis project Ga0105054, IMG submission 78091) | Freshwater microbial communities from Lake Bonney liftoff mats and glacier meltwater in Antarctica - BON-02 (megahit assembly) | ecosystem: Environmental > Aquatic > Freshwater > Ice > Glacier...
GGTTTAACAGGTGTTGGGGTCATTTTTCTGTGGGCAGAGCTAAGCCTTGGTGTCGCCAGCAACATAGGTCAGCTTCAGAAATTGATTCAACATACAAATATACTTATTATTAGCTTACAGTGGAATATATGTTTATGTCTGTATGCAGCTCATAAGGGGATATGCCGTCACTTTTGGAGTTCCTTAAATGTCCATTTTTCAGAAAATGATTTGAAGTAGGGGTAGTGTTTTAAAAGACCCTCCTTTTTATAGAAGAGATAGATCTATTACTATATTATAAAGGAAACAAAAAGGTGTAAATAAAGGACCCCTATATGAACTTTAGAAGGTTTTATTTATGCTTGTTTGCAAGACCATAACTATTGTTGCCAATGAGGTTCACTTATTGAATCTGGCTTTACAAAACTAGTCTGAAGTAAAGATAACGTTCCTAAAAACGTTTGTATGGATCATTTTTTATAGAAGAAATCAAGACTAAACAACATAATTATGTAGACAGCAAAAAGTAGAAAACATTTACTCAAAATACTTTATTTATTATTGTACTGTTAGTTCTAAGATGGGTTTAAAAACGTTCTTCCCTTATGTACACATTAGGTCAGTCTGCTGTTAGGGCTGAACCAATTCGCCGAGCCTGGATCGAAGCTCCACCCTTACGTGTAAATTTTTCCGTTGCACCCACATTCCCCTCAACAACCCAATAGTTGATATCGGCTGTTCCAAGATTTTTAGGGTCGTTGATGTTAAATTCTGTAGCCTGCCATTGGTTCTGGCTATCGGTCTGGTCCTTCCCTGCAATCTCCATATCCAGTTGTTCTATTGAAAAGCCGTGCTTTCCCGTCACAGTAACTGCATTGGTACAACGTTGTGCCCCTACTCGGCCAAATCTGGAGGCATGATGGGCAAAGACGAATTCCAATCCATTAGTGTTAGCGGCCAGGTTAATATTGTCTCCGTCTGTATGTTCATTCACCAAAATACCTGTGTGGTATCCGGTCACCACCACGTTTCTCAGTATGGTTAAGGCAGCGTTATTACACGCAGGTGTAATTAAGCCATTAGTCCCATGGCTAGGCTTAGAAGCCTGCACACTGTACACGCCTGTATTAATAAACACATTCTCTATCTTGCATTGAAGGGCGTACTGTAAATCTATTCCACCGATGCCTGGATTATCATAGGTCCTAACATCTAAATTTTTGATGATCACATTAACCCCAGAAAATTTTTCATACAGGGAATTGGACGAACTGTTGGCAGTGATGACAGCAGCTCCCGTGGGAGCGAGACTCTTTACGACGGTGCCATTATTAAGCAATGGGTAGGCCCCAATGGTTCCAAATACAGGTGTAGGCTCGCTTTCACCTTCAACTACTATCGTAATCCAGCTTGGTATGGGTTGTGAAACAGCTGGAATTAGGATTCTGCCACGATACACCCCGTCCGGCAAGTACATCCGTCCGCCTCCTGCATCAACTACAGCCTTTAGGCAAGCAGAAAATGCCACAGTATTGTCCGTATTATCATCGCCCACTGCTCCATAATCTAGCACATTGAAAGTCCGGGAGTGTTTTGTGTTTGTATTTTGGATGAAGCTATTTTTCTCTTTATTGGGCCGTTCTCCCTGATTAACGACATAAGATTCCTCCTTTTCCCTGCACGCTGAAATCAGAATTAAACATGAGAACGCGACTAATTTAAGTTGTAGCGATTCTAGCCCATTTTTTATTCTATGTCTTATTTTACCCATCATCTAAGTGGTGTTTATTATAAAAATATCAACGGTTAAGTCAATTAACTCAGGGCAAGCCTGTCTGCCGACAAAGGCAGGCCCATGCGGCATCGGAAGGAAACCACCAATAACATTTCGACGCCCGCCTGAACGGAACGGGCAGGCATGCGTCGGAGCATTCAAATCTCACTTAGTGAGAAAAGCAATCGATCCATTTTGGTTCTATTGTATTTTAAATACTCCTACAAAGCTTCAAAAATAAGTAATCTAACCGTCGATTTGGGCAAGTCCACTATGAGGCTAAAATCTTTGCTGCTCAATATTTGTACGCGGTCCAAGTCCAAATTGTGATTATTGTCCAATACATATTCGCTACACTTTAATTCGTTTTTAAAAGTAGCATTCTTGATCTGGAGTTTATAGCGAGAGGCATCATCTTCGAAATTGCTTAACAAAACGGCTGTTTTTCCTTCACCTAATTCAGTAGATGCAATAATAGAAACACCCGTTTCTTGTTTATTACCAGAAGTAGCAACCCGTGTGCCCAATTGTACCATTTTATGATAGGCTTCTAATGCATGAATTGCTTTTTTTGGTATTCCTGATTCATCAAAAAGCCCAATACGAAAAATGGTTCCAAAGGCAGAATAGTATTGCGCCATATCCAGTTCTGTATCTTGCATATAAGATAAAACTGCGACGGTAAAGGCTGAGCCAGGGGCGCCGGTGGTTTGGGCAAATACATCTCGTGATTCCACTCTGTTTTTGCCATCGGGCCAGTATGGTATGTAATTCCATTCCGTTAGACAGATTTCGGTATCCTTAAATCCATGTTTTCTTATGGTAGCGTTGGATATTGCTATTCTTTTCATGAAGTCGTCCGTACTTTTACTATAGATATGATAGGAAACAAAGTCTAAAGGGGTATTGGTTTTTTTGCAATGTTTAAGGAAAGCCTCGCCAATCTCACTGTCCATGGTAAAGGCGATTGTAGGACCTCCAACTTTTAGGTTGGCATCGAGTTTTTTTAAGGTCTTGGCCGTTATTTCATATAATTGAAGATACTGTTCTTGAGTTCCCGACCAGCAATCTGCTATGTCCGGCTCATTCCAAACTTCCCAATATTGAATATCCCAATTAAAGCCTTCGGCCCAGCCCATATTATAATGCTGCACTATCCGAGAACAAATGCGCGCCCATTTTTCAAAATCGGCTGGAGGATGGATGTAAAATTTTGGTTCCCCATGCTCAATACTTTCTCCCAACCTAAATATTACTTTTGCGCCAAGATCCAAGATCGACTTTATATAAATGTCCGTCTTTTCAAAATGATAATTTGCCGGGTCATTTTCATCGGCATCAAAGTTTGGAAAGATGGTGTGAATATCAACCGTTTCTTCATCGGAATATCGTGTATCATGAAGGCGTATATGTGGAGGGCCAAAGGTTTTGAAATATTCACTATTATCAAATGCATTTCCCAATCTAATTCTCGGACCGCCGTTAACCCCGTTCAAGGGCCTGAAACCACCCATGGTCTTGGATAGATCTACCATAAACTCGGGTAATGTTGCAGTGCCATTGCTTTGAGCGAGCAGTGCATTTCCAGATATTAATCCTGAAAATAAAAAAATACCGAAGAATGCTGATGTAATACAATTGTTTATTTTCATGGGTTTTTGGATGATTTTTATGCAAAAAAATCGAAGTTACAATTTTTTTGCACTTACAAAAACAATCATGGATTTATACAAGTACAGGTGTTGAAAACGCGTCATGATCAATTGTTGTGTTTATGAAATAATTACGATTAAGATGAATTCTCAGATTTTTATTTGATAGTTCGTATTATTTATTGGTCAACATCGAATAAAACTTATGTTGAAATTATTCTTTCATTTTACTCCAGTGGTTTTTATTGTTTTTAATTGCATTTCTTGAATCTTCGATTTTTCTGTCTGATTCTTTTCTAGTTTTATTTTCTATGAATTTTTTATTCCTTTGATAATTTCTATCGCTGATTTATGTGGTCTTCCTGCTGCTTTTTGAAAATCGGAATCAACATCGTTAGCGCCTATTTTTATCCCTTCGTAGATACCGGCTATTATAGTCCCTATAAAATCGCCTAAGGCTTCTTTTCGTTCCTTCTCATAAGCTTCAACCGAAACAGGTTTATAGATCAGATTTGTATGATACTCTTGATTTATAATTCCTGCTAATTCTGCCTGGGTAATGGCCTCGCCCGCAAGGTTGTAAACATGCCCATTATGCTTTGCATTAAGAAGCATTTGCGCATAAACGTAACCCAATTCCTCCCTACTGGTATAGGCACATTTCCCATCTCCAGCACAATTTCTAATCTCGCCCTCTTTTATATAGTTGTCAATATACTCAAGGTCCGGCTCTATGTAGATTCCATTTCTGCCGATCACCCATTCCAATCCAGATGCCCGGACATCTTTTTCGGTCTCGCGATTGCTTTGTACCACAGGGCTGAATGCGGTTTTGTTTTCATCACCTACAATACTGGTGTAGACAATTTTTTGAACCCCATTTTGTTTTGCCGCTTCAATTACATTTCTATGTTGTTGAATTCTTTTTTTGGGATCATCCATACCCGAAACCAAAAGAACGGCATGAACACCTTGTAGGGCTTTATCAAAATCCTGGCGATTGTTGTATTCCCCCTTTCTAATTTCTATGCCAAGATGTATCGCTTTTTCTGGGGTACGGGCTATGCCTATTACATTCTCTTTCCCGATTTCCTTTATAAGCTGTTTTACAACTGCTGTCCCCAATTGTCCACTTGCCGATGTTACCGCAATTTTCATAATATTTTAATTTACTTAATTTAATTACTAAGCTATACTAGTTCTTGTATTTGTTCTAAATACAATTAATTTTTGCTTGATAAAAGGTATTCTAATAATTAATCCCAAACCTACTATTATTGCATATATAGCCCAAGTTTTATCCAAAATAGCAACGTGCAATAGGCTCAAAAAGATGGCAGCATAAGCCAGACTTTGTAGTTTTTTCCATTTTGCTTTTAGCTTCTTCATTGATTTTCTATTGGAAGTAAGAAATAGCGGAATTAAAAATAAAACAGCCACGAAACCTGCAACATAGTTAACTTGAGCAAACGTCTCAAGAAAGCCTTCAGCACTTAAAAATATGATAAAGTGAAGGAAACTCCACACTGCAGTGGCGATACCCATGGCTTGCCTTAAAAAAAGATTGTTGATGCCAAAGAGGATAAAAAACGGTGTACAGCTTAATACGGCTGTCATCCATCTTATGGCGAACTCTCCAGAAACATGGTATAACATTTCTAAGGTGGTTTTACCATCGCTACCCGCTCCTTCGATTAAAGTAACAGCAAAGCCATTCGTAAAATTAATATGTATCATATTAAAAATTACAAATAAAGGTAGGATGGCCAATATGGCAACCAGCATCCAGCCGTAATTTCTTTTTAAGAATTTCATATTATTGACTAGTCTTTAAAGTTTCTAATTCCTTTTCAAGCTTTTCTACTTTTGCCTTAAATTTTTCCATAGCCTTTTTAAGTTGACTTACTTTTTTAAATACCTCATCATCCTGAATGGCTTGGTAAGAAGTCACTCCGTCTGTTTCTCTTATTCTTGACTTGCTGCCACATGTTGGGCAAATGGATACTTGACTCATAATTCATTTACTTTTTAATGGTTACCAATACTACTTTTCCGCCAAATTTAGTTTGTAATTGATACTTCTGATTTTGACCAATCGTTCTTAGAAATGCTTTAACTTCTGCCATTTCTGCATTATCAATATATATAAATGTGTTTGCATGAAAGTTAGGCTCAAGCATTTGGAATAGGGGTAAATACAAATCTTTCCAACCGTCCAATAACAATAAGTCTATAGGGGTTTCATGATTTTTTAAAGTTTTTAATGCATCTCCAATTCTAAGCTCGATATGGTTGTTTACACCAGCTTTTTTAAAATTTTCAATTGCCTGTTGCGCTTTCGATTCAATTAATTCCGTGGTGATAATGCTACCTCCAGTTTCCAATACACCTTGTGCCAAGAACAGCGTAGAAATTCCAAATGAGGTTCCAAACTCAACAACATTCTTAAGGTTATTTTCCTTTATAAGTTGTACCAAACCTACTCCTTGTTCTTTCGAAATAGAAAGGTACGCATCCTTAAAATCCAATGGTTGCATAGGCCTGAAAACGCTTTTTGCTGCCCCCTTCATCATATTGAGCATGTCATACTTAGAATCGTTATAGAGTTCTTTTAAGGTTGATTCTATTTGCTTTCGTTGTTTCGTAATCATAATTATTTTTTTTTGGAAAAGGGAAACATTTTAAATGTTGTTGATTGATTTAAGAAACCAATTGGTAGATTAAAACCAATCGGCTCCCGGGTCACCAGGAAAGAAAGCATCTGGTAGTGATAGATAGATACCACCTTCCAAATAGTTAGGGTAACGCAATTCCAGTTCATCCACTACTTCTTGTTGAGTGGAAGCAGTACCTCCTCCAGAAATAGTTTCAGTTCCTTTAATAAGGCCTTGAGCGGTTTGTAGATAATCTATATTTTCATCAATTACAGTTCCAACATCGGAACGTGAACCATTATGCCCCACAAAAAGATGACTGTAACCCGAAAAATTGGTTTTTAAAATATTTAGACCTGCTACCCAATTATCTATTTCGTCTTCACCTGCATTAGGCGTGTATTCTCTTAAATAAGGATGCGTAAGATTATATACTAGGTCTCCAGAAAAAACGATTTTAAGTTCTTCATTGTACAAAAAACTATTTTCCCCAGTTTCAGCGTTGGAAACTTTGTCAAAACTAAATGTCAGGCCTCCTATTTCTTGAGAGCCACTAACGCCGATTACCGAGTTAGGGTATAAGCTTGTAAAATCATCGGTATTGTTCAATTGGTCGGCCACCGTGTTTTCTGCATAAAAATCCAAATCCGTAAAGTTACCTGCACCTCCATAATGGTCCCCATGATTGTGGGTTATAATTACAGCTCCAGGTTTGTTAATTGCATCTACATAGGTTTCTAGCTCATCCGCAAAAGCAGGTGCAGGTCCTAAATCCACAAGTACTATATTGTCTTCTGTCTCAACAATGGTAACCGTATATGGCGCCGCAGCAAAATCAATAGTATGGTATCGTACGGTATTTTCTGTAATTACATTTACCTCACCGGTTGTAATCAATGACCTTGATGGTGCTTCACCAAATTCGACCATTATAGGTGTAGTTTGCTCACTATTATCATCATTGCTGCATGAAACCAATAATGTTGATGCAATGATTGTCAAGAACCAAAAATTTAATTTTAAATATTTCATAATTTTTATTTTTAAGGATTAATTTATTTAACACTGCAAAGGTGATGTGCTTCTACAATATTATTTTTATCAATACGATGATAAAAATGGTGAATATGGAACCTGTGGTTGAAGTTGTTGCCCAAATTGGAAGGGGCTATTGTTAGTGCGTATGGTTTTTGTAGTACCTGACCGTGTCGGGAGGTACTTCAAATCATGATCTATGAATTAATTCCTTCACCAATTAAGAAGTGCAGATCAAATATGGTTGTTTCAACGCTAAAAAACGGAATTATAAAACCCATTTTGTCAGATCTACTAGGCAATTTAACCGGTGTTAAAAAAAAATCTGATGAAGTTTGTATAAACTTCATCAGATTTTATAATAGATTCCAATTTATCTCTATTCCTCCTAATTATAGAACATAGCAAAGAATAAAAGACTAAAATTAATTTGCAGATTATTCAGCCGTTTTTAGGTGATCAATAATTCCACTTTTGAATACGGTTTTTAAGGTTCTTTCAGGCTTGTTTTCGTAACCTACTATAATAGAACTATGTACAAGCATTTTTTCAAAATCAAAAACAAGGGTTAAATAGTCCTTTTTATCGGTTTCGTGCCAGTTGATCAAATAAAGATCACTGCCAATTTTACGGGAACGATAAAGTATATCCTTATTTCCATTTCCTTTTGCTGGTCCCGCGACCCATTCATATTTGGCTTTGCCATTGTAAAACTCCATATGTATAGCAGAACCATCCTGATACTGGAAATTCAATGAATAACCATCCAAGAAATGTTCGGGCTGTCCGAACTGAAATGTATTTTCTTCCGTGGTTTTGCTTTGTGCCAAGCTGAGTCCAACACTGAATAGAGCAAGGCAAATAAATGTAGCTAATTTTGATTTCATTTTCTCTGATTTAAAAGTTTGGTACAAAATTGGCCCAATACGGAATAATCCGGTAGGTTAATCTTCGGAAAAGAATGGTAAATATGGGAACGAAACCGCTATAATCCAGTTTTGAACAGTTTAGGAGTAGTACCAGTATGCTTTTTGAAGAATTTGGTGAAATTTGTCACTTCATCGAAACCCACTGCATATCCAATTTCCTTTAAACTGTAATTGGAACTTGCAATGGCTCTTTTAGTTTCAAGAATCACTAAATTATCAATAAAATGTTTGGCCGTATTTAAGGTAAATTCTTTCACTATTCCATTTAAATGCTTTGTAGAAATAGAGAGCATATCCGCATAATCCTTTACATTTCGGGTGGCAGTATACTTTTCTTCCACTAAATTTTTAAACTCAAAAAATACCGGATAATGCTTTTGCTGTTGTTTGGGTGAATGATCGGTCTGCGAAAGACGTTCCAACTTTAGTAAATACAATTCTAGAAGTTTCGCCACAATATTTTTTTGAGCATAGGTGTTTTCTAATTCAAGTTCATCCTTTAACTGCTCTATAAACGATTCATTAAAATTGCTGCCATCAACAGCAGTTTTGGAAATATGATAATTATAGAGATGTGATATATACTGGATCGATGATTTTGAAAAATATTGGAGCACAAATTCTTCCGTAAACACAATTAGGAAACCGTCATAACTTGGATTTTCTTCAAAAGCATGAACTTGTCCCTTTGCTATTTTTAATACGGTACCTTTTTTTAAGGGATATTCTTTCAAATCAACATGATGGCTTCCGGTTCCTTTGGTAACGATCAACAAGGCAAAGAAGCTAAGCCTATGGGGTTTATTGGGGTCATGATCTAATCCTGTCCTTATTTTAGCAAATAGTTGGGATAGATTTAGGAACTCAAATTCTTTTTCGTTTTTTTCGCTTTTAAATGATATGTTGGGTATGTTGTTCAGACTGCTAAGTTTATTAAGCTTTAGTACACTAATGGGTGATATGTTTGGACTAATATACGGTTATAATTAATTATTATAGTGTACGTAAAGACTGCCGTTTTATGAAACTGTTTGTAAGTATGCGCTTTGTGCCAAAAATAACGTTGATTTTGGATATATTCCTTTACAACTAAATACTCTTGTTAATCTACTATTGGTGGCAATACTTCATTAAAGCTACTTATAATAGTACGATTTACCATTAATTTTCAAGGTGATTTAGTCTAAAAAGGCTAATTTCAGCCGCTAAAATAGAATTACCCTAGTTTTCAAAAGATATGAATTACAAAAACCACCATTACCGCTTCCTTTTCCTGATAATAGCCTTATTCTTCATAGGCTGCAAAACTACTCCACAGGAAGATTCAGGCAAAGAAATTACTTTACGCCTAACTCCTTCCTCTGATAATCCTAGGAATAGCGAGGGTGATTTTATCCAGCTTAAAGATGGTCGAATATTGTTTGTTTATACCCATTTTACGGGCGGAGCGGGTGATCATGCCAAAGCTTATCTAGCAGGGAGATATTCCAGTGATGGCGGCCAAACTTGGACACAAGAAGACGTTAGCATTGTACCCAACGAAGGTAAAATGAATGTGATGTCCGTTTCTCTATTACGGCTAAGCGATGGAAGTTTGGCCCTTTTTTACATTAGAAAAAACTCCGAAACGGACTGTATACCCTATATGCGCATTTCTACTGATGAGGCAAAAACTTGGAGTGAACCGATCAGGTGCATGGAAGACGAAGGATATCATGTTGTAAATAACGACAGATTGCTTCAGTTGCCCAATGGCAGGATCATTTATCCCACGGCACTGCATGGTGAGGTTGAATCCAGTATGACTGCTAATGGAAAGATATATTCCTATTTCTCGGATGATCTAGGGAAAAGTTGGTCCAAATCCATGGAGGTTCCCAATCCTAACAACGTCGTTTTGCAAGAGCCAGGACTAGTGGAATTGGATCATGGAAAAATGATGCTTTTTTGTCGGACAGATGCAGGTGTACAATACTTCTCCTATTCGGAAGATCAGGGGGAAACCTGGTCGCCGATCGTAGCGGGAAATATAAAATCGCCACTTTCCCCAGCTTCGATAGAGCGCATTCCAAAAACAGGGGACTTATTGTTGGTCTGGAACAACAACTACGAAAATTCAAGAGACGGTGGCTATCGAACTCCCTACAACCTTGCCATATCCAAAGATGAGGGAAAAAGTTGGGAGAAGATAAAGACCATAGAAAGTGACCCTGATGGATGGTATTGCTACACTGCAATAGAATTCCTTGATGATCATGTGCTTTTGGGGCATTGTGCAGGAGATAGAAAGGGTGGGCATGGTTTGGCTACTACGCAAATCACCCGCCTTAGTTTAGATTGGATTTATCAGGAGGCTACCGAGAATCCCAAAGTGGCATCAGATCAAAATGGCAAAATCGAATTAACATCCAAGGACGAAACTTCTCAAATTTATTATACCCTGGATGGCACGCTGCCCAAACCGGAAAATGAATTGCTATATAACGAACCATTTCTCATTTCTAAGAAAGCCGTCTTGCGTATGCAGGCATTTTCGGAAGACAAAACTCCTAGTCAGATCGTATCCGTTGAAATTGGCACGGACATATTTGAAGAGGCACAGCCACTAAAGGAGAAGCCGACACCCGGGCTGCATTATAAATATTACAATGAAGAATTAAGCAAGGCGAGAGGCCTTGAAAAAAAGCAGGAAACAGCAGCAGGTATTATCCCTCAATTTTCCATAGAAAACAGTGAGCAAACAGAAAATTTTGGTTACGTCTTTGATGGATATATAAATGTCCCAAAAGATGGATTATACACCTTCTTTCTTGAATCTAATGATGGAAGTGTGCTATTCCTGAATGATGACGCGCTCATAGACAATGACGGGGCGCATGGCAATTACGAAAAAAAGGGCTCCATTTCTTTAAAAACCGGATTGCATAAAATTTTGCTCAACTATTTCCAGCAGGGTGGTGGACGTACATTGACCTTATCCTGGCAAAGTGACGATTTCGAGAAGGTAGAAATTCCATCAAATATGCTTTTTCATAGCAATTGATTATTTCAAGATACTGTTAATTGCAGTAGGTATTTCATTAAAAGAAGCTCAAAAAAACGGATTGGCAGTAACCAATCCGTTTTTTTTAAAACTTAAGTTTTTTAGGGAGAGTGGGGGACACGATTCCTCAATTTCTCGCGGCGATCAGAACCTTAACTCCCCCCACTATTGACATCACGCTTCTCTTTGAGCTCCCTGCCTTTGGCAGACTTGTCACTTCCAATGGCCTCCATGATTTCCCCCTAACAGCATAGCGCTTAAATTCACTATCTTTGCACAAGAGTTATTTGGCTCATTTTGTGATTTTTGATGGGGTACAAAACATATAAGCCCCCATTTTTGGAGAGGATCGGTTAATCCTCTTCTTTCTTCTGAAAAAATTACTACGTCATCATACCATAAAAAATTGCATTTATTAGGAGAACTGAGGTCTCTACTATTTCCACCTTTTAAATCACTTTATGATAGAAAAAATTACTTATTTACAATTCCCTAAATCTTTTTGCTTTGCAATATTAGCCTTGCTATTGGCATTTCCAATAATGGCACAAGAAAAACCGGAACTCAAAATTGGAGGAGCATTGCGTTTCAACTATAATTTATCTTCTTGGAAAGAAGGTCAGAAAAAACGTGGGGGAGATTTTGGCTATGATATGTTCCGGATAAATGCCGAAGCTGCTTATAAAGGAATATTTCTGAATGCCGAATATAGATTGTATTCTGAAGATTTTGGAGGTGGTTTCATGAAGCAGGGTTGGGTTGGGTACAATTTCGATGATTTAGATCAAATTCATATTGGTTTAACTCAGGTTCCTTTTGGAATTCAACAATACAACTCTCATAACTGGTTTTTCAACCTGTCCTATTATGTGGGAATGGAAGATGACCATGATATGGGTGTAAAATTCGTGCATACAGGAGAAAAATTTGAATATCAACTTGCATTCTTCAAAAATGCGGAAGAATTGAGATTTGGAAACAATACCGAAACCTCTCCAAACCGATATTCTTATGATATCACGGGCAGAAACAAAGAAGTAAATCAATTCAACGGAAAATTTATCTACAAATTTGGAAAAGAATCTGCAAGTAGTTTGGGTGTTTCCTTGGAATATGGAGGACTGTATAATATTGACACCAAAGAAATGGGAAATCACTCTGCTTTTGCCGTTCATTACGAATTAACCAAAGGGAAATGGAATGTAAAAGCACAATTTATAACTGCTTCCCATAACCCGGAGAATGCCGAGGGAGAAACTAAAGATGTGGTTACGATGGCCGCTTATGGAGCGCCTTATGAAGTTGCTTCAGATTTTAATATGTATTCGTTGGCAATCTCCAGAAATGTTCCCGTAAAATGGGGGCCTGTATCAAATTTACAGTTTTATAACGATTTTGGTTTTATGCAGAAAAAGGCCTTAGGTTTCACCGATTCCTATATGAATGTTACCGGGGTTTTAGTCTCTGCCGGAAGTGTATATACATATATTGATTATGCTGCCGGATACAATCATTCCTGGTTAGGCGGAAATTTTGTGGACGATTTCGCCAAAGGGAATCCAGATGCAAAATGGGAAGCAAGGTTTAATATTAATATTGGCTACTATTTTTAAGATCGCCATATAATTAGGAAGGTTTTAAACGCTCGTAGAAATTAAGTTACATTAAAAACAACACGCTTTATGGCTAAGAAAATTATAAGAAGTGATGAAAGAAAATCCATTTTTGGATTGCAAGTGAATGGTCCTGTATTTTTTACATCATCCATTACCATCATCATTATCATAACATTGACCTTGATGTTTAAAACCGGGGCAGAAGAATATTTTACCGCAATCCAAGATTTTGTAGCAAAGCAAGCAGGGTGGTTTTTTATATTAAGTGTAAATATTTTTCTAATATTTATGATTTATCTGGCCTTCAGTAAATATGGGCACTTAAGAATTGGAGGACAAAGTGCCAAACCCGAATTTAAGACCCTTTCCTGGTTCGCAATGCTATTTAGTGCGGGAATGGGAATTGGATTGTTGTTTTGGAGTATTTCGGAACCGATTTATCATTTTTTGAGTCCACCAATGGCAGAAGGCGGAACTGCCGAAGCAGCCAAGGAAGCCATGAAATTCACCTTTTTACACTGGGGTTTGCATGCATGGGCAGTGTATGCGTTGGTAGGATTATCCCTAGCGTATTTTACCTATTCCCGTGGACTTCCACTTACCATTAGGTCGGTTTTTTATCCCTTTTTAGGAGATAAAATTTATGGAAAAATTGGAGATGCCATTGATATTTTCGCTGTACTCGCCACTGTATTTGGTCTTGCCACATCTTTAGGAATGGGGGTGCAACAAATTGCGGCAGGATTAAATCATCTCTTTGATGTAGATAGCGGTGTGCAAACGCAAATTATATTAATTGTCGGAATAACCTTAGTTGCTACCGTCTCGGTTGTTTTGGGAGTAGATAAAGGAGTTAGAATTTTAAGTGAATGGAATATGAGAATAGCAGTGCTATTTCTTCTGATAGTAGTGATATTAGGACCAACGATCTTTATTTTTAAATCTTTCTTGCAAAATACAGGGAATTATCTATCGGGTTTTCTTGAAGTTGCAACCTGGACTGAAAGTTATAGGGGTTCCAACTGGCAAAATGCCTGGACCATTTTCTATTGGGGATGGTGGATTGCCTGGTCTCCTTTTGTAGGGATGTTTATAGCCCGTATTTCAAAAGGGCGTACCGTGCGTGAGTTTATTTTAGGTGTTTTAATAGTGCCTTCAATTGTAACTTTTTTTTGGATCTCAGCCTTTGGAAGCACAGCGATACATGAGGCAATTTTAGGAAATGATACCATTGTAAACGCAGTGAATGATAATGTTGCCACAGCCCTGTTCGTATTTTTGGAAGATTATCCCTTAGCATTTATTCTTAATATTATTGCTGTAATTCTAATTGCCGGATTCTTCATTACCTCTTCAGATTCCGGATCTTTGGTGGTAGATAATTTAACTTCTGGAGGTAAGTTGGATGCGCCTGTTGGCCAAAGAATATTTTGGGCTGTTGCGGAAGGTAGTGTTGCTGCGGTACTCTTATTAGGAGGAGGATTACAAGCGCTTCAAACGGCCACAATAGTTACAGGATTGCCCTTTGCCGTGATATTAATAATTATGTGCTTTTCACTATACAAAGGTTTAAACGAAGACCTACGCAAACAAAAAAAGCGGGAATCTCAAAAAGAACTTGAAAATTATGAGGAAATAGTTTCTACAATCGTTAAAAAGCGAAATATGAATCAGCAAACTAATATTAAATAATTCAAAAAATGACTGAAATAAAAAACATCTTGGTCGCCTTGGACCTTTCAGATATTGATGACACCTTAATTGAGTATGCATCATTTATTGCCGACACTATTAAGGCTGATAAAGTGTACTTTGTACATAATATTAAAAAATATGAGATCTCAGAATTATTTGATGAACAGTTAAAGGGCATTAACCTGGACGAAATAATTGGGGATGAGCTAAACGAAAAGGTAGAAGGAAAATTTACGTCTTCAACAGAATGGGAAGTACTTATTTCTGAAGATCCCTATTCTGAATCCCTTATTAACTATATTGTCAACAAATATGAAGTACAGCTCGCTTTAATCGGAAATAAAAACAGGTCTAAAGGTACCGGTGTCGTTAGTGGGAAATTATTGCGTTTACTTAAATGCGATATTCTGTCTATCCCTAAGAACGTGAAACCACATATTAACAATATTTGGGTGGGAACAGATTTTTCAAGTGCTTCTAAAAAAGTTTTTGATTTGGCTGATATTTTACAGAGCGCAACAGCGGCAATGGTTAGGGCCATGCACGTATACAATGTTCCAGTTCAATTCTCTCCCTACATTCCGAAAGAAAATCTTGATAGGAAGATCGAAAATCATTTAATGGAAAAATATGAGAAATTTATAAAAAAGATGGAATACAAAGGTGACTTAACTTCAGAAATTATTCCGGGAAGGGAGAACGGGGTTGCTGAAAAACTGAGGTCCAAAGCCGAGACTTCAAAGGTGGATCTGATTATTGTTGGAGACAAGGGTAGAAACACCTTCTCTGCCTTACTCGTAGGTAGCGTTACCGAAGAACTTTTTAATCAGGACTTGGTAGTGCCTTTATGGGTCGTTAAGTAGTAAATTCAAATTTGACCCCTGCTCTGAATAAAAATGAAATAGAAATCATGAAAATTAAGAAAAGTTTATAAGATCGATCCTTACATTTCGTTTAATCCCTCTCCTAAAAATTCTGATTTACTACCTAATATGCTTTTAATTATACAAAATTATTGACAGTATTAAAATTGAATTTTACCTTAAATACACCATATAAAAACAATCCAATTTGAACAATTTAAAGATGGTCAGTTTTCTTAAGGCATCAATTCGATTAATTAAGTTATCCTATTAATAGACAGCCGCATAAAACGTTTGTTAAAAGCATTTTTTTTACATGAAAACTACACTAATCACCATAATAATGTAGACGAATAAAAGGATGAAACATTTTCTCATAATACTTTATTTATCATTGTTATCTAATTCTTACCAATATGGCTCAAAAAACGTACGGGATTAAAGGCCATTTTCCAATAGGGTTGATTCGTAGTTGAAAAAAGAGTAGCACTTTTTAGTTCCTACCCTTTCTTGGACAACCAAGAAAAATAGTCGTAAGCACTAATCAATTAAATAGGCCAGTATTGTTTATTTAGGAGGGACGATGACCTCGCTTTTATTTATTAGTTTAATATTTTTGAGATCGAGCAATACTGTTTGTAACGCTATGGCCGCTTCCTTCTCCTTGGAAGTAACGGAACTTCCATTATCAACTATAGGCCTCACTAAACTTTTTATTTTTCCAAGAATGCTGTAAAGTAAATTTTTCTCTTTCCACGTATCCATAGGTCCTTATTAAAATACTACCGAAGAATTCAATAGCATACGAAGGTGAGGAGTAATCAAGGGAAAAATGTTATATAATTATCCTATAAGGTTACATAATTCCCTGTTTTTGGATTGCGTTTTCTAATTTTAAAACACCTCAAGGTCGAGGTCTGGAAATAAAAGATGCGATTTACCTCAAATTAAGTTTGTGATATTTCTTTTGGGTATAACTGAATAGGAGGGGAATTTGGCTTGTTGAAAGATTACTCCGTTATACCGAAAAGCTAAAGTTTAATAGTTCCACTTATTTATGCCACTCTAAATGCCGGAAAAAAAGGAACCAAGAATACGTTGACATAAAACCTTGGTTTTGAAGAACCTGCCAATGGGCTGTAATCAACAGGGTTCCGACATCTTTTTACCCATATTTATATAATCTTTTTTCTTATATTTATCCACACACAATTCCTACAACCTAACCAATGTCTAGGTCTGGACAACCTATATTTTTTATCAATGAATCTAATTCCTTACATTCTCCTTGCTGACGACGACCCCGACGATTGCATGTTTTTTAGGGAAGCGCTGGAAGCTTTACCATTTACTACAAGTCAAACTATTGTAAACGATGGCGAGGAGCTCATGCAGTGGCTTTCAGAGAATACCATAAAACTTCCCGATGTCCTCTTTTTGGACTTGAATATGCCCCGAAAAACAGGATTCCAATGTTTAAAGGAAATAAAAAGCAATGAAAGGCTGGAGAAGATTCCGGTCGTTATAATTTCTACCTCTTATGACCGTGCCGTCGCTGCGGAACTATACCAAAACGGTGCCTCTTATTATATCCAGAAACCAATTGGGTTTTCACAATTGCAGAAGCTAATTTCCCTTGCAGTTGAACTCGTAACAAAGAAAAATATTTTACGGCCAGAATTAAACAATTTTTTGCTCCAGTAAAGTATTTTCAGAATATTAGAACATGGGGAAGTAGACCGTTCGCAATAAGAATAGGAAAAGGTTTAATATTTATGTTCCCTAGCCTAGGAAATGGAAAAAAAATTACGCCACACCTCCTATAGAATTCTTTGTGCAATGTCTTGACTTTATTGAAGATAGCTGCAAATTAAATCCAAAAAGCTTCGGGCCTTCCATAATGCCATAATATAGGTCACCGATTGATTAATGGAAACCACTAAACCGTCCTATATTTATTCCTACCTTTAAAGGAAAAGTGATCGTAAAAATAAGGGGTCAATCTCCCATTAACGATTTTCTGTCGCAATTGGGTATCTCTGTATAAGAAAGGGACAAAAAGATCGATATTCAATAGTATGCCATGGATATGAAAACACCTAAAAAGAAGCTCTTAAAATCAGAGAATTGTTTCCCTGTAGTGGGAATTGGCGCTTCTGCGGGCGGTCTCGATGCCTTTAAAAAACTTTTGAAGGCTATTCCCAAGTCATCCGGAATGGCCTTCGTGCTGGTGCAACATCTGGATCCCAATCACGAAAGTATGTTACAGGAACTGCTACAAAAAGTGACCTCTATACCTGTTATGGAGGTTACCGATGATATAAAAGTAGTGCCCGACCATATATACATTATCCCCAGCAATAAAATGATGATCGCAAACGACGGGGTTCTGGAATTGAGACCCAGACCCGCAAAAGGCGAAAAAGAACGCTTTATGCCCATCGATCTTTTTTTTATGTCACTGGCAGAAGTACACCAATCCCATTCGATCGGGGTGGTGCTTTCCGGTACCGCCACCGATGGCACTTTGGGACTCAAGGCCATCAAGGGCCAGGGCGGAATCACTTTTGCTCAAGATGAAGAATCGGCGGCATATAGTGGCATGCCCCAAAATGCGGTACAGGCCGGGGTGGTAGACTTTATTCTTCCGCCTGGAGATATACCCAAAAAGTTGATGGAGGTGGTCCATATCATCAATGGCAATGGTACGGAAAAATCCGGGGAAAAAAGTGACGATGCCAATTACAAGCAGATCATCACCTTGCTGAGGCTACGCAAGGGAACCGATTTTACTTACTATAAACAGACCACCATACGAAGAAGGATACTCCGTAGGATTGCCCTTACCAAGACCGTGGAGCTATCTGCTTATCTAAAATATCTAAGACAGGACAAACAAGAGCTGGATGTGCTGTATATGGACCTGTTGATTCCCGTGACCGAATTTTTTAGGGATCCCGAGGTCTTCGATAACCTTCATAAAAAAGTTATCCCGGCCATCATAGAAAATAAAACTTCCGACGATACCATTCGAGTCTGGGTAGCAGGCTGCAGTACGGGCCAGGAAGCGTATTCCCTTGCGATCGCCATCAATGAAGTATTATCCGGTATAGCCGATACGGCCCCATTTCAAAAAGTACAAGTCTTTGCTACCGATCTTAGCGCGCCTGCTATTGAAAAGGCGCGATCTGGTATGTATTCCAACAGCGAAGTACAAGGCCTGACTCCGGATCAGCTCCTACGTTATTTTACCAAGTACAAAAACGGTTACCAGGTGAACCAGGCTATCAGGAGCTGTTGTGTCTTTGCCGTCCACGATTTTTTAAAGGATCCCCCCTTCAGCAAAATGGACCTCATAAGTTGCCGAAATGTCCTGATCTATCTGGGAGCTTACCTGCAAAAAAAGGCACTGACCACTTTTCATTATGCCTTGATTCCAAAAGGCATTCTATGGCTGGGAAAATCGGAAACAACCAGCGGCGTTCCTTCTCATTTCAAGGCTTTGGATA
>Ga0105054_10005261_pt1 | contig 18725 bp, 15 predicted proteins | sample BON02_FD_78091 | JGI IMG/M metagenome (GOLD analysis project Ga0105054, IMG submission 78091) | Freshwater microbial communities from Lake Bonney liftoff mats and glacier meltwater in Antarctica - BON-02 (megahit assembly) | ecosystem: Environmental > Aquatic > Freshwater > Ice > Glacier...
AGGTGGGCCGAGGTTCTTAGGATTTTCAGCCCTGAGCTTTAATGGCCTGTAATAAAAAATGTATTTCGCAAATGGGTCTAAAAAATAAGCAAAACGAAACCCGCTTTTTGAGCGGGTTTCGTTTGTTATAGACCTGAGACTTTGGCTTCAGGGTGGATTTTTTTAACTAAGCCTTGGAGGACTTTTCCTGGACCGCATTCTACAAATTCTGTAGCGCCGTCAGCAACCATGTGTTGAACCGACTGAGTCCATTTAACGGGAGCGGTAAGTTGAGCGATTAAATTAACTTTGATTTCAGCTATATCTGCCACTGCAGTGGTACTTACATTTTGATAAATTGGGCAACTTGGTGTGTGGAATGTAGTGGCTTCGATAGCCTTCTGCAATTTCTCACGCGCAGACTCCATTAAAGGAGAGTGAAAAGCACCGCCTACTGGAAGAGGTAAAGCACGCTTAGCCCCTGCTTCTTTCATCTTTTCACAAGCCAGCTCGATTCCTTTGTTTGAACCAGAGATCACCAACTGTCCTGGGCAATTATAGTTTGCTGGCACCACCACTTCTTCAGTGAACGTGGCGCAGATTTCTTCTACTTTCTCATCTGCCAGTCCCAAGATAGCGGCCATAGTAGATGGATTGATTTCGCAGGCTTCCTGCATTGCCAGAGCTCTTTGATAGACTAGTTTAAGGCCATCTTCGAAAGCGAGCGTGCCATTGGCAACCAATGCAGAAAGCTCACCCAAAGAATGACCTGCAACCATATCAGGTGCGAAATCGGGAGTTGTTTTCGCTAAAATCACGGAATGAAGAAATACTGCAGGTTGTGTCACATTGGTTTGCTTCAGTTCCTCAGCAGTTCCTTCAAACATGATGTCAGTGATACGGAAACCCAAGATTTCATTTGCTCGCTCAAATAATTCCTTTGCTTGAGGATTTTCTTCATATAGTGCTTTTCCCATTCCTGGGAATTGGGCGCCTTGGCCCGGGAAAACAAATGCCTTCATTAACTAGTATTTTTTTGTTCGGCACAAATATACCTCTTTTCCTAAAGTCAGGCTGCACATGAGAATTTATGAGGGTAGTCTGATACCTGTTTGGGCTAGGGTTTCTGAGGAAAGAAACTTTGCTCTTTCGGCTGGAGTAGGTAGTCTACACGCACTTTTTTTGCCAAACCAACGGTAGCGGTTACTGCCAATCCAATTGTAAATAGAATCTCTGAGGAATTTTGGAAGAAAAATGAGCGGGTATAAAACTGGCCACAATCCAGATAAATGTCTGGAGATTTTTAGAGCTGCAGTGCTTTTGTAATAGATTTTGCCCTTTTCCACAAGGACAAGGGAGTCGAGATAATCTTCTCTCACCTCAAAATTAGTAAGGATTTTTTTACTTAAATCCTCTTGCAATGCACCCACTAGGAATTGGTCATCTTTATCTCGTTGGATGACAAAATCAATGGATGCATTGCATAGGTTGCATACCCCATCAAAGAATATGATGGATTTAGCTAGGGTCATCTAAGTAGTTGAATCGTTCCTTTTAGGCTTTGGTCTTTTTTCGCAGGATCGAGCACATCGAATACTACATTTCCAGAGTAATAATAGGTGCCAGCAGGTACTACATTTCCATTTTTATCAGTTCCATCCCATCTGATATAAATGTCGTTTTCAGAAGATTTGAGGCTGTTGTATGAGAATACTTCGACTCCCCAACGATTTACGATAAAGATATCAACTCCAACAACGAATCGTGGGCACTGTGTGAATGGATTGTCAAAGGCCATGAAAGTTTCATTCAATCCATCACCATTTGGAGTAAATGCATTAGGTAGATTGTAGCTAGGGCAATTTTCTACACATACGACATTGCTCGGCTCAGATTCATTACCCGATCTGTCTACCGCAGTTATGTAATAGCAGCCACGGTAGGTGGTTAGATCTTGGATTTTAGTAGAAAGATTCAGGGAGGAAAGTGTTGCAATAAGTTCAAACTGGCTGTCTTCGCCGTCAGCCGTGAAGTATAATTTGTATCCGCTAAGTTCGTCGTCACATTCTCCGGTAAAGTCAGGAACCCAACTTAGATCATGCTCATAAGTTGGGTTATTACAAGGAAGCTCTGCAAGATATGCTGCGCATTCAGGGCCTTCGAAAGTCAATACAGGTGGACAAGGTAAGCGATTGTCATCAGGCTTAGCACAGGTGATTTGAGATTTGTTTTCCAAAGGATAAATAAGTCCTGCGACATTATACGAGCCTTTGGTAATCACGTAATAGCAGTACTCAATTTCTTTTTCTAAAGGCACGCCGTTGAAGCTACCATCATCCAAATATTTAAAACCACTGGTAGTCACATCTACTTCGGCGATTTTTACAAAATTGTCTTCATCTGCTGCTGCGGCATCTGTTCTGTTTCTATAAACTTCGTGCTTGTACTGACTTAAAGAGTTGTTCCAAGGGACGATAAATTCCCAATTCAATTCAATTGATTCATTGATAATCGTCAGTTCTGCCCAAACTGAAGAAGCTTTGGAGGAGGTGTCTATTTTCGTGCTTCTATCTAGCAAGACTACTTTATAATTATACACGACATTTTCTGTGTTCAATCCAGTATCGGAGAAAAGTGTGTCGGAAGTGACTCCGAGAGAAACTAGTCCAGTACTACCAGAAAACCCAGTGCTTCTAAGTAATTCATAGCTGTATGGGCCAGGGAATTGCACCTTATCAATATCGTAAGGTGGTGTCCATTTTACGAAAATCTCTCCCGTCGTAGTGTCTGTTTCTTCTATGCTTACATTAGTGATTATAGGCACATCCACATCTATGGTGACACAAATTTCATCAGAGACAATGCTTTCGCCAAGTCTGGGCTCGGGGTAGGCTGCAACCAGTCTGTAGCAATAGGTATTACCTGGAGCTAAACCATCTCCGCCATTCTTGTCAAGGAAATTTAGTGTTTGCATAGTAGTAGTTCCTACTAATTCATAGCCTGCTCGGATACCCGTTTCACAGCTGTCTGGCTGATATGGGTCAGAATTGATTCTTCTCCAGATCTGCATTTCATTAGCTGAGTTGGCACACACGTATGGATCCCATTTCAGTTCCACAGACCTACCAGGAATTTGTTCTATTTCATCAAAAACTGGTGGAGGACCTACTACTTTGATTCTCCAGGTTTTAATGTCTACTAATGCTGGGCCAGAGCTTGGTTGATCAGTGATCCTCACTCGAACCTCATATTCTCTAGCTCGCACATGATTACAGACGGTCTGCCAATTGAAATTGACTATTCCCGGAGATCGTTGATAAACACTCTTGGGAGAATAGCTAGCAGGCGAAGTAGTTATTTCTATAGGTTCGCCAAAGACTTCTATTTTGATAGGGTCACCGTCAGGATCTTGACCTTGAATAATGTCTTCAATTTTAGTGCCTGCTACCACACAAAGATCTGGGGGCAAAATCAACTCAGGTCTTCTATTATTTGAGTTTTCGATAATGATCTGCATGTCCCGAACCACATAGCCTATCTCAACCCATTCTCCGTTTAGTTTCCGGAATTCTCTAATTCTAAAGGCGACATTGAACTGCCCCGCAGTGCCGGGGGCATCCCATATCAGATCTCCAGTTTGTTCATTTACAGTCAGAAAAGCTGGTGTAGTTCCATCTTCTTGGCTGAAACTGAATTCTGGAGAAGCTGGACTTCTATAGTTATTAACTACTCTTTGATAAGCTTGCTGTGGCTCAATCAATTTGTAAGCTAAGCTATCACCATCAGGATCATAAGCACCTGCGTTGTGGATATATCGAACGTTTACTGCTCCATTGTCCACTGGTGGGATCGTGAGAACTGGAGAGTTATTTACTCCGATAAACGGATCAATGGTAATCTTTGTCTCCACATAAAATGGTGTATCAACCGAATTGTCCATATTCAGAGTTCGGTCATTTCGATTGAATTCCTGAAATCTAATCGTGTAAGTTCCTGGCCCCTGGAAGGTATGTTCTATAACAAAAATATTTTTCTCAATCTGGTTACCCAAATCTATAACAGTATTAAACTCACTCTCTGTGTTCAATCCATCCACAATTCTTCCGTCCCCGAAATTAATTACCCCTGGTCCAAAAATGACATTTGACCGCGTATCGGTATATCCTACTACAGTAATTTTATAGGTCAAATTTTGAACGGAAACTCGCTCAGCGATGATTTCACCAGCTCTAATGTGTGTTGCCCAAGCTTCAGGAATTCCCGCAATCAGGAAGAGTAGAAAAAGTCCAAGGGTGATTTTCAGCTTCATAGTGGTCAAGTTCAATAGTAAAGAGAAATAGAATGTACGAATTTATCCCCTTTTAAGGTTTTAGCTTAGTTTTTCTTCCTATTCGGAATACACGGAAATAAGTAGAAAATCCTCTTAAAATCAAACAATAAATCTTCCTGCATAGTTAAACAACCATTGAAAGCACAGATTGTTGGTTTTTATTTAGAACCGATTAAAATAAGGCAAGTGTTTTTGAATGGATTGTTTGCTAGCTCTTCCGCACGTAAATTTGGCAGTAATAATCAAAGATTTCGTTTTAATCTAATCGCAAAAATTGTATGAGCTGGGTTACAAAAACCTTGAGTAGCACAATAGGCAGGAAATTGATCATGGCTTTGACCGGGCTTTTCCTGATCCTGTTTTTAACAGGTCACGTTGCAGGGAACTTGCAGTTGTTTAAGAATGATGGTGGTGAGGCATTTAATATCTATGCCAAGTTCATGACCACCAATCCCGCAGTAAAGTTGCTTTCTTACTTGACTTATATCTCGATCATCGGGCACGTGATCTTTTCTATTTGGCTTTCCAAAAGGAATAAAGCTGCTCGTCCTGTAGGATATGGCGTATCTACTCCGCCTTCTACCAATGTTGCTTCCCGCAACATGGGGATTTTAGGAACCGTAATCTTGGTTTTCTTGGCTGGACACATGTATACATTTTGGTTTCAGATGCATTGGGGCGAAGTTCCGATGATAACTTATGAAGGAGAGCAGTATAAAAATCTCTACTTCATGGTTTCACAAGCATTTCAGCAAGAATGGATGGTAGTACTTTATGTGATAGCTATGGGTTTCTTGGCGTTTCACCTTTCTCATGGATTTGCAAGTGCTTTCCAGTCGTTAGGATTGAATCACCAGAAATACTCACCCGCCATTTCGGTGATCGGAAAAGTTTATTGCATCCTGGTTCCGATTCTATTCGCCAGTATGCCAGTTTACATCTATTTCACATCACAGAGCTAATCAATAGTCACCTATGATACTAGATTCAAAATCCCCAATTGGCCCTTTAGCCGAAAAGTGGACTCAACATAAGTTTAATAGTAAGCTGGTGAATCCGGCGAACAAAAGAAAATACGAAGTGATCGTAGTGGGTACTGGTCTTGCCGGTGCCTCTACTGCGGCTTCACTTGCAGAATTGGGCTATAATGTAAAATCATTTTGCTTTCAAGATAGTCCCCGTCGTGCACACTCTATTGCAGCTCAGGGCGGGATCAATGCTGCGAAAAACTACCAAAATGACGGAGACTCAGTTTACAGACTTTTCTATGATACCATCAAAGGTGGTGATTACCGTTCTCGTGAATCCAATGTTTATCGTCTTGCTGAAGTTTCTGTAAATATCATTGATCAATGTGTGGCTCAAGGTGTTCCTTTTGCCAGAGAATATGGTGGATTACTTGCCAACCGTTCTTTTGGTGGAGCGCAGGTTTCAAGGACTTTCTACGCAAGAGGCCAAACCGGGCAGCAGTTGCTTTTAGGAGCATATTCTGCGTTGAGCCGTCAGGTAGCAAATGGTAAAGTGAAGCTTTATCCTCGTACAGAATTGATGGACGTCGTGACTATCGACGGTCATGCAAAAGGTATTGTGACCAGAAACTTGATCACTGGAGCGATCGAAACTCACGCTGCTCATGCAGTTCTACTTTGTACTGGCGGCTACGGAAACGTATTTTTCCTCTCTACCAATGCGATGGGATCGAATGTGACCGCTGCCTGGAGAGCGCATAAGAAAGGTGCTTACTTCGCTAACCCTTGCTACACGCAGATTCACCCAACTTGTATTCCAGTTTCTGGAGATCATCAGTCTAAGTTGACGTTGATGTCTGAGTCATTGAGAAATGACGGACGTGTATGGGTTCCAAAAACAAAAGAAATTGCTGAGAAATTTCGTAAAGGAGAGATCAAGGCTAAGGATATTCCTGATGTGGAAAGAGATTATTTCCTAGAGCGAAAGTATCCTTCTTTTGGCAACTTGGTTCCTCGTGATGTGGCGTCTAGAAATGCAAAAGAAGTTTGCGATGAAGGTCGTGGCGTGAACGAGACTGGAGAAGCTGTATTTCTTGACTTCCGTGATGCCATTAACCGCGATAGTGAAGATGCTATCCGTGCTAGATATGGCAACTTGTTTGAGATGTACCAGCAGATCACCGGTGAGAATCCTTACCAGACTCCAATGAAAATATATCCAGCAGTTCACTATACAATGGGTGGACTTTGGGTTGATTATAATCTATCAACAACTGTCCCTGGACTTTATTCCTTAGGAGAAGCAAACTTCTCTGATCACGGAGCAAACAGATTGGGAGCTTCCGCTTTGATGCAAGGATTGGCTGATGGATACTTTGTCCTTCCTTACACTATTGGTGATTACTTGGCAGAAATTGGACCTAGTCCAGTAGATGCTACTCATCCGGAATTTGCGAAAGCAGAAAAAGCAGTGAAGGATTCGATTCAAAAGCTTTTGAGTATCAACGGCACCAAAACTGTTGATCACTTCCATAAGGCACTTGGACATATCATGTGGACCTACTGTGGTATGGCGAGAGATGCTGAAGGTTTGACTAAAGCGAAGGGCATGATTCAGGAGCTGAGAAAAGAATTCTGGAGAGATGTCAAAGTGCTTGGTGCAAACGAAGAGTTGAACCATACGCTAGAGAAAGCTAGCCGAGTGGCTGATTTCTTAGAGTTAGGAGAATTGATGGTGGACGATGCTCTGGACAGAAGTGAGTCTTGCGGTGGACACTTTAGATTAGAATCGCAAACTCCAGATGGAGAAGCGCTCAGAGATGATGAGAATTATGCTTATGTGGCAGCTTGGAAGTTTATGGCTGAAAATTCCCCTGAAGAATTGCACAAAGAGCCGTTGGCTTTCGAGAACGTGAAGCTGACTCAGAGATCTTACAAATAAATTCAAGACTTTAATTCATAACTATATAGTATGAAACTGACACTTAAAATATGGAGACAGAAGAATGCCAGCGATAAAGGCGGTTTTGTCACCTATCCTATAGATGGAATTTCCGCTGACATGTCCTTCCTAGAAATGATGGATGTCTTGAATGAGGAGCTAGCTATAAAAGGACAAGATCCTGTGCACTTCGATCACGATTGCCGCGAAGGTATCTGTGGAAGTTGTTCACTTTATATCAATGGGCATCCGCACGGTCCACAGCAAACTACCACTTGCCAACTGCACATGCGGTCCTTCTCTGATGGTGACACCATAACCATCGAGCCATGGAGAGCTAAGGCTTTTCCAGTGGTTAAGGATTTGGTAGTGAATCGTAGTGCATTTGATAGGATCATCCAAGCTGGAGGCTACGTATCTGTGAATACAGGTGGTGTACCAGACGCAAACGAGATCCCTATACCTAAGAGGCTGGCCGATGAAGCTTTTGATTCGGCTACTTGTATAGGCTGTGGAGCTTGCGTCGCAGCTTGCAAAAATGCTTCTGCTATGCTTTTTACTTCTGCTAAAATTTCTCAGTTGGCAATGTTACCACAGGGTCAAGTAGAAAGAATGTCCAGAGCGGAGAAGATGGTTGCTCAGATGGATGATGAAGGTTTCGGAGCTTGCACCAATACAGGTGCCTGCGAAGCAGAATGTCCAAAAGGCATCAGCTTGACTAATATTGCTCGAATGAACAGAGAATACTTCACAGCTTCTTTGAAGAGCGAGAATGTGTAATTGAATTGTTGAATTCATAGAGAATAGAAAAAGCCGACGGAAGTCGGCTTTTTCTGGTTTGGGAGGTAAATGGATTGAAACATTTTATTTCGTGTATCTGTCTTCTATGGAGATATACGCAACGGTTGAGTTTGTGAAGGGGGAACCAATATTTGCGGAGTTTTCGGGAAGAAGGAAGGCTAGCGCAGTTGAAATCCTATTAAATGGATAGGGGATTTAGTTATTAAGAGATTGAAAAAGATTTTCAGAGTAATTTTACCCTATTTAGAAGATCGAAATGACACCCAGGTTCATGAATTTTATTGGTTCCTGAGTCATGAGGATATATGAAAAATATACGCATCTAGTTGCGTATAGCGAGACGTTGCAACCAATTAAAACAAATTATGAAATTTAACATCTCGATTCTCTTCGTATTTCTTTCAGGCTTTTGTTTTGGACGATCTTTACGGGATAGTTCATTAAACTGTGTCTAGGTTTGAATTTATGTTACAAAGGACTGGCAGAGGAGGCCGTAGGCCGACGAAGCCAGTCCTTTGTAAACTAATTTTTTAGAGGCACCCTTTCCGGGTACTTTTCCAAGATATCTCGCTGTATTGCTGTCCATCCGTAAACCTTTCTTTTCCATGATTTCTCATTCTTGTTTATCGATAAATAGAGCTGTTTTAACAGAGCCGTCTCCGATACCCAGGCCGCCTTGCTTTTTACGAGTTTTCTCATGATTCGATGAAGTGCTTCCACAGGATTGGTCGTATAGATCATTTTGCGCATCGATAACGGGAAATCTAAAAAGGCCATCAGCTCACCCCAGTTTCCATTCCATTGTTTGACGATATATTTGTATTTCTTGCCCCATACCACTTCAAAAGCTAACAGTGCTGTTTTGCCAACCTCCTCTGTAGTGGACGTATAGATTTGACGTAAGTCCTTTACAACTGCCTTCCTGTCTCCCTCATCCACGTATTTAAGTGAATTCCTCATTTGGTGGACGATGCACTTTTGGATAATTGAATTGGGAAAGACTTCTTGAATCTGTTCGGAGAACCCCGGCAAATCATCCGTACACACCACCAAAATATCAGCTACACCTCTGGCTTTAAGGTCTTCCATCACTAGTCCCCATTTTCTAGCTCCTTCTCCACCCGAGTTGATATATAGCCCCAATACATCTCTATTCCCTTCCCAATCAACTGAGTACACGGTGTAGAAGGCACTACTGCTATACTTACCATCTTGTCTCACTTTGAAGTGAATGGCATCTAAATACACTACTGGATAGAAGCTTTGTAGGCTTCTTGACCGCCATTCCTGGATCTCGGGCAACACCTTATCGGTAATCTGTGAAATCCGGCCTGCCGAGATACTCACTCCATAAATGTCCTCTAGCAAGCGTCTCACATCTTCGATAGAGTTACCCTGGGCATACAATGCCAAAATTTGATCATCCAAGCCACTGGTAAGATCCCTTTGTCGTTTCCCTATCAGTTCTGGTTCAAAATGACCATTCCGATCACGTGGAGTCGAAATATCGAGAGGTCCAACGTCGCTTAGGACTCGTTTGGGAGTCCTGCCATTTCGCTTATTTACGCTACCCGAAGCGCGCTCTTCAGTAAGAAAACTCTCAATTTCCCCATCAAGCATCGTATTGACCATGTGTTGTAAAATCTCACTAAATGGACTCTCTTTGCCAAGTATTCCTTTCTTGCTGTAAAGTCGCTCTTTGAGCCGCTCATTCATTGTGGGATCATTTAATAAATCCTCAATTGACTGGTTATTCTTCATATTTTGTGAAATTAGCAGACACACTTAATTGAACAGTCTCAGCTTTACCCGAAATTGATCTATTGATTAAAAAGGAGATGAAATCAGATAATGTTGCTGCACTAGCTGTTGCTGTCATTGACTCTGTTAGGGTAGTTCATTTGAGTGCAAATGGTTTTAGAGATTTAGAAAGAAGCATTAATGCATCAGTAAATACACCATTTCATATTGCATCAGTTTCCAAAACAGTAACAAACATGGCTGTTTTCAAGTTGGTAGAATCTAAAAAAAATAGATTTAAATACTGATATTAATAAATATTTACCTTTTGAGGTAAAAAATCCTCATTATCCAAATGACAGTAATAACTATTCGAGAATTACTAAATCATCGCTCTGGAATTAAGGATGATTATAAAATATATAAAACACATTGGAACGAACACAAAGGTGACCCAAAATTAGAATTGAGGCCTTTTTTAAATGACTATCTTAATGTAGACGGAAAACTCTATACAGAAGAACATTTCGAGAGTGATTCGAGCTACAAATCATTTTCTTATTCCAATACTGGAGTAGCTCTTTTAGGCCTTATTGTTGAGACTGTTTCAGGAATGAAGTATGAGGAGTTTTGTCAGACCAAAATTTTCAAACCTATTGGAATGTCAAATACTAGCTGGTTTTTAAGAAATTTAGATTCAACACTAGTTGCAAAAACATACGTGAAGGATTCTTTAGGGCTTGCCTTTAAAGGACATAATGGTTATCCAGATTATCCATGTGGCCAATTAAGGACATCCATTTTAGATTTTTCAAACTTATTAGTTTCATACTTGAATTCTGAAAAAAATAAATTTATTTTAGATAAGACAACAACATCTAAAATAACACCGAAGCCTCAAAATTCGCAACAAGGATATTATACTTGGTTTCTAACTGCAATTAATAATCACCTATATTATACTCATGGTGGCGGAGATACTGGCGTTCGAACTATAGTTATTATGGAGATAGTCGAGAAAAGAGCTATAATCATTTTTGCTAATTATGAATACAACAATACAAATTTATATAAGAGTATTGAAATGGAAATGTGGAGTAAATAACTGGTTACAACACAGTATATAATTTATTGCTAGTCCTCCCATATTTACGAAAATTCCGCTGGAATTTTCTATCTGTGATTTGTTTAGTAAATTAGTTGCTTAACCACGCAACAAACTATATACTAAACGTTAGCTAACATCTAATTAACACCTCACGGACATACTTTTTTTAGCTCTACGGCTCTTTCTAATAGCCGCCGGATTTTTGGTAAAACTCTCCCATGCTTTGAAGAGGCATAACACCCTACTCAAGCAGAAAGGAGAGGTTATTGAAGGCTTATCTGCCTTAATGCACAACGGGTTGGTGTAAAGAATATAGCTGACTCCATGCTGCTGGTGATAATCAATACATTAATAGATAAATCACTACTTCAGTCAACATCGTCTTCAATAAAGCGGACAAAACTCAATAACACAGCTTTTAATAAATCTCAGTTTGCGGTGAAAGGAAAGTGCCTCTAAAGTCTGTCAGCTCAAAGCCAAAATCTTAGCCGCAGCCTTCATTGAAATCTAAGATCGCACCAGTGGGAAGTAAAGCCTATTTTAAACAAAGGATTATTGTAATATTAAGTTTTCAAAAAAAAATAAATCAGTAAGAATATATGACGAGTGTCTTGAAAAGAAACAATGTGAATGTCTTAGGCGAGGGAGACAAAGTGCTCCTGTTTGCCCACGGATTTGGATGCGATCAGAACGCCTGGAATCACATTAAGAATTTTTTCATCAAAGATTACAAACTGGTTTTCCTTGATTTTGTGGGAGCAGGAAAATCTGATCTAGCATCCTATGATCTCCAAAAATATTCTTCATTAGAGGGTTATGTCAATGATGTCATAGAGATATGTGATGTATTGGAATTAAGAAATGCAGTATTTATTGGGCACTCTGTAAGCTGTATGATAGGGGCTTTGACTTCTATAAAGAGACCGGATATTTTTGATAACCTAGTTTTCATAGGACCATCCCCATGTTATATTAGTTCAGGAGATTATACAGGAGGATTTGACCAAGAAACCATTGACTCATTACTTGAAGTCATGGAGGAAGATTATATCAGCTGGGCTCGATCAATAGCTCCATCCATAATGAATTCGCAAAACGGAGACGAACTTACAGGCGAATTGTCGGAGAGCTTTTGCTCAATTGATCCTACAATAGCAAAGCAATTTGCAAGAGTGACTTTTTTATCAGACAATAGAAAAGACCTTCCTTTAATTCCTGTTGAAAGCTTAACGATTCAATGTTCTGATGATATGATAGCAACACCTCTGTCTGTAGGGCAATACATCCATGCAAATACCCCTAATAATACCTTAAGCGTATTAGAAGCGCATGGACATTGCCCACATATGAGCCATCCATCTGAAACGGTCTATGCCATTTGTGGGTTTTTAAAGTAAAATCTTACCTTTTATTTACGACAGGATACTTCGGATCTTAGGAAAGAGTCTAATCTGAAACAATATGAAGCTGGACAAAATCAAAAGAATAAGCAAACTACTCAGAAGCTAACCCCTGAGCTTTATGATGTGTATGCGCCGCCCGTTTATGGTAAAATCCTGAGCATTGTTCATAAAGATCCAATAACAGGAAAAGTACTTGATAAGGTCTTTGTATCTGCGTATACGGATAGTGAAACTTTTCCTTTACGAAGTCCTTTAATGTCTTTGATTGATCTAGCCCGCAAAAAAAGTAACAAAACAATCAAAGCCCTTACCATATTTCGTGAGTGTTGTTCAGGTGCAAGCGTTAGTCTTGAAGATAAAAAAACAAATACCTAATTATTTAATCTTGATTCTAGTATCTGGTTTCGAGCAAGCTGGACAAGATGTTAGCTGCGGCGAATATCGACTTGAAATCGCTGCGTAACTCCATCTGAGCAGGACGAAATACTATTTCCCCGTCGTTATAAAGCTCCTCTTTTTATTCCTATATCTTAAAAGGAGATATTTTCAACAGCCCATTATTCTTTCTGACCTATGGTGGCTAACTGATCTTGGACTTGTGGCAGGTAATTTTAGCGAAAAATCGGGTTTCTTTTTGCATTCAAACTCTGAATACAATACCTCAAACCGTTGGTTAAAGGCCGAGTAAAATAGGCGGGTAGAACAATCCAAATTTGATCCTGATTGTAGGAAAATTTAAAATGACCAATTAGCTTATTTTCAATCGCCGACAGTGAAGTTTGAGGTTGTCTGGTGAGGTTTAGTCTGATTGCTTTTGAATTGAAAATGATTACTATGATTCCAGTATTACACAAAAACTACAATAGTCTTAGTCTACCTCTGTGAATAGTACCTCTTCGGCCCACCACTCCTGCGGATGAGATGGTGTCTTCCAGCAAAACTCCTAATATTTTATACTATTCCAACTACTAATTGCACTAAAAGGTCAATTTTATTCTTAAAACCCAATAAAATTTTGAATGTGAGGCTTATTGCGTAACTTTGAAAAATTATATTTTAAGAAGATTTTTTCACAAATAGAAAATAGATATGAGTTATTTAGATCTTGGGATCTTTGTCGCCTACATGCTGGCTATGCTGGGTGTGGGTTTTTTTTACATGAGAAAGAACTCAGGTCAGGAGGATTACTATGTGGGTGGTCGGAATATTGGACACTGGCATATCGGGCTATCAGTCGTCGCAACTGACGTAGGCGGGGGCTTTTCTATCGGCCTTGGAGGGCTCGGTTTTGTAATGGGAATGTCTGGTTCCTGGATGCTTTTCACTGGACTTTTGGGTGCTTGGATTGCTGCAGTCGTATTAATACCAAGAGTGAAGTCAGATCCAGCTTTTGCGAAGTTTTTCACTTTTCCACAGATCATAGGTCATCTGTACAATTCCACGACAGCCAAAGTTGCAGCAGTGATTTGCTTTCTAGGTTACCTTGGTTTTACTTCTTCACAATTATTAGCTGGCGCAAAGCTCGCTTCAGGTACATTCGTAGAACTCGATATTTCCTACGCACTGCTGATCATGGGAGCTGTGGCAGTGATATATACCGTAATGGGTGGTTTGAAAGCCGTGATTTACACCGATACGATTCAATGGATTGTCTTAATGGCGGGATTGATGTTTATAGGGATTCCGATTTCTTATAATTATGTAGGAGGATGGGAAGGTATTCATAGCACTTTGCCACAGGAGTTTTTCTCTTTTTCTAACCTTACTTGGCAGGATCTTGCCAACTGGGGTATTACGATAATCCCAATCTGGTTTGTGGGGATGACCCTTTACCAGCGGATTTTTGCGGCACGGGACGTAAAGTCAGCAAAGAAAGCCTGGTTTATCGCGGGATTATTCGAATGGCCAATCATGGCACTTTTAGGTGTTTCTTTGGGTTTACTATCCAGAGTGGCAGTGGAGCAAGGAGCATTGGAAGGTTTCACAACGGCGATGGACCCTGAGATGGGGCTCCCAGTTTTGCTAAGCCAGATCTTACCAGCGGGTATTTTGGGCTTGATGATGTCGGCTTATTTCTCAGCAGTTCTTTCGACTGCGGATTCTTGTTTAATGGCAGCTTCAGGCAATCTGACCACAGATATTCTCGGGAAGTATTTCACTTCGAAATCTCTTAAAGAAGAGATGAGAATTTCTCAGCTACTAACATTGGCTATCGGAATAGTGGCAATTATTATTGCTTGGCAGATGACGGAAGTTCTCAGTTTGATGCTATATTCCTACGCATTTATGGTTTCTGGATTATTTGTGCCAGTAATAGCAGGTTTGTTCTTTGGACAGACAAGTCCCAAAGCTGCTACGTCTTCCATGATCACTGGAGGTTCCCTGACAGCAGGATTGATAATATCCGAAGTCTCGCTTCCGCTGGGGTTAGATGCCAATTTATTCGGGCTTACGCTCTCTTTACTGACGTTTTTGTCAGTGATTTATTATGAAAAAAAGTATAGTTCAAAGTTAAAATCTATATGATCAAACTAGAAACTCTATCAACTATTGATAACGCAACTTATTTACAAAAGAATGAGATTGCAGATTTCCTATTCATTCATCTTGGACAATACGGTGATCCTAAAGATGATATTATGAAATGCCTTGATTATGCGTTGGATCAAAGTATGCATGCGGGCGGTTTTGCAGTTATGGCTCGTGAGAACGATAAACTTCTCGGGGCACTCATCATGAATAAAACCGGAATGTCGGGCTATATTCCTGAAAATATTTTGGTTTATATCGCTGTGGATGCAGGTCAAAGAGGGAAAGGCATTGGAGGCAAAATCATGGAACTGGCTATCAAAATGGCCAATGGTTCTATTGCATTGCACGTGGAAGCAGAAAATCCTGCCAAGAAACTCTACGAGAGAATCGGATTTACCAACAAATACCTTGAAATGAGGTTCACTAAGTAAAATGGCATATATAACATTAAATAGAGCAAAGCTCAGGGAGAACTTTGAGTTTCTCAAGAAGACCTTTACTGATAATGATGTGACTTGGGGAGTAGTGTCCAAAATACTCTGTGGCAACAGGCTTTTTCTGCAAGAGCTTATCGATCTTGGCGTGAAGGAAGTTCATGACAGTCGAATCTCGAATTTGGCTATGGTCAAATCACTTAATCCAGATATCCAAACGGTTTACATCAAACCTGTTTCTAAAAGGAACGTAGGTAAAATGGTTCAGTTCGCTGACGTCAGTCTGAATAGTGAGTTTGAGACGATTAAATGGATCAGCCAAGAAGCGGTGGAGCAGGGTAAGAAGCATAAGGTCATAATTATGGTCGAGACTGGAGATCTTCGCGAAGGTGTAATGGGAGAACAATTGGTGGAATTTTATTCCCAAATCTTCCAGCTTCCAAGCATTGAAGTGATTGGTCTGGGTACTAATTTGAATTGCCTTAATGGGGTGATGCCGTCCACGGATAAACTTATTCAGCTTTCTCTTTACAAGCAGATCATCGAACTTAAGTTCAATAAGAAAATCCCTTGGGTTTCTGCTGGAACGTCTGTGACTATCCCATTGATGCTGACTCAGCAATTACCAAAAGGAATTAATCATTTTCGAATAGGTGAGACCTTATATTTTGGTGTTGATTTGTTCGAGGAAAGAATGATTGACGGCATGAACGGAGATGTATTCGAATTGTATGCTGAGATCATAGAAATGCAGGAAAAGCCACTTTTACCCGTTGGGAATCTAGCTCCTAACCCACAAGGTGATACAGCAGAGATCGATGAATCACTCTATGGGCAAAGCTCTTTTCGCGCTATTATTGATATAGGGTTATTGGATGTAGACCCGAAATATCTGATTCCTAGCGATGATAAATACGAGATCCTTGGAGGTAGTTCAGATATGTTGATCATTAACCTAGGTAAAAATCCAAACAACTATAAGGTTGGAGATACGCTGAATTTCGACTTGAAATATATGGGTGCTTTGAGTCTGCTGAACTCGAACTACATCGACAAAAAAGTAATTGAACGCTTGGACTAATAAAATTACTTTTGGCATGGTCATGGGAATACAATTTGGAAACCAACTCGTAATCGACTATGAAAAAAGTATTGTTATTTCTTGCCCTCGGATTCGGAGTAGTCCAATTGACACAAGCTCAATCTTCTGAAAAACCAGGCGGTTTTGGTGTAAGAGGTGGAGCCAGCCTTTTCAATTTTAGCGGTGATGATGTCAAAGAAAATGACTACACCAATAGAGTTGGGTTTCATGTAGGTGGTTACACCATGCTATTTATGACGGATCGTTTGGCATTGGAACCAGGAGTTTACTACTCCGTCAAAGGAACCCAAAATAATGATTTAGCAGATAGTAGAGCGATTTTGAATTACGTAGATGTTCCAGTCCTTTTTAGACTATATCCTACAGATGGGTTTAATATCTTCGTAGGGCCTCAGATTTCATTCTTGGCAAGCTCAAAGTTTGAAGGAGATTTCTTCGGTAATACGGTGTCTTACGACTCAGATGCGATCAAGGAAACAGACTTTGGACTAGTGATGGGTGTAGGGTACAATCTACCGAAAGGCTTCAACGTACAGGTTTCTTATGATTATGGTTTGACTCCGATTTTTAAAGACAGTGATGCGGATGTATATAACAGAGGCTTCAAATTGTCCGCTGGCTTTACTTTCTAAGTAAAAGAAATACATGAAAATGCGGCCGAGATACCTCGGCCGCATTTTTTTATTTCATCCCATTTATCCAATCCTTAATAAGCTGAACGCCTTCTTTATGGACAGTAGTTCTTCCTAGCTCAGGCATTGCTATTCCGACTTCCGTGGAATTCATCCGATGGGTAATGATAGATTCATCAGCTTTGCCCAGAACTATGTCAAAGTCAAATGTTCCTGCACCATTTCCTGCTGCGACTGGAATTTTATTAATTCCGAGCTTTCGTGGATCTTTTTGGTCATACGTGAGAAAAAGCCCCGATGTACTCGCAGGGCCATTTGCGCTATGGCAATGGGAGCAATTAATATCCAAATAGGCCATTGCTCTGTCATTCAAAGGGAGATTTTTGTCCTCATAGTTAATCATACTAGGGTGTGACTTTTCACCTTCGAAACCTTCCAATTTTTCCAATTCGGTCCAATACGCTAACTGATTCGCTTTTCCAGATTTATACTCCAGTACATTATTCAGATGCTGTACTTTCACGCCGATAGGAGCCAGTATTTCAGACTTATTATGGCAGGTTTTGCACTGATTTTTATTTGGGACGAGGTAGTTGATCACTTGATCTTTTCCCTCGTAATCGGTGAAAGAAACTTCAATTTGCCCACCTACTACTTTTAGAGTCGCCTCGGTCTGATTATCATTCCAGATGTAAGGATAGGCTTCCCATCCTTCTTCTTCATTTATCAAAAGTCTGGTTTCAATGATTCTTCGATTACCTTCTGGTTTTCTGAGATCGGCTGGATAGTAGAAATTCTTGATTAGAACCGTTCCTTCTGGAAAGCTGAGTTCATTCGAAGCTATCACTGCTTTTTCTCCTTCAGGGAAGAAAATGAAACGACTTTTCAGCGCATAATCAGTGAAGAGCGAAGAAGCGGGTTTGTAGAGAATTACTTCCTCTACCGGATTTAGCTGATTCAATTCTCCGAAAAAAAAGCCATAGGTAGATAGCCTTTTGTAAGGAAAGCGACCATCTGCAAGCTCATCATCTAAAACTTCGGCTTTCTTTACGCTAGAGGCAGGTTCAGTTTTGCAGGCAAAAGTAATAATCACAAGTGCTAGCATTAGATTAAATGTCCGGAAAATTTTAGCTGTCCTCATTACATTTCAGCTAGTTCGCGGACGTTCGTGTTTACGGATACTGTACAATTTTGGAAAGGCGTAGCATCTGCAAACCCTTCGATATTGTCCTCGCCATTCATCAACGAGAATCGAGTAAAGAAAAGGTCTTTCATGTCTTTTTCTGATAAGCAAACTCTCATTGGGTTAGTGGCGATGTCTTTGCTGATAGACTCATCCCAGATCCCGTCGTATATGATGTCCTGAGTTTTAGCTTTGCCATGCGCATTGTAAACGCTGATCAGTTGCCCCAGTTCTCTACTCAAATCTGGAAATCCCTTAGTGCGGTCGTACTCATTGTCATGAAGATAAACGTCCGATGTGAATGGAGACCAGTTTGGTGCCTCGCTTGGGAAACCCGTGATCTGGTAACTTGCGATTGCTATGCCTGTAGTTTTGTTGCGAAGAATACGGTTGTTGTAGATTTCCACTTCTTTGGCAGCCAAAAGAATAACTCCTGAGCCTGGAGGAATCATCGTGACAGTATTTCCATTTGCGCCTTCTCCCATTGCTGTCGCAAAGTTTTCGTGATTGTTTTCGATGATGTCATTATCGTAGATTTTTGTTTTTGCACCATCTGCTTTTGGCAAACCTG
>Ga0105054_10005266_pt1 | contig 18702 bp, 30 predicted proteins | sample BON02_FD_78091 | JGI IMG/M metagenome (GOLD analysis project Ga0105054, IMG submission 78091) | Freshwater microbial communities from Lake Bonney liftoff mats and glacier meltwater in Antarctica - BON-02 (megahit assembly) | ecosystem: Environmental > Aquatic > Freshwater > Ice > Glacier...
ATCGTTTTTTTCAGAAGAAATGAATGATCTTGCCGTGCAAATGTGGATATGTAGTATTGTTATTATTTCTGTTGTGGTGATTTTTTGGATAGGAAGAACTTCTTTAGAGTGGGGATGGTTATGATAGTTCATTTTAAAACGTATCATAATTCAAATCGTCTTACAGATATGATTCCTAGTGAAATTACTGTTGATTATAGAAAAAACCTTATTGGCTAGATATATTTAAAGCAAATGAAATTTATCTTAAAGATGGATCTGTTTTATCTAGTTATCTATTTTATAAATCTCTAAAGCGTGTATTCTCAAATGGTGGAATAGCAGTTACCCTATCAGAAAATGTATACAATAAATGAAAGACAAAATAGAAAAATTAAATCAAGATGTAAAAGAATTAAAAAAACAAATTGATAAAATACTAATAAAAAAAGAAGAACTAGAAGAAAGAATAAATATTATTCTTGATGAGTTTAATAAAAATAAAAGGTATGAAGATAAATTTAATTATTGTAATAATTGCAATGTAATTGTTCCTGGACGATGTTGGTCTTGTTTCGAAAGTCGTAGCGGACCATAAGATTGAAGATAAACTATTCTATATTCATATTGTTGTTGGCAAAGATGGAACGAATTACAAACAAACGTACACAAGAAAGAACTAGGAAATTATGAACAAGATGTGTCTAACTTGGTTTTTAGTATTTTTATATTCATCGATGATGACTCATGCGTTCTTGACCACGATGCCAAACAGTAATTTTTGGTGTATTTTTGCATTTATCGTAGCAGTGTCTGGACAATGGTGTATTAATAACTTTAAGGAAAAACAATAAATGTTAACAGATCAACAAAAAGCATGTAATTTCGATTCAATGAGACATATCGAAAGAGTTAGAAATCTCCTTAATTCAATTATAAACAATTTGCTCGAAAGAGGAGAAAAACATGATCAAAGTAAGTTACAGTCTCCAGAAGTTGAACTATTTACAGAATTTACTCCAAGGCTTGCAGAAACTACATTTGGATCTCCTCAATATGAAGAGTGTAAGATGTCTATGAGAACAGCATTGGATCATCATTATGCAAATAATTCTCATCATCCAGAGCATTACAAAAACGGCGTTGATGATATGAACATATTAGACATAGTCGAAATGCTTATAGACTGGAAGGCAGCTTCTGAACGTCATAATAATGGAAATTTAAGAAAGAGTATTGAAATCAATGCTAAGAGATTCGATATGAATCCACAATTAGCAAGAATATTAGAAAACAGTATCTCATTATTGACATAACATGCTATTTAAAGGATTTCCATTATGGCTATTATAATCATTATTACAGTCTTGGTGTTCTTGTTATTGCGTCTTATCATTACTAATATTGATTTAAATAAACAAATTATTTGCAAAGACAAAAAATATAATAGTCTTGTAAAAATATTTAATCAATTCGACAAAGTAAAGCTTTATAAAGAAGATAGCGAATATTTAAGCTGGATCTATGCAGAGCTAAAGAATAAATTCGAAGCACAGCCCGAAAAACCATCACCTAAGTCATTATTATGAAAATTAGTTTTTCAACTCTTATGCTTATCTTATTTGAAGATGGAAAAACAGCGAAGATGACAATGAACAATGGATATGTTTTTATTGTCAGCGATATTAATTCACACAGTTATGTATTTTATTCTTTACAGAAACAAGAAGTTCTAAAAAAGAATGAAACTCTTATTTGTTCTGACGATATACTGGAAATTTTACAAAATGTTCAAAATATCATTTGATCAATTAATAATATTTACTTTGTCAATATGCGACAATGGGTTTTTTGAACTAGATAACAAAAATGAATTTATCCATATTCATCTAGAAAAATGTAAAGATGGAATAATTTATGACATAGAAAACAGACAGATTACTCGTATTAATAATAATGTATTAATAAAATTTAGAGAATTTCTTAAGACATAAAATGAAAATATCATTGTTAGCAACTGTGTGCTTGATGTCAAAAATCCATCCTGGAAAAACTCTTCTTATTACTAATGGAATAAAGAGCACAGAGATTTATATTTGTATTGAAAAAGAAAGTATGTATGTTGAATACGACTTATCTAAAAGAGTCGCCTTATATATAGAAAGTAATTTACAAAGGATTCTGTGTGCAAATTAATTTATCAGAAGAAGACATTTTTTTTATTTCAGAACATAACTTTAAGTGTATTGGTGGAAAAATAGAAAAGAAGGCAGAGTCAGTAGTTTGTAGTGTTGATTTTTGCAACACAGTTCATAAAGACAGAGCGTTTATGTTCTTATTTTTAGTATTATTGTCGCTTGCAAACGACAAAATAATTATAAAGATAAAAAAACAAGACACTCAATTATTCCAAGATTTGAATAAATATAATTTCATATATGTTTCTCCTGGACAATCTGAGCATCATTATTTTAGAATGAGCGTGTCTGAGAACAAAAACATTACTGAAAATATTATAAAAAACGGAAATCTTACAAAAAACATAGAGATAACCTTAAGCTGTTTGATATACACATTAATAGCCGAGCATGAATGGACAGATTTAAGAATAATAAACTTCAAAAATCATCTGTTTATATGTGGATCTAATGCATCATTAGGATTAATTTATAATGTTTTAGAAGAAAGCGTATCGTTTAGTTCTTTTGCGATTTTAGAAACTTTAAAAAAAATTAAGACAGGATGACTTATGGAAGAAAATTTATTTGAAGAAGAAGACTTTGTTGTTTCTCCCGAGGATTTGGTTCCAGAAAACGTGTTTGAATTAATAGAAATAAATGAAAAAAATAACAATATTATCATTAATACAAATATTGTGCCATGAACAATTTTCTTACGTAGTTAGAAACTCGGAATACTCAGGAGTAATTAAATTACAAATTTTACCAAATCTTTCTATAGAAGATAATCTAAATCTTGAGTTTGTAGAAGACGAAGAATCATTAGAAGAAAATCAATTATTAATTCTTTACGAAATAAACAAACAAGAAATAATTTTTTGCTCTGACGAACTAGAAGAGATAATTATACAATATGCTTAATGATTTTATCATATATCTTGATCTATCAAAAAAAGAACTTAATTCGTCCGCTAAGATAATTAATTATATCACATCGATATTAGTTAATTTAGACAGCATAAGTAAAAAAATAGCAATAGAGAACAATCATGTTATGAAATTTTATTCTGATTTTGGAGGAATAGAACAGTTGTTATTTTTCTTAAAAGAAAATCTATCAATAGATATCTCTGGAATAGAACATCTTTCTTCAATATCTATAGCAGATAAAGAAACTAATATTTCTGATGAAGAAATAAATAAATTTATTGAATTCTTAGATAAAAACAATCTAGAGTTCCCATTAAAAAATAATATCAATTTAAATATTGTTATTAAAAAAAGAAATTCATTATGGAAAGATTTAAAAAACTTCTTCAGGACAATAAAATTTTCTACTCAGAGACAAGCCATAAAGTAGCAACAGAGGTTTCAAAAATAAATAATATGGATGTTTTGTTTTCTGGATGGATAAATGTAACTAATATTCTTCAGCAACATGCGATTATGGACTTTGTTCGATCAATAACATCTTCATATTTTACTTTAGTTCCTTATCATTTTTACACACACGTTACTCTGTACACTTATGTAAAATCTGGAATGATTTATTATTCTGGCGATCATATTAATAACACAAATAAGCATTTTTTAAATGTTAAATGAAAAAGTTATAAATAAAATAATAAACCTTACTATGGAGACACGTAATTTTCCACAAGGAAAATCTTCGCATTTTACGTTTGTTCTTTATAAGTCTAAAATTATAGCAATAGGGAAAAATAAATGCAAAACAACACATCCTAAGGCCGTAAAATATGGATATAGATTTCATGGAATTCATTCTGAACTACACGCTATGCTTCAGTGCGAAAAGATGAATTATGATTTGTCAAAATGCACAATAATTAATACTAGATTAGGACTAGATAGAACTTTAAGAATGTCTAAGCCTTGTTCTAAGTGTCAAAAACTATTAAAGGACTTTGGAATTACAGCTATTTTTTATACTGATTATAATGGTCAGTTATGTCAATTTTTTACGAAAGAACAAATATGATTATCTCTCACGACAACTGCAATTACGCTATCAATTTCTTTTATCAAGACGACCAAAATAACGTAGGAAGGAAAAGTCTAGAAAGACCTAATAATAAAAAAATAACAACTACGTGTTCTATTTCTACTATTAGTCAAGAAAATAATAAAAAGACTTTTGTTGATTTATGCAAAGAACATTGTGTTAAACATCCCAATGATCCATTTGATAAGTCATATGGAAGAAGAATTGCCTTAGCAAGAGCTCTTGTCTCTTTTGGCAGAAGCTTCAGAAAAGAAGCTTGGAATAATTATTTTAAAAATCATAACGACCTTAAATAAACCTTAGAAAGAAAAAATGGAACAAGAAGAATATTTTCTATTTATTGTGTTTTCGTTAAAAGCAAACAGAATTAGGGATGGTTATGAACAAGAGATCATAGCAGCACAGTCTCAATTGGTTTATGAGCCAGGCATAAAGTACCACAGAATTCCTGTGGATTTTGACACCATAGATTGTAACGGAAAACAAATAAGCGTAGTTATTATTGATGGAATGACATATGAGAAGGAGTATGGTGCTGTTTTCGTTTCAAACAGAGCGATAGCTATCTTCGAAACAGAAGAAGAAGCAAAAGAACTAAAAGAAAAAATACAGAAAGGAGACAGTACCAATTATTTAAAATCGTCCGATGTAGCTAGTAGTGTTCGTGTAATTAATCTTGTAGTTTTTTAAGGAATTTTTTTATGAAGTATTCAAACAGTCGAATCAACGTTGACGTTAAGGTATCTGGCACAACTCTGAAGTTTAAGATTAATGAACAGACGGAAGATGTTCTTAGTCTTATCAAGGACAAAAATATTAGCGTCAGAGAATATTCTCTTACGTCTAATAACTATCCTTTCTATAAGCCTTCTACGAAGAAGTTTTATCTGAGAGGGAAGGTTGGAGAGAGAAATAATGAAGAGGTTACTGCTCAGTTTGCTACGGCAGATGAAGCAAAGGCGGCAAAAGAAGCGTTGATCGAAATGATCGAAATTCTTGGAGATGTAGAGACTAATAACGCAATCGTTGTTCAAGAAGGAGCTATTGGAGACGTAAGAACTTCTATTATTAAGAAGTCACAAGCCAAGATTCTTCAACTGACTAATAACAAGTCTTATCCAAACACCAGAAGAGATTGGACACAAAAGCAAGCCGCTATTTTGGATATCGAAGAAGAAGGCATAGTCGCTAATGTTCCGCACTATAACGAGCACCTTGGACAACTTGTCGATGTTATGAACAAGAGTACTGCAGAAGTTCTTCCTACTCTAGAGAATGGCGTAGTCAATCCTCACAAGATCGATAGCACTGCAGCAAGATGGGCCGTTAAAGCAGTTAGAGATCTGTACGATGCCGCAGAGGTAGTAGGACCGGCAACTCTTATTGCAACCTGGAGATTGATTTCGGGACTTCGCGGCCCGGATCTCAAAGACGCAACTGAAGAAACCGGCGAAGAATAAGTTATAATTTTTTAGCCTGTTGAGACAGGAATAATGGTATTTTCCATTAGTACCCTATTACAAGGAATCCTTTATGAAAAAGGTCAACTCTGTAAAGAAGGTCAAGTCTGTCAAGGCCGTTAAGACTGTTAGCAAAGCTAAGTCAGTCTCCAAGGCTAAGTCAGTAAAGACCGTTAGCGGATCAAAGTCCGTTAATGCTTCAAAGGCTGTAAAGCCCATGAAGTCAGTCAAGAATGTTAAGTAATTCTTGATCAAACACATGTTCAGCCAGAATAAACGCTGGCTGAATATTTTTATGTTATTCTATTCTTTTAAAAAGGTATTTTTTTTAATGATTGACTACAAAGAACTATTCACTGATATATCTCAGTGGCTAACAATGACAGAACAAGAAATTAAGGATACTTTTAAGAAACTTCCAGGAGCAGTCTCTTTAGGAATAAAAGATCATGAAGATTTTGAAAATATTTATATTCCAGGGTCAAGAAAAGACAGAGTTCTTCTAGTAGCACATGTTGACACAGTTTGGAAAGACGAAGGAGTTGTTCCTGTGTTGCATAACAATTTTATCATTTCTGGAAGTATTAATAGAAAAGGAAAAGACAGAGGCGTTGGAATTGGAGCAGATGACAGAGCTGGAGTTGCAATGTTATGGAAATTAGCAGGGTTAGGGCACAGCTTGTTATTAACAGGAGCAGAAGAAGTGGGATGCAAAGGAGCTAGAGCTATTCATTGGTTTGGAGAAAAAGAAGAGATAAAAGAAGTTAATAGGCATCAATTTGCTATTGAGCTTGATAGACATGGAAGTAATGACGCTGTGTTTTATGATGTAGGAAATAAAAAGTTTGAAAAATATATTACGTCGAAAACTAAGTTTATAAAAGAAGAAGGATCTTTTACTGATATCTGTATTCTGTGTCAAGAAATGACTGGTGTTAATTTAAGTGTTGGATATTATCAAGAGCATACTCCGTATGAACTTTTGAATATTAACTCTTGGCATAAAACTTTAAAAATCGTAGCTAACTTACTAAACGAAACAGAAATTCCACCCTTTAAAATCCATGAATAATAAAGATAATTTTCAAAACTGGTTATTAGAAAATAAACTTTTTAAGTTTAATGACATTTATAAAAAAGATGGATATGTTCATGCTTATGATTCTCCTCCGGTAATAGATTGGTCTGACGATGTCATTAATAATCATAAAGAAGTAAAGGATAAATTAAATTTAGATAAATTTCAAAATATAAAAATATCTTTAGACAAAAAAAGTCTCAACGTAGCACACTGTCCAATTTTTATTGAGTTTAGTCGAGAATTTTATAATATTACTCGTTATTCTATTCCTGTGGACTTTATAATAAACAATGAGCTTGTTCCTTCGACTTACGACGAGAAGCATTACGGAATGGCCTGGAGCAAATATTACGTAAAAAGAATTGATATTACTTATACACAATTGACTAAAGAAGAAAGAAATATTAAAAAATCTAGTTTTCTTATTTTGTGGTCAAAGATTAAAAAATACCTTAGTGACGACAAGATATCTTCAGATGTTTATGTTTCTATTAGACATGATCCTTATGCGTTTATGAGGATAGGAACATTCTCTTGTGATCCAGGAAGTTGTTTTAAGCAAGGGGGATGTAATTATAATCACAAATACAAACTTGGTCTTTTAGAAAAATCATTTATATTTATGATTTCAACTAGTCCATTAGATGAAACTATTACTAATCCCAAAAGCGTAGTTTTTAGATGCCTGGGATTATTCTTGCGTAAAGATAAAAGCGTTCTTTTGTTCAATCATTATACCAATAATTTAATTACGGAACAAAGTGTACTTTCTATAAAAAAAGATATAGTTGATCGTGTACTAGGAATAGAAACAAGGCATTGGCCATCTTATCTATCGTCTAGATCAACATTGTTAGACTGCATATATTTTAATCAGTCTAGCGGACATATTTATTGTGAACCTGGAGATTCAGATGGATTTACCAGTGAGTGTGCTGCGATTGCTCAAGAAATAGATAAAAGCATTTTGATGCACAACTATTCGTTTAATCCTACTTCTCATTCTTTAGCAAACGATAATTATTGTGGGTCTTGTGGAAGACAACTAAAGAAAACTGATCATATTTATTCTGATAAACATATTAAAATATGTGAATATTGCATTCATATATTGCCACTTTCCGAAAAAGAACAAACTCCATATATTCCTAGAATAAAATAATGAAACGAACAAAATTTAAAAAAATACAAACTCCCGTTGGAAGACTTATGAAGTGGCTAGCTATGACAGCCGATGAAATTCTTAATAAGTTCGAACAGATACCAGGAGCAATTAGAGTAGGACAAAATCAAGAACAGTTTTTGTTTATTCCAGGAGAAAGAAAAGACAAGGTTGTTTTAATTGCTCATTGTGACACTGTTTTTGATCATAAGTTTCAAGAATTAGAATTAGGAATAAATAATAATATAATTTCTTCTAAAAATTCTAAGATCGGGATAGGAGCGGATGACAGAGCTGGCATAGCTATATTGTGGGAAATGAGAAATTCTGGACACAGTATTTTAATTCCCCATGGAGAAGAGAGCGGATGTATTGGAAGTAGATTTTTGTCTGATGATAAAGGTTGGAGCGAGCTAATTAATTCTCATAGATTTGCATTAGAATTTGACAGAAGAGGAGACAAAGATATAGTCATGTATGACGTTGGTTCTAAAGCTTTGTTAAATTATCTAACAACAAATATTTTTACAGGATTTTCATATTCCAGTGGATCCTATACTGATATTTGTCAGTTGTGCAAAAAAATGGCTGGAGCTAATATTAGCGTTGGCTATTATAACCAACATAGTCATAGCGAGACTCTTAGAATAGATGAGTGGGAAAATACATTACTATTAACTAAGAATTTAATTTCTGCCTTAGATATTCCTAGGTTTGATATTAAAGATGATTATGAAACCAGATATAATCACAGAAGTTCTTATTTTAATAGTCATATATTTGAACCAGATGAAATAGAAACTCCGGTTGCTAATTCTTATTTGTTAGAAATAATTAAAAGTATTATAAAGTGTAAAGCCTGCGATGGAATATGTATGAAATCTGAAATTCTAGAGAACAAAGGCTTGTGTTTATATTGTGGAGTGAAATATAATGTCAATACCTGATGACTATGATTTTGAAATTTTTAAAAAATGGATGGATGATTCGTTTCTTAAAAGAAACGGTGGATATCAGCCACAGAACCTAAAAAAATGGTATGATAAAGTAGAAGAGAATCATAAACCTCTTAGGGCTTTGTTAAAAGGAAAAACAAAAGAAACTTTTGAAATTCCAATAAAATCAACGTTTATTAATGAAAAAAATCCAGAAATAGAAAGTATTATTTCTAATATATGTAGCATTCTTCCTAATATTTATGTAGACAATATACAAAAAGAGGATATGTTCTATTCTCCTACTATTTCTACAAGTAGTCATTCTGTAGTTAAGACTACAAAATTTATAAATAACTATGCGGAAAATTATTTTAAAAATCAAGCCTACAATAGTGACAAGTATCCATATGCTGATAATAAAATTAAATTATCAGCGTTATTATCATCGCTTGGAAAAGCATGGTCTAAATTAAAGACATCAGATATTACGTTTTATGCTACGGTTTCAACAACTCCTTTTTCTTTTGCTTTAATGGGACATTATGGCTGCGAGAAAGACTCTTGTTTTAGACAAGGATCTAATAAAACAAAACACAAATATGCGATTGGTCAATCAAGAGATACTTGTGTTATAACCATTGCTGTTCTTGATGATAAGAATAATAAGCTAAAAAACATAGCAAGAATAATAGGCTATTATGGATCAATCACTCATAGTTTTCATCTTTTAAACCTATATTTTTTGGATAAGTATAAAGAAGCTGATATTTATGAATCACTAAAAGTCCTGTATAAAATTTTGTTTGATGTTGACAAGGTAGAATTATCAGAAGGACATAACTTCTTTTCTTCTAAGGATATTCACAAAAATGAATATGGGAATGTTTCATTATATAATCCAACTATCTATAAGATAAAATCAGATTATATAATTAACATAGATCTAGAAGACATCTTTTATCTGTCTTGCCAAAGATGCCATAGAAAAGAAAAAGAACACAGGCTAATAGAGATAGATGAAGTATTGGTGTGCCAAGAATGTTATTATTCATCTAAGTTATGCGAAATAAGCAACATAAGAACATTTAAAACACTATCAAGATTTAAAAATAACAACCAAGTTATGGATAACGAATATAGTTATGGTCTTCCTGCTCTGGTTGAAAAGATTTGTTTAAGTTGCAAAGACTGTAACGAGATGTATTATCCTAATAATAAGCCTGTGTGCGAAGAATGTTATGAAGTAAATTACTGTGAGTGTGATGTTTGTGGGGCAGAAACTCACGAAGACAATATCTCAACCGACGTAATATTTGGTGACATTTGTATATCCTGTGTTTCAGAAAAAAATATTGAAATTTTTTATTAAATGATGAACAACAAACTAATAAAACTATTGGACAACTTCTTAAAACTAACAGAAGAAGATGTATTTGAATTATTTTCTCGGCAAAAAAATGCCTTTGTTGACGGATTTGAAAGAAAAAAATTCGTATATATTAAAGGGACTAGAGAAGACCGTGTCTTGTTGGTTGCTCATGCTGATACCGTATGGGATAAAGAAATTATCAAAACCAAGATAGAGAATGGTATTATCTCTTCTGACCAGACGACTAAGGATTTCAAGTTCACGAAAAATAATAGAAGTTCTTTAGGAGTAGGCATTGGTGCTGACGATAGAGCGGGAATAGCTATATTGTGGTGCTTAAAGGACTTAGGGCATTCTATTCTCATTACTTCTGGAGAAGAAAATGGATGCGTTGCTTCAAAAAGATTGAATAGTGATCCTTATTGGAATAAAGAACTGAACTCTCATAACTATATGTTGGAGTTTGATAGATCTGACAAAAATAATATTGTCTTCTATGACACTGGAACTAAAGAGTTTGCTAAGTATCTTCAGAACAGAACGGGATTTATTCCATGCACTGGAGGATATGGCAGTGATATAAAGTATATAGCAGAGAAAATTTGTGCAGCAAATATTAGCGTTGGATACTACAATCAACACACGGCTTCCGAAAATATTATTTGCAAAGAATGGATTAACACACTTACTCTTTTTAGTAGTTTTCTTTCTGAAAGACAAGACAAATTTGAACTGGACAAAAAGAATCTTTGGGAAAAAACATATCCGAACAAGTCTACTTATCAACATTCCTTAGATCATTATAAAAAGAATGAATTGGTGCATACTGCACACAATAAAGACTGTCAGATTGTATATTGTACGATTTGCAGTAATGGAATATCTGAAACTTCGTTAATTAACAATAATTTTGAATGTCCTATTTGTGCAAAGAAAGAACAAGGTCACTATGGCTATTGAAGAAGAATTTCTCAACGCTCATGAAGAACTTATTACAAACACTCCTGAGCTTCTAAACAAAAGAAAACATGGTTTAACTTTTATTAAAAGATTTGTTTTAGAAAAACAAAATGATTTAATTAATAAGAAAAAAAGTATAGGAACAGTAGGAGATGTTTATTCTTTTGAAATAGAGGAAGATAATTTAAGCAAATTAACTAATTTTCATAAGCACATATATTGCCATCCTGTTTTGAACGAGATGTTAAACATTCACAATAACATAGATCAAAGAATCTTTGTAGAGAAATGTATAGAATATATATATGAAAAACAAATAACTGTTAATTTCTTCATTGAAGAACAGATTAAGATTGTGAAGAAAGCATCTGGATCTCGTGAACAAGATATTCAAAATAGTTTACTAGTTAATAATATATATTCTTTTTACAAAAAAAGAAAAGATATTTATGAATCTCAAAAATTAATTAAAGAAAATTCAGTAACTCTAGAAATTTCTAATAATCCTTTGGATTTTATAAATATAGGTAGCCATGAAGTAGATAGTATGTCTTGTTTTTCTACAAAAAAAGGCACATACTGGAGATATAAATATACATTTGGCATTCATCCTAGAACTTTTGTTGGAATAATTAGAATTGGTGACGAAATAAGAACTAGATTCTTAGGAATGTTTAATGAAAATAAGTCAAGGATTGATTTTTTTAATTTTTATTCATTCTCAGAAGAATATGAATATTTTGCTTATCAGGCTATTTTATCATTTTTTAATGATGAAAAATATTATTATTATGACTATGATAAAATAACTCATAATTATAATGGTATAGCTTCTACGTTTTATTTAAATGCAAAAAATAAATTTTGCATAGGTAAAAATAAACCAGTTCTAGAAGAAGTAATAAATTTCAACGTGAAAGGACTAAATGTATAAAATAGGAATAATTGCTCCAAGTGGAGTGTCTGTCGATCAATTAGAGTATTTATCTAATACAATAACCAAGTCTTCTATAATTAATATTCAAACTACGTCTTCCTTGTTTGTTATTCAATGTATCTTGCAAAATAAATTTGCTAAAATAAAGATAAATTCTTATTTGGACTTAGATTATGACACTATGTTCGATAGTAATAACAAAATAGAAAAGAAAGATGCTAAAATTAATAATCATATTAATATTATAACAGACTCAGATACTATTTTATTATTAATAAACTCATCTAGAATAAACAAAAGTCTAGACTGTTATGGTCTTTATGGTATTATAAAAAACATCTGCAAGGATTACTCTGTTGTCTCTTATTCAGGCAAAATAATAGAACATGCACAAGCTAACAAAATCAATTAATGAAATAACGCTATTGACCAATAGTTGCGAAATTCAACTTGCAAAACTTTTGTTTAATAATAAATGCTTTGTTGACAAAGATTTGTCCGATAATCCAATCTGTGTATACATAAAATTATTACATAATATTGAAACATATTTTAAAACACCAAAAATAATATCTACTAAAGATAATAAATATGAATTTCATGTACCGACATATATATCACGATTCATTATTAGCATGACAAATTATAAGTATTTGTCATTGATAAATTTTATAAATATAGAAGATTTGTTATCAGTTTTGTTGAAAAATAATACGTGCGATGATAAAGATTTTTTGCCTCACAGTATTGCATTTACACTGAGAAATTATTTAATAATAAGCAATATAGAGCACATCTTAGAAAATCCCATAAAAGTCTTAGTAGAAGATAAATTAAATATATCAGTTAACATTGACAATAGCTATCTATTAATAAATAGATCAGCAATAAGATTTGATGATGCGATCATTGATTTTAATAAATTATATCTTTCTAATTATTATGGAACATTATTTCATAATGCAATAGTGAGATTAATACCAAAGTTTCATTATATAAAACCAATACCAACAAAAGGAAAAGAAAATTCTGATATTAATATATTGGTTTTTGATAAAATTAAAAACGCGAAACATAATACGTTGCTATTAAATAGTAATTTTAAATTTTTCAGATGCCACAGTTCTAATCATTTCATTATTCAAAGTAAGTTATTAACTGATTCCATTGTTTTTTATACTAAAGAGTTTTAACATGACGACAAAAGAAATCCTTTCTTACAATAATTTCCTTCTGGAATATCAAAAAAGCTTTCCGCAAAACAAGATACTTAAAGCGTATACCGAATCAAAGACATATTTAAATTTATTTTCAAAAATTAAAAGACAAGAAGATATATCGTTTTCTAATCATCATTATAAATATGCAGAAGAAGATAATGATTATTTCGATTTATTAAATATTGATACATTTAGAAATAATATTAATTCTGGAAATGGAAGATACTATTCATTGTTAATGACTCTGATCTCTGAAAGAGACTTGGCAAAGCCATATATTGATGGTGTTGGATTTATTAAATACGTAACAAATAAATACGATACTTATTGTAAAGAAACAGGATCTTATAAAGACTCTTATTTTTTATCAGATTTAAATACCTATTACTCTATTTTGATTAATCAGATGCCAGACTTAAAAGCAGAACAAAGATATTATGTCTCCTTATCTAGAGATCCGAAAGTGTTTTTGATGATTGGCAATACAGGATGTGAAAAAGGAACTTGTTTTAATTCTTCTACTGGTGTTAATTTTCATAAAAAACTTGAAACATATACTATTTTTAGCACATATTATGGCTTGATTTCTACGGAAGAAATTAATATTAATAATATAAAGGACTATGAAAAAACCGTTGGTCGTTTCATTTGTATAAAGCATGAAAATGAGTTATATATATATAACAAATATGCAAAAGGAATGAAGGTTTCTAACATAGAACATATTGCAGTTCAGTCTTTAAACAAAAGTAAAAAAGTAAAATACACAAAAGCTCCTTCTTATATACATAGGAACGATCCTATTATGTCTATTATTTATACAAACGGAGATTCTTCTAAATATGAAATACAAATCAATGATAAAGCCGATTGACAAGAAAGTATTTTTAGATTTCTTTAAGAAGAAGAAAAGTCTTTTGGACAGATTTAAAAACAAAACCATTGAAATAACTGCAAAAGAAATATTAAAAAGAAGTATTACAGTTTTTTCTAAAAAAGGAGAGCAGGGTGAATTTTATCCTGGGTGTTTTGAACATTTTATGAATGGATGGTCTCTTGACAAAATGCGTAAATTTAGTCCTGAACATGTTTATAGCGATCAATACTCTATTCTTCATAATTACTTTAGAACAATAAAAAAATCTGTTTCTTCTAAAAAAAATATCACAGTAGAGCTACTTACAGAATATGAAGACTTTCTTAGACTAGGAAATTACGAAATAGACAAAGGTAGTTGTTTTAAAGAAAAGAGTTATGCATCAGGAAGAAGAATGGACAAAAGATATCTTGCTGTGAAACATGGTTCATTTGTTTTATTAGTTAAAATAGATGGCAAAATATACGGAAGATGCTTTGGCATTGTTAAAAATCGAGAAAATATTTTTATAAGTAATTGTTATCCACGCACCAGCACAGAAGAACTAATGCTTATAGTCACTCTAGCCTTTGAACGAAAGTTTAAGAAAAAATACAAAAATATCGATCCTTATCCGAGAGATTATTCAGAGACAAGAGAATTGTTCCAAAATGTGTATCTAAACGGAGACACGGCAATTTTAAGATACAAGAAATAATTTATGCAAGAAATATTACAAAAATGTTTGTCTGTTAATAAAATGAAAATCGATGGCAAAAAAAACATCGATAAATATATAAAAAAGGAAATTTCTTATATAAAAAGATTTATAAAAAAGAAAAAAGAAGACAAAGTACATCTGTCTTTTGCTATAACCAAAGATGATTTTCTTAATTGTTTACAAAGCTTCGTTAATACGAACTATAGTAGCTTAAAGGAAATTCCAATTAGTAATCTTTTAAGTGGATATACTAAAGAAAATAAAAAAATTACAACAACCGAATCACTTAATCTTGATGATTATTCTGCGTTTAGACAATTAAGTAGTCCTGTTAATATTTTTTTAGGACGTATTTTTCCACAAAAATTTAGTCTTTTGGTGGGCCACGATTATATTGATTTTATTAAGCTTAGTCATTATGAAGTAGATAAACATAGTTGTTTTCGGGATTATTCTGATGAGCAGTGTCTTTATAAAAGACATCTCGCGTTAACAAAAGGATCTTTTGTTGCTAGGATTTTACAACAGGGGAGAACTGTGTCTAGATGTATTGGAATTAATGATAAAAATAATATTAAATTCACTAATTTTTATCCTAATTCAGGAGGACATAGAATGATTAATAATCTGTTGTTTAATATAGCTTTTAATAAATTACACAAAAATGACAACAGTTTTATACGTCACAGCTTTGCGATTGATCGAGTTTATTGTAATCACGACGGAGTTCTGCTTAACAAAGGAATTTAAAAATGACACAAATCGTAACTAGAATTAGTCCTTCTCCAACTGGCAACGGAATAGCTTCATCGTGTCATGCGGGGCTAGCTAGAACAGCAATGTTTAATTGGGCTTGGGCAAGAAGAAATAATGGAAAATTCCTTTTGAGAATTGAAGATACTGATCAAAAAAGATCAACAAAAGAAAGCGAACAGGGTATTATTAATGATTTGACTTGGCTAGGAATCGAATGGGACGAAGGGCCGGATAAACCAGGAAGCAATGGCCCATATCGACAAAGCGAGAGATTAGACATTTATAATAAGTTCATAGATCAATTATTAGATAATGGGTCCGCATACAAAGACGAAGATTGTGTCAGGATTAAATTTAAGCATTATGGAGAAACTCATTGCGATGTAGACGACATGATTTTAGGAAAGGTTTCTTATCCAAATGATAGATTGTCTGACTTCGTAATTAGAAAGTCCGATGGATTCCCGACGTATCACTTTGCAGTAGTGGTAGACGACGCTCTAATGGGAGTTAATCATATATTTAGAGCACAAGAGCACTTGGCGAATACTCCCAAACACATCTTGATCTACAAGGCTTTAGGATTTGATATTCCCAACTATGGACACATGCCTATAATTCTGAATCAGGATGGATCAAAAATGTCTAAGAGGCAACATTCTGATGATATTAATATTGGTGACTTTAAAAAATCTGGATATTTGCCAGACGCTTTGCTGAATTATCTTTCTTTGCTTGGATGGGCACCAAAAGAAAAAATTGAGATTTTTGATAGAAAGTATTTGATTGAAAATTTTGACATTCACAATGTAAGAAAATCTAATGCTAAGTTTGATTATAAAAAATTACAAAATATTAATGGAAAACATCTCGCCCAGCTAGACAGAACAGAATTTATCAAAAGAGCACATAATCATATTAATACTAATGGAATGAAAACAGATCACGATATTTCTCACTTTTATCAAAAGGCTTATACGTTTCAACAAATTATATCGTCTATCGAGTTATTGGATGAATCATTAAAAAATATCAAACAAATTAATATTAATAACGATATGTCTGTTTGTTTTAAAAATATTTATAATAATTTATCTAATCAAAATAATTGGAATTCGAGTCTTATAGTAGAGACTATCAAGAAATCCTCAGAAGAAACTAATGTCTCAATAGGAAGCGTGTATAAATCTTTTAAAGAAATATTTCCTTCTTTGGAAAAAAACATAACAATAGATGTTTTATTGTCGTCAATTGGAAAAACGCAAGGACTAAAGTTACTAATGTCTTTTACTAAGGATTAATATGATTGCTTTTAAAGCCGTGTCTAATTTTATTACTTTGGACAAAGATTCCAAAGAAGTTGGAAATGATCCATATTGTTCGCAAAAAAAATTATTTGGATATTTTTTTGATGGAACAAATTTTATAAAAAAACTTGACGACGAAAGATGCATAACAACAAGAGAAATAAACGAAGAGTTGTTAAAGAAAACTACTTCTGTTGTTACTAGATATAATCCATCAGAAAAGAGAGATGACTCTGCTTTAAAGGCTAAAAAAAGAACTCCTGGTTATCAAACTAAGATTTTATTTTTTAATAATCCCTATAGCCAAAGAGATATTGTTAAAGGATTTATATTACGAAACGACCCTAAGATGATAGGATCAGAATTTATCTATAGAAATCTTCATCTTATATCTGATTTCTGTATTGAAAACGAATATATTAAAAATGGACAAACTCTCAGCGGAATGGCGATTGATCCAAAAAGAGGATTAGTAAAAGTTTGGATAAAGAATTACAATAAGTCTCGTCCAGATATTCTGTTTATTCACAAAGACAAATAAAAATGAATAATACTCTTATTAATAATCTTGATGATTCATTGTTAAATTTTTATTGTGGAAAAGCATTAAGTTATAACATTAAGTATAATAGATACGATACAAATAGTTATATACAATTAGAAAATTTTAATAAAAACTTATTACGATTTGATCCATTAAATAATTGGAATTTATTAGGTTTGTATATCGAGAAATATAAAATTTCAATAAATTACATAGAGGCTTTGAAAGAATGGAGAACTAATCTAGTTGAAAAACTTAATCTTAGCAACAAATATATTTATAACAATGACAAAAGTTTAGTAAAAGCAATAGTTTGTCTTATAATAAAGACTAAGTATAGTTATTTTGTTGACGACATGGAAGAAAAAGACATGATTAGCGTAATAATTGGTGACAACAATGACACAAGATAGCATGACAATCTGGACATATAGAGCTATATTTAGTTCTAGTTATGATAAAGCAAAAGAACGTTTGATAAAAAAGTATAGTCACGAACTCACTAAAGAATTAGCACACTTAATAGGAGAGAGCAGTATAAAATCTGATGACTTTTCCAATTGGATCAGGTCAGAAAAATTCATAAGCTCTAAAAAATGAACCTAGGATTTCTATCAGACACCCACGGTTATCTTCCTGTTATAGACACAGAATTTGATATACTCTTCCATTGTGGAGATATTTGTCCAGACTTTAATAAAAACGCAGAACATCAGGCTGATTGGTTTAAAAACGAATTTGTGCCATGGTTAAACAAAGTACCAGCGAAACATAAAGTATTGATAGGAGGAAATCATGATTTTGTGTTGCAACATTGTCCAAAAATAATAAATTTCCTTCCATCGGACTGTTACTACTTGCAAGATTCGGCCGTCGAACTAGAGGGATATAAAATATATGGAAGTCCATGGACGCCATATTATTATAATTGGGCTTTTAATAGCAAGAAGTCTCTTCTTGGAACAGAAGAAGATTTAATTGAAAAATATAGAAATATACCTCTGGATACAGACATACTTATAACACACGGGCCACCGATGGGAATATTAGATCAAACCATCAAAAACAGATGTGGATCCAAGGCTTTATTAGAAAGAATAGAATGTTTAAAACAATTAAAGTTTCATGCATTTGGCCACATTCATGAGGCACATGGATCGTTTGAAAAAGAAAAACGTTTATTTATTAATTGTTCGTTATCTGATTTTA
>Ga0105054_10005271_pt1 | contig 18694 bp, 16 predicted proteins | sample BON02_FD_78091 | JGI IMG/M metagenome (GOLD analysis project Ga0105054, IMG submission 78091) | Freshwater microbial communities from Lake Bonney liftoff mats and glacier meltwater in Antarctica - BON-02 (megahit assembly) | ecosystem: Environmental > Aquatic > Freshwater > Ice > Glacier...
TACCCCTCCCAGAATACTTCGGATTGAAAGAAAAACATGACAAAGAAAATCTATCAAATTCAAGTTGTATTAAATGGATCCAAACCTAAAATATGGAGAAGAATATTAATTGATTCAGACATATTGTTGGTAGATCTTCATAGAATTATTCAAACAACAATGGGCTGGACAAACTCACATCTTCATATATTTTCAGATGGCTTTCAAGAATATTCACCCAAAGAATTTGAAGTAGAAAATGCAAAGGATTCAAGGACAACAAGATTGGATAAAATATTGAAAGAGGAAAAATATAAGATCAGTTATGAATATGATTTTGGTGATGGTTGGGAACATGATGTTATACTTGAAAAAATATTAACTCCAGATAATAAATTACAACTACCTAAATGTATAGTAGGTAAACGAAATTGTCCTCCTGAAGATTGTGGCGGAATATGGGGGTATTCTGATATGCTTAAAATACTTAAACAACCAGATCATGAGGAATATGAAAGTTATATTGAATGGTTAGGAGATGTTTTTGACCCTGAATATTTCGACAAGGATGAAATAAACGAAACGTTAAAGAAAAAAGATTTTGGTTGTATTTGGCTATAAGTATAGATTGAATAGCAAAAGCTTATTTGTAAATGGGTGGCCTTTGGTCATAGGCCTATGGTATTCACCCCTCACACCATCCCGGAATCAAGAATGAATGGTAGAATGAAAAGTGGATTTATAAAAAAGAACCCGTCTGACGACGGGTTCTTTACCATATATTATTTGTAAGCTATTGGCAAGGTTGAAAAATAAATTACCTATTTGATTTTAGTTACTACAAAGCACAGTTGCGGAAAATTTCTTGTTCGTCACCTCCAATTCCTCCATCAACATTTAAAAAAGTAAACCATCCATAGCGATTTCCTCCAATTTCAGTTGAAATCACATCACTAGGACTTGAGCGTGTTTCAGTGAAGAGTACATTTCCACTACTATCAAGTAAATTAAGATCAACAGCTAATATCCCACTCCCATTATCATAGAAAACGTGTTGTAGGGTATACCAACCAGCAGTTGTGACTTCATAATGATTAATATTTTCAAGATCCTCTCTAGGCGCAAAATTAGTGTTGTTGGACCCTGCGACAAGTAACTTTCCTGTTGATGCATCTTTATTTACATGAAAAATGAAATCTCGCTGATGATTACCATCTGATCCATTTGCTGCAACAGTATAGTCAAAACCTTGTGAGGTAATCCAATTTGGATCAAGATAGATATCCAGTTCAGCAGACCATGTTCCTGACCATGTATCAACATAGCCATCAAAACGAGAAAAAGGAGCTGAATCTTCATCCCCTTCAAATATGGCATGCCAATCTCCAACAGAAGAAGGTATCCCATTGGTCCCAGAGCTTACCCTTGTTACCTCACCAAACCATCCATCGTTACTATCAAACCACCCACCGATATTGTTTTCAAAACCCTGATGGTAGTATATCTGGTCAATATCACCATGAGCTAGATGAGCAGCCAAGGCATTTTGATTTACTTCAAGGAGAATATAATCACCCTTGCCTGTTAAGTGACAAATTTTAACTTTATTTGCGATGCGACTATTGATTGCTGCGGGACTATTAACTTGTGAATTACCCAATTGTGCAATAAATAAATCTGGATTGGGATAGGCTTTTTCTTGGTTAGGAAGGGTTAAGTCAGCATCCGGAACCGTAAAATCAGAATCACAACTATTAATAAATAAGAATTCTGAGGGCTGTAACAGCCTGTTATGAATGCCCAGCTAAAGGAGGATATACTGGGACCTTGGTAAAATGGGTAATTGTATTTCACCTTTTGTATTTTTAGGGCTGTGTGGTTGAAAAGTGGATGGTTTTAGGTAGTTCGCGTTTTGTTATTCTTTTCGGTGTTGATGTGCTTAGGTTTTAGGATTGGGAGTGAATATTAGGCTGTTTTCACCGGTTGGGCAAAGCTGTTCCATTAGGTGAATGGGGCTTTGTATTTTTCTTCCTGATTTTGATGATCCAGTAAGCAAGTGGCCCCCTTTAGTCGAAGAGTTCCACCGTAGGTAGGTCACCTACTTTGGCATCAGGGTTAGTTTATGAAGAGGTAAGTCTGTTTTTCCACCACTTCCAATACCAGCTGTCCGATCTGACTTTCGTTATAAACTTTGCACGTTGATTTGAAGGCACTCGCAAAGATGCCGAAATACCTATTAACCTAAGGTCAACCCAATTTCAAAAAAAAATATCATCCCGAGGCTTAGATAGGGCTTTGAGTGGGGAAAGCCGTGGGACACCTTCGACAAGCTCAGGAGGCAACATTAGGTGGGACTGCCACACTCTTTCCTACCTCAGCAACCCCAAAAAGGGTTCTAAGTGACGATTTAGCTGATTTTTTAACCCCGATTATGCAATAGTGTTCGTAGTGAGTAAGGCAGTAGCTTTTGCAAATTCAGGTTTAAACAAGAGCCAATTGCTTTTAACACATTAAAACAAGTTTACAGAAATATTCATCCTTGTGTGCACCAATACTTTTAAAACCATTAAAACCCACTAAATTAGCAGTACAATAATAATGGAAATATACATAGCGCTAACAATATTACTACATTGAGGTAGATTAGAAAAAAATGAAACGAATACTTGTTACAGGAGCAACGGGAAATATCGGAACAGGCTTAAACGAAATCTATTTCCGACTTTGGTTGAAAGCCGAAAATGACCAAATAAAACTCATCGACTTTACCATTTCTTGGTTACCCAGCTACAGGCTTCGTGAAGTCAATTTAAGGCTTCCTCAAATGTTTACGGGACACAATTTATCATGGCTGCGAAAATTCGCCCCCATTTAGCCAGCATATTTTTAAACCAATTAAAACCCTACTAGTTTAATGGTACTACTAATCCACGAGGCTTAACTTACCTGATTGATTATTAGCAATTTAATGTCATTTCTTCCGAATTTCAATAATAATAGTGTTAATTTTAGGAAGAATCTAAAAAGCCAAAATGAGTAAGGAAATTTAAAAAAAACTAAAATGATAAATTTATCAGTGATTGCGCAGCTCATTGTAGCTATATCTATTGTTATTGTATGGGTATTTCGTTTCGATAATATCGTTAAAGAATTTAACCAATATGGCCTAAGTGATCTTACGCGCTCGATTGTTGGGACAACTAAAATAGCATTGGCAACATTGCTTCTCACAGGTATCTGGTATCCCTCGCTGGTTCTAATTCCGGCACTTTTGATGGGGTTCTTGATGTTAAGTGCACAGTATTTTCACTTCAAAGTGAATAACTCTTGGAAAAAGCGTATGCCCTCATTGTTTCTTTTGCTACTATGCCTTTTTATTGCTGCCGTATCACTTAATTTAATTGTTTAATGCGTCTCCTGGAAGTTTTCGTTCTTATTTCAAGTCTTTCTTTTTTTGCTTATGGTATTGCTTATTTTAAATCTCCGAAAATGAAAAGCGAATTTATACGCTTTGGATTGGGTAGATTAGGAATGCTCACTGCAATTTTAGAGATTTTAGGAGCTTTAGGTTTATTGGTCGGCTTGATATTTAACTATTTTTTACTGATATCCTCAGGAGGTTTGGCTTTATTGATGTTTTTTGGTGTGGCTGTCAGGCTAAGAGTGAAAGACGGTTTTTGGGCTTCTTTTCCTGCTTTATTTTTTCTTGGTTTAAATTTATATATCTTTTTTGTAACAATGAAAATATGGTTGGATTAAACCAAGATTCTGCAATAGGGCTTCCTGACCTTTCTTAGGAAGAGATTCCATAAGGTAAAAGAATAGCTACTGCCTATTTCGTTATTAATGATAGTTTAGCTAAGGTGTTTAAAACACAGCTGGTTCTAGCCTACTTACGAAAATCCTTGCGGATTTCATATTCAGTATATATTTGCTAAACGGGTTCCTTACACACACAATTAACCATATCCAAACTTATAGGCGGTCATCTGAAAGTATAAAATATAGAATTCTAGCTGTAAAAATTTTAAAAGAATAGGGAGGAATTTGATAGATAGTGGCCGATCAAGAGAATAGTTGATTTATTCAGTGATTAAATTTCTGTTTGTAATGATTGAGATACTTCTTACCTTATAAATCAATCAGTTAAATAACAGAGATAACTCATGAGAAATAGCTGTATACTAATCCTCTCAACACTCTATTTATTAGGATGCGCTGCGCCGAATGATGGGCAGAAGATTAACATCCGAGTTGCGGAAGAAGCATCAGGCGAGGTTACCCCAGTAATGGCCTGCATCACCAGTGTAGAAGATGGTCTGGTACGCATCCCACCGGCTGCAACCATCGTCGACTCGGTTTCCCTCACTAGCGATTTCTATAAAGGCATCTCTTTCCAAAGGGAAAGAAACTGGATAGGCCCGATTCGGAAAATGAATGGGAGGGGTAATAATGACGATCGGAGCTTCGTCTATGACAGCCTGCCCTCGATCCCTCACTGGGCAGAACCGGTCGCCTACCAGGTTTCGGGCGACTTTTCCATTACACTTCCACCTGGTACTTGGCGAATCAGTTTGGAACATGGCAATGAGTTCATCCCCATCAATGAGGAATTTAAGGTTACCAAAGGCGACAGTGAGATAACAAAGACTTATAACATGAAGCGCTGGATCGATCTCCCAGCCCAAGGCTGGTATTCCGGTGATGTACACGTTCACCATCCCACGACAAAACAAGCCTTTAAGGATTTCCTCTGGGAGTATGCAAAGGCAGAAGATGTACACCTCGTCAATATCTTAGAAATGGGCCATCACATGGGGACCGATTTTCATCAGGAAGGATTTGGTGAAGATTTTAGGACTTGTAAGGACAACATTTGCTTGGTGTCTGGACAAGAGGGTCCACGCAGCACCTTCGGGCACATTATCGGCCTTAACATCGACAAGATGGTGCGCGACACTTCTACCTACGAATATTACGACCTGGTCTTCGAAAAACTACAACTGCAACCTGGTGCCATTGTTGGTTATGCGCACTTCTCATGGAACGGCTGTGATTTACCAAGAGGTTTTCCCTGGTACATTACCACAGAGCAAATAGATTTTGTGGAGTTGCTACAATTTTCCATGATCAACACCATGGATTATTACGATTACCTTAACCTCGGCTTCCGCATTACAGCTGCAGCCGGTAGTGACATCCCTTGGGGATCTACGATGGGTGAGGTTCGTACCTTTGTTTATACCGGTGATACCTTCTCTGCAGATGCCTGGTTCGATGGACTGAAAAAAGGACATACTTTTGTATCCAACGGACCGGCCTTGTTCTTGGAAGCAGATGGATCTCTTCCAGGAACAGAGATAATCAGCAGCAAGGGTTCCACAACCAATCTTAGCGTAAAGGCGCTTTCCCATAAAGGGATCGGCACGATCGAGCGAATAGAAATCTACAACAATGACGGCCTGCTAATGGAAAAGTTAAATCCAGAAGGCGCCGACGAAATTGAAATCAACCTGGCCTATACTTTGAACAAGAGCCAATGGCTATCTGCCGCAGTGTATTGTAAAAATGGGGCAGTTGCCCATACAACCCCCATATATTTTATCATCGATGGCCAACCAACCTGGAACCCAGAGAAAGCCCCTGCTATTATAGGAAAGCAATTGGTTGCCATCCAATCCATAGAAGATGAAACCAGAGCTAAAACAACCCTCGATGAAGGGATTATCTCCAGACTGGAGGAAGCAAGGACTTTCTATGGAGCAATTATAAATAGTATAGACAACTAAGTAGGATGAAATGAGGGTTCAGGGGAGACTTTTCTACTGGTTCAGGCTTTTCGAGAAAGTAGTTACCATTAATCTTGAAAAGTTCGCAACATAGCTAACAGTTCTAATCAAAAATCATGATTAGAATTAATTGAAATATTAGTATTTTTGTAATATGGACAAAGATAAATTGATAACAGGCATTAAAGTTACTCAACAAATGAGTAAAGCCAAGAATATACTTTATAATCAAGTTATTCCAAGGGAAGAATTGTTTCAGATTAGAAAAAAAGAAGGAAAGTTAAGCCCTGAACTTCAAAGTGCATTAAAAGTAAATGCCTAAATTAATAATAATTGCCGGATGTAATGGCGCTGGCAAATCTACATTTGCGACCTCATTCTTGCCGGAAGGGTTGACTTCCTTCGATTATGACAGGTTGTTTATCGAAAACTACAATAGTTTGCCAGATAGTGAGCTAAGGGAGGAATTTGCAAAGAATCAAACTACAAAAGATTTCAAAGTGTCCATTGAAAAGGCATTATCAAACAATTCTGATTTTTGTTACGAGACAAATTTTGATTCATATCCAATTTACTGGCCTGAGAAATTTAAAGAAAATGGATACCAAATAAATTTGATTTTTTTCTGTATCTCCAATCAAGAAATTGTAAGACATAGAATCCAAGTTCGTACCGAATTTAAAGGGCATTTTGTTGATAATAAAACAATTGATTTAAAATGGAAAGCTGGATATAAAAATGTGAATCTACACTATCAATTATTTGATAATATTCTATTTGTAGATAATTCAAAACAAAACGATATTTATACTAACCTGCTACAATTAGAGAAAGGAGAAACAGTGCTCATGACAGAAAAATTACCTGACTATTTCAATCATCGTCTCCCAGATATTTATAAATTAATTAAAACCAAATAAAAAAAGTTACCATTTGAATATACAACTATAAGTTAAAAAACCACACGCAAGGATGGGCTCAGCTCAGTTCCTAAAGCCTTATGATAAGATACTAAGCGAGAATCCAATCCCCCCAACTTACGCTTCATTTAATTGCGCATTATTGGCTAGTTATTGGTATTCACTCTTAAGTTACACCCTAAATTCATCAGAAACCCACCTACCATAACAACTCCAAAGATAGATTCCACAGCCTCCACAGCCATTGGGAGAATCATTTTTTTAACCTATATTCACTTTGCGAGACCCTAAAGTATCCTATCCCCTTTGATTAAGCTGTCAACCACAAATGACTACAGCTCAAATAATTTTAAATTTACGACTTAACCACTATTGAAACCAAGACATGAAAAAACCCAAATTCCTCCTCCTTCTGCCGTTTCTATTGCTCACCATTGCCTTCATTCAGGTACAGGTATTCGAGGGTGCAGAGAAAGTGGTCAATACCCAAGAGGAGCAATATTACCGGGTTAAAGACTTCGAGGACGTCAAAAAGTTTGACATTCATATTCATATCAATACGGAAGAGGAATTTTTTATGGAGCAGGCGCAGGTAGATAATTTTCGATTTTTGGACATTATTGATGATGAGATGACCTTCAGCCAAGGTTATTACGGTGCACATCCAGAATACCACATGTACCTGCATCCAGAGTACCCGTCATATCAGGACCAAATAGATGCCAGAGACCATATGCTTGAGAAGCACCCTAAGCTAACTTTTATGGGTGCCCACCTGGGTAGTCTGGAATGGAGCCTTGACGAGTTGGCAAAACGGCTGGATAAGTTTCCGAACATGTATGTGGATTTAACGCGCTTGTCCAATTTGCAATTGCATACATTTAATAACCGACAAAAGACCAGGGCGTTTTTTATTAAATATCAAGACAGACTTATCTATGGTACGGACAGTCAGATTAATCCTTCAACCAATCCTGAATCATCTAAAAAAAGTATCCATGACCGATGGCTACGTGAATGGAAATTCTATGTAACAGATGAAAAGATCAGTTTAGAAAATTTTGGAACGCTCGAAGGATTAAAGCTGCCAACTGAAGTAGTTGATAAAATCTATGCAAAAAATGCCATACGGCTTTTAGGGCTTCAAAGCTGGTAATCACAAATTAAAAGAGATTTCGATGCATGCTATGACAAGACGTGAATTCACAAAAAAATCCGCATTAGTAAGCACCGGACTTGCTGCTTCACCTTTTGTTGCATGTGAAGGGCCAAGTTCCGTTCGCAATGATGAATTGAAGGTGACCCTACCTATGCCTATTCAGATGATAAACCTGAAACACTATTGGCCAAAAACTCTTCCTCATTTAGAAATCAACTTGTACATCATGTTTGTACAAAAGTGCAGCTTAAGGAAAATAAGATTAACATTGATTTCCTGGAAAGCAATAAACTGAAGGACCAACTCAATGAAAATCCACTAACCGTCAAGATTGAATCCAAAAGAAAGTTAACTTTCAATTCCGAGGAAATAAAGATCGCCGACTCAAAAATTATCCAAGAGCAAGACAATTATCTATACACTTTGGTAATCGATAACGTGAAGGGTCTAGAAAAAGCTGTGGTGAAATTTGAAGCATCCTAAAATCGCATTGTTCAATTTATCAACCAATATTGCGCTATAAAATTATGTGGGACCTAAAATCATTCAAAAGCAAATGAGACTTAAAAATCTATTGATCCTTGGCACTTTAATTCTGCTCATGCAGTGTGCTGAAAAAACAACTTCTGATTATACTATTGAAGCAATATTCGCCTCCGAGTCTCCGGTAATTGATGGCAAAGACGATGACTCCATTTGGCAGCAGGTTACACCAATAGCACTAAAAGAAAATCATTCTGGCAATGAAGTGCGGGAATCAGGACTACAGACACATGTTAAGGCTTGTTATGATGACAACACCTTGTACTTCTTATTTGTGTGCAATGACCCGGATATATGGGCGGCTTTCACACAGCGCGATGAATATTTGTGGCAAGAAGAAGTTGTGGAAGTATTTATTGATGTAGATGATGTACGGGAGACCTATGTGGAAATTGAAGTTTCCCCTGCCAATATTATTTTCGATAGTTACATAGTCGATCCCGAAAACATTAACCTACCTGCAACAGCAAGATTTAACTTGCCGGGTTTGAGAACGGGTGTGACGGTACAAGGAACACTCAATCAGCGTGAAGACCTTGATAAAAGTTGGACGGTAGAAATGGCCATACCCTTTGAAGATTTAGCCAATTTAACTACTGAAAAAGTAGGCCCTGATACAGAAATTAAGCTTAACTTTTATCGATTGGATAAAAACCAAGGGAAAGAGCCTAGCTCCTATGCTTGGTCGCCTACAGGTAAAAGTTTCCACAAACCATCGGTATTCGGTAAACTGGTATTTAGATAGCGGAGCAATGGGAATCCCAGCAAAGCGGGTTTGCCTAACCCTTTCCCGTCTCAGTAACCCCAAAAAAAGGGTCGACGCGAGGATTTAGCTAAATTTTTAAGAGTAGCTTAACTCGAACTGAGATTGGTAGGAATAAAACCAATAGTAAGAAGGCCTTTTAATGTGAAAATTAAGGACGATTAGATTTTTTTTCCTCTTTCTCATTATATTTGTAAAGTAAAAAAAATTACAATTAGACACTGATGTGTTGTTTTTTAAAAGGTTCCTTAAGAGATTTACGGTAGGAGTTTTTTCATTTATAGCGCATTAGAAAATTTTTTAACAAAAACTTTCGAATTTTTAAGGTTTAATTTTTTCCAAATCATGAGAATAACCATGCTGCTGGCTGCAGCTATTTGCTGTTTTTTTGCTACCTCCTACGCAGCTTTTAGTCAGGATGTAAATCAGGACTACATTATCAATCAGGATGGGCATAAAATTTACGGTGCTGTCAAAAGATCTTTTGATTTTAATCATGCCAGTTCAATTACTTTTATAACCAGCAAAGGGGTAAAGACCCGATATTATCCCAATGATATTAAAGAGTTTGGATTGTCCAATGGCAGGAAGTTTAAAAGCAGGTATCTACCCGAAAAAGAAGATGATGGTTTGGTTTTTTATCAAATTATCCTGAAAGGAAAAGTCAGCCTTTTAAGTTTTAAGAACCGTTTTTTTATAGAAAATGAGGATTATTTTTTGGAGCTTAACAATGTTTCTGAGGAAAAAGATACCGAAGGGAATTTGGTAAGGGCAAGAAACAGAGAATATATGGGACTGTTAAGTTATTTGCTTTACGGGCCGTGTGGTAATGAATTACAGGAAAAAATTGCTACAACCAACTTATCCGAACAAGAACTGATATCAACTTTTAAGGTCTACTATGAATGTGAGCAGATACCCTACGAGCTAAATGTAGAAAAATTACCTTTTGTGAGGGCTTCGCTGGTTGCAGGTGCCGGAATTTCTTTAACTCAATCTTATCTAACAAAAGATTCTTTCGATGAGATCCCTCATGCATTTGACGCCAACTACAGGCCATTTGTTAGCCTTGGAGTAAAGCTGGATCAATGGCGACGATTGCCGCGTTTTGCTTTTGACGCGGGCATTGGTTTTACCAAAGGCGATAATACAGTTAACCTGGAATTGTTTAAACCTAGCCAGAAGTATTCCGCTACCGAAGAATTTTCTAGGTCAAGTTTCATTGTACCCATATTCATCAATTACCTGATGTTCCGATCCCAAAATAACGAGTTCTATCTTGGTGCAGGTACTGTAATTCGGACCAATACATTAGAAAGCAAGTTTAGCATTGTGGATTATAGAACCACCTATGAGCCAGTTATAGTGAGACTATATGAAGAATCAGTTTTAACTTATTCTTCTTCTAAGTTTTCACCCGCGGTAAAATTAGGGATCAACTTCTTGTACAACCGACGTTTCGGTATAGTGTCAGAGTTTCAATTGGAACACATTTCAAATGAATACACGCTTGATGTGAGTAGCCTACAATCTTACTACAATTCCATTGTCGCATCTTTTATGGTAGGTTTTAGGTTATGAAAAGGCATATATTCTTTATCGCATTATTAATAGTAACAGCCATGAGTGCTTGTGAGCAGGAGGAATTGACTCCTAGAACCAATGCTCGGTTTAGTGTTGCCTATATACAGGAAATCGATGACAGCGGGGTAGAGTTTGCTTCCAACATTTACGATTTTGGCAGTGAGGAAATAACTGAATACGGTTTTATGTATAGTTTAAAACTCTTGCCTCTTCCAGATAATTCTGAGGTAATCAGTCAACAAGGCAAGCCGGAAAAACAGTTCGTCCTGAAAGCGGAACATTCCCTGATAAAAGGAGAAACTTATTTAGTGGTTGCATTTATCCAAACCACTACTGGGAGAATATATTCGGAACCTCAAAGATTTGTAAGCCAAGGAGCTGCTGGATTTATTTTAGAAAAATTGGAATACAAGGAACCCATTTTTTATGGGGACACCATTACCGTATGGGGAAGCAACATGAGTGACCTCAGTGCCAGTTACAGCGTCGAATTTCAAAATAAAGAAGCCAGGGTAACCGATGTAAAAAAGGAATCATTCAAATTTACAATTCCTGAATTTTACAATTTCAATACCAGTGGAAATGGTCCTGACTACTTCGATATTTCCATTCAGGTGTTGGAAAAAAAGATAGAGATGAATGTCAATATCCCCTTCCAAAATGCGGAATTTCAAGAAATGGAGACTCAGTTTATTGACTATGGAGACACTATCGAAATACTCGGCAACTATTTAAAGGACGCTAATTTGAAAATTGCCACTAGCATTGATGTCCCGGAGAGTATTTACGCGAACAATGTCACCCTTGAGTATGCAGGGGATGATAAGGTGGTATTTAAACCCAACCCAGAAAATGCCGGTCTTCATAAACACTTAACCCTTGAGATCCGGGGCAAATTATATTCTCTGGGAACCAAGGTATTTGAATACAATCCTACAGAAATAGACCCAGGCCAACATATGCTATTAAAACCCGGCGACTATTTAACAATTAAAGGCAGCAATTTTAATACTCAAGCCCCGCAAATCCACCATGGAATTCTCAACGGCTATCCAATAATCATCTATCCAGAAGCTTCCGACAGCGAATCGCTTACTTTCCGTATTGGTTTTTTAAATTTTTTATTTAAGCGGACAAACGAGTTTAAAATCAAAACGTTTGAACAAGTGTCACAACATGCTGTTACTTTTGAACTTACAAATCCCGACCTCCCATATATGTTCAATCCTTTCTCCCCACTCACATCTCCAGAGAATTGGGATTTGGGAAATATGGCAAGTTTCGAAGGGAAAGGTTTTGCACTAGGCAATAAAGAAATTTTCGAAATTGATGTTGAAAATAAAACTGTCAACATTGTTAGTGAATTGCAGATTGGTGCGAACCAACTTCGGTTTACTTTTGGGGTTGTACATGGCGAAAACTGGTATTTAGGCGGGGGTCTCAGCGACGATTCCAATGCGATAAACCACACCTTCTTTGTATTTAATTTGCGGACCAAAGAAATCAGAAGGTTACCAGACCTCCCCCTAAACCAGTGGATACCTATGCTGGTTCATGCAGTGAACGGACAGCTCTATTTCGAAGGGGGATTAGAACCAAATACTCAAAATGATCACCGGTTAAGGTACAAATTTGATATACAAACAGAAAAATGGTTCCGATTGCCAGATAAAGAAGAATCTCGAAGAGTGGTAGGAAGAACGATCGCTTTTGAATACGATGGAAAACAACTGGCAATTGGAGAACCTACCGGACCTGGAGATGAAGGATCCGGACTTTTTGTTTTTGATTCAGCAAAGGAAACCTGGCAACTTCTTAAGCGACTTGAAGAATTGGGCAATATAGGTGTGAAAACGGACGAGGTCTTCGTAATTGGAAACAAGGCATTCCTAATGGGAAGTAGTATGTTTGTATTGAATCTGGATACCTGGCAACTGCGGCCAGTTACCAACCTTGCCGTTCCAGCCCACCTCAAATGCAATTTTTATCGCACCATGGCCTTCATGGCCAAAAGCAATATTTATGTTTGGGATTGTAATGATAATCTTTGGGAGATTGATTTAGAAAGACTGGAATACTGATGAGAGACAAATATTTTTTTTAACAGGCTAATTTTCGCCTATTGTGGAGTGGGATAAAGACCAGTGGAAGCATGAAATTCTTGAACTGAAAAAAGCGGATGGCTGTATCTCATTTAACCCGAAATATACAATAGACCTTCTATTGCATATTTCGGGAGTAAAGACCAAACGGAAGCATTACCTTAATTACCATGTTCATTCCCCACCTGTTTCGCTGTGATTTTCAGGATAGGATTTAAACTTAATATGCAAAATCTGAGGAGTTTGACACACCTGTGCGGCCATTTAAACTTTTAAAACCATTAAAACCCTACTAGCTTAGTACAGGCATAATGGGAATATTATGTCACGGTAATTAAGTTCTTTCGTTATAGCCCATTAAACGGTACTCAACCTATCGTTAGAGGAATACTATCTAATTAGAGATAATTTTAAAGCACAATGATTACAAATTTTATCGTCCTGGCAATTTATGTCGCCATTCTATTTTTAATCGGAATACTAGCTTCTCGGAGAGTAAAAAGTATGAGCGATTATTATTTAGGAGGAAAAAAAATAGGCTTTTGGGCTATCGCTTTTTCTGCTAGAGCAACGGGCGAATCTGGCTGGCTTTTAATAGGTTTAACAGGAATGGGAGCAATCGCAGGCTATTCTGGATATTGGGTTGTTGTTGGTGAAATGCTGGGTGTTTTTATTTCCTGGCAGTTTATGGCCAAGCGATTCAAAAGGCTGTCTGATAAATATAAAGCCATTACTATACCTGACTACCTACAAAGTCATTTTAAATCATCCACAAACACGCTTCGAATCATCGCTGCATCAGTGCTAGTGGTTTTTGTTGTCATCTATGTCGCGTCCCAAATGGACGTAACGGGGATCGCTTTCGAATCAATGCTCAATATTGATTATCGAATTGGTGCCCTAATTGGTTTCGGCATCGTTCTACTCTATATTTTCATTGGTGGATTCGTAGCCGCGGTTTGGTCAGATATGTTCCAGGGGATTCTGATGTTCTTCGGTTTGGTTCTGCTTCCTATTGTTGTGTGGTTTGCAATGGACCATGGAGCTGGAATTACCGAGGGATTGAACGCAATTGACCCCACGCTTACACAAATAATGGGGAGAAGTGAAGACATATGGATGAACCTATTTACGATTATCGGTTTCTCAATGATTGGATTGGGATTCTTAGGATCGCCACAAGTTTATGTTCGTTTTATTTCCATTAAAAGCGAAAAAGAGATTGACAAAGGGAAGTGGATTGCACTGATTTTTACACTCTTAACAGATGCATCGGCAGTGACGATCGGTATTCTTGCCCGAATTTATTTCACTCAGCAAGGACAGGACCCTGAAGCAGTTTTAGGAACTGGTGGAGAAAATGTTCTAAGCATGATAACCCACGAGTTCTTACCGACAATTCTAGTGGCGATCTTCATTGCGATTGTGCTTTCAGCAATTATGTCTACAATAGACTCACTTCTCATTCTTGCTTCTAGTGCCATTACTCGCGACTTTTATCAGAAAATATTCAGACCTGATTTAAAAGATGAAGACTTAACAAAAGTTTCAAGATTATTCACCGTTGGAATGGCAATGGTCGCACTCGGTATTGCCATCCTTTTATACAATCTTTATCCTGATAGGCAGATCTTCTGGATCATGATTTTTGGTTGGTCAGGAATTGCCGCCACTTTCTGTCCTGTGATTATCCTATCACTTTTCTGGAGTGGCTACTCTGAAAAAGGCGCTATTGCTTCTATGATTACTGGGTTTTTGTCAGTGGTATTATTCAAGTTTGTGTTTTCAAATATTGAAGGAATAGGTGTTTATTTGAAAGAGCTAGACGTCTTAGCACCTTCTTTCGCCTTGGCAATGATTGTAGGGTATATCGTTTCAAAAATAGCCCCTCCCAAGAACATTGAAAGCAATGAAAAAAACATTACAGTCGAGTAGACGACCATGGGCTTCCCCCATCGATAGGCTCACGGCACACCAAGCGGGTCTTGTTCCTGCGCTTTATTCAGGCTTTTCTCCAAAATGGCCCGAAGGCATCATTTTTTTCGCTCAGCCCAGTTCACTGAATTGAAAGAGTGAAAATAGCATAACCATGGGTGCGAGCGGGTAGCAAGAAAATGAAAATGAGATTAGCAGCGTGGAGCTCGTCGAAATATATGTATTGGCACTTTTTATTTTTACTTTGCAAGCCATTATTGAAAAAACAATTTTATGGCAGATATCAGAAAATCATCTATAGCAATCGGCAAAGAAGAGTTTCGGAAAATTGGACATCAATTAATTGATGATATTTCTGACTTCATTGATTCAATTGATCAAAAACCAGTTACCTCAAATGAAAGCCCTGGCCAATTGCAAAACCTATTGGGGAACGCACACTTACCCGAAGGTGGGAAACCTGCAGCCGAGTTAATTTCTAAAGCGACTGAATTATTAATCAACCATTCTTTACTTAACGGGCACCCTAAATTTTTCGGGTACATTACTTCTTCTGCAGCTCCAATTGGCGCATTGGCTGATTTACTCGCGGCCTCAGTTAATCCAAATGTTGGCGCACATATTCTAAGCCCTATTGCTACTGAAATTGAAAAACAAACCATTGGCTGGCTAGCTGAATTTATTGGTGTTTCGCCAAGCTATGGTGGCCTATTGGTTAGTGGGGGTAATATGGCAAATTTCACTGCATTCTTAGCCGCAAGAACAGCAAAAGCACCTAAAACTGTCAAAGACGATGGGCTTGCCAGTATCTCCAAAAAATTAACTATTTACTGTTCTAAAACAACACATACCTGGGTTGAAAAAGCTGCAGTTTTATTTGGGCTGGGCACTAAATCAGTCCGATGGATACAAACTGATGCTTCCAATAAAATGGACACCAAAGTATTAGAAGCCACAATCACAGCGGATTTAAAAAAGGATTGTAAACCAATAATGGTAATTGGTACAGCCGGTGACGTAAGCACGGGTGTAGTTGATAATTTGGATGCTATAGCTGCTATTTGTAAAAAACATGACTTGTGGTTCCATATTGATGGTGCTTATGGTGTACCTGCCGCAGTTGTTCCAAAATTCAAATATATGTTTGAAGGAATCAAAGAAGCTGACTCTATTGCTTTAGATCCACACAAATGGTTATATAGTCCTCTTGAAGCTGGATGTACATTGATAAAAAACCCACAGCATTTAATCGACACGTTTAGTTCACATCCTGAATATTACAACTTTAGCAAGGGTGGAGACGAAAAAGCTCAAAATTTCTATGAATACGGACTTCAAAACTCCCGTGGTTTTAGGGCTTTAAAAGTTTGGCTATCATTACAACAAGTGGGTCGAAGTGGCTATGAAAAGCTAATAAGTGAAGACATCGAACTCTCAGAAATGCTATATGAGCTAGCGGAAAAACATCCAGAATTGGAAGCTGTTTCTCAAAATCTAAGCATTACTACATTGAGATATATCCCATTAGACAAGGCCAAAAATAAGGATTATCTTGATAGATTGAATGAAGCTATATTAAATGCATTGCAGACTGGAGGGGAAGTTTTTTTATCAAATGCCATTGTTAACAAAAACTATTGTTTGAGGGCATGTATTGTGAATTTCAGAACTTCCCAAAAGGACATCAATGAAATCATTGAAACAATAATTCAAGTGGGAAGAAAAGTGCATTTAAAACTGTCTCAAACTGAAGCACTATAGTGAAAAAACCTAGCCGCCGAGCAATAAACCCTTTGACAGATTCAAGTGCTTTTAGATTACAATTGAATCAAGAACTTCGAAATTTCACAACTTTGTAGCTCTAAACACTTTTAAAACCTACTAGATTGGCAATTGCGAGTGTTCAGAATAGCGGTAATATTTCAGCAAAAATGGGCACCATTGAATTGATTAATAGATATAAAATGGCTTTTGCAATCAGACATATGTTTATTTCAAGGACGAAGCTACTTGAAGTTGAAACCACTAGAAGAAAAGAATTGAATAATTTAAAATAGCGCGCAATGAAATTAAGAATTCTATCCATCTTCCTCTTATTTATTACAAATTCTTTTGCTCAACAGGATCCAAATTGGGACAATACCCAGATTGAAAAATGGCCGGAGGAGTGCAAGAAAATAATGATTCCATCCACCTTAGATGGAAAAAATCAGCCCGCTATTTTTTACGCGGCAATGCAACAAAATCGACCATTGATTGTAAGCTTGCATACATGGAGTGCCAATTATGAACAGGAAGATGAACTGGTAAAGGAGTGCATAAAGAAGGATTATAACTACATACATCCTGATTTCAGAGGGCCAAACAAAAACTTTGAAGCCTGTGGTAGCGAATTTGTTATTCAGGACATTGAAGATGCCATAGCATATGCGGTAGAAAACGGCAAGGTAGACCCTAACAATATTCACGTAGTTGGAACAAGCGGAGGCGGATATGCCACCTTACTTACTTATATGAATACCAATCATCCTGTAAAGACCTTTTCGGCATGGGTACCATTATCAGATCTAAAAAAGTGGTATTACGAGTCAGAAGGAAGAGGAAATAAATATTCAATTGACATTGCCGCTTCAACTGTCAAAGAGGCCGACTTTGATAGGGAAAACTATTATTTAGGTGAGGAAGAAGCTTTAAAACGGTCCCCGATTTACATGGCGACGCCTATAGAAAAGCGCAAAAATAGTAAACTCTATATTTACGCTGGGATTCACGATGGTTATACGGGATCAGTCCCAATTACCCAATCTTTGAATTTTTACAATAAGGTGGTTGCTGATTTTGACTCACTGGAGAAGAAGGAAATTATTCCTCAGGAAGATATTATTGAGATGCTCGCTTCCAGAAACTTTGTAGGCGCTAATAAGGACACAATTGCCGACAGACTAATCCATTATCAAAAATCTTACAAGGATTTAGTTAAACTTACAATTTTCGAAGGAACGCATGAGTGCCTTACGAGTGTGGCTTTAAATCAGGTAGAGGTTGACAAAGTTTTGGCTATTGGAGACGCTAATGGAGCCAAAGAATATGGCTGGGTGGACCAATTGAAAAAGGTACATTTTGAAGATTTTATATACAATACTAGCATTTCTGGAAACACCATCGGGTTTAATAACAATGACCAAGAAAAGCTCAATACATTACTTAATGTTTACATGAAATACAAGCCACAACTTTTTGTGATTTCACCACCACCCTGCGAAGATGATCCTATAATGAAGGAGAAATACCATGGTTCGTCCGAAAGAGTGAAAGAGTTGCTGCCTAAGTTCAAAGAAGTGGCGGAATTAAATGACTGTATCTACATTGATATTTATACCACCTTGTCTCCTCAGTGGGCCTCCTTAGCCAAAGATGGGATAACCTTTACCCATTTTCATTAAGGGATTGAATCAAAAAATTCCTTCCTACTTTTTAACGCGAAATATGCAATAGCCATTCTATTGCATAATAAATAGTTCTGGTTTCCAACACATGCCTTACAAAGTCAACATCAAAAACAACCCCTTTAGCTTTACGATAACAAAGCCATCACTGATCTTACTCTATCATTTGATTTTAGTAGTCTATATAATCTACTGGAGAAAGATGACCCGCTAACCTTCTTGAACTTGTGGCTGATCTTTTATGCGCTCTAAGTTAGGCTCTTGCCTCCCCATTAACTAGCTCCAACAGGTGCTAACTTTTATCAAATAGCCTTATCTCATCCTCCACATCTTTTATTTCCTTCTACCTGAATCAAACTTTCAGCAGGTAAATCTTTCAAGTATTGCCTTTTATTGAAAAAAGTGAAAAATATTTAAAAAAACTTTTCGCTGCCATTTTTTAGATCATCGACAAAATTCAGAATCTCAAAAGCA
>Ga0105054_10005274_pt1 | contig 18686 bp, 14 predicted proteins | sample BON02_FD_78091 | JGI IMG/M metagenome (GOLD analysis project Ga0105054, IMG submission 78091) | Freshwater microbial communities from Lake Bonney liftoff mats and glacier meltwater in Antarctica - BON-02 (megahit assembly) | ecosystem: Environmental > Aquatic > Freshwater > Ice > Glacier...
AAGAGAACAAAGCCACTCCCTCCCCGTTGCTCCGTGCTTCAGCCGGCGTTCAGTGCCTCCCCGAAAGGTAGGGGTGGGCTTCTAGCCCGCCCGCATCTGCCTCTCGGCATTCAGCCCTCCGCGGCCCATCAACCCGCCCGTTTCCACCTAAGGAAACGAAGAGAACAAAGCCACTCCCTCCCCGTTGCTCCGTGCTTCAGCCGGCGTTCAGTGCCTCCCCGAAAGGTAGGGGTGGGCTTCTAAGCCCGCCCGCATCTGTCTCTCGGCATTCAGCCCTCCGCGCCCACGAACTACCGCCTCGTGGCGGTGCAGGACAAAGCGCTCAAGACTGAGCTTCGCTCTGTCGCCTGGGATCAACCGCAAGTCAGTGACGCCGGCGTCATCTTCGTCATGTGTGCCGACCTCAACGCGCACAACATCGACCCTCAGAAGATCTGGGGCCACGCCCCCCAAGCCGTTCAAGATATTCTCGGCCCCATGACCGCCCCGTTTTACGCAGGCAAAGAGCGCCTCATCCGCGACGAAGGTATCCGCTCTTCCGGGCTTGCCGGCATGACTCTTATGCTCGCCGCTCACGATAGGGGTTACGATTCCTGCCCGACGATTGGTTTCGACGCCGATGCGGTCGGCAAACTCATCAATCTCCCCGCCGACCACATGGTCAGTTTCATTATCACCGCGGGCAAGAAGACCCAACCGGCCTGGGATCGCGGTCCTTGCCTTCCAAATGAAACCGTGTTGATCCACGATCGCTTTCCCGCCTAATCAACTCTGCCTTTCCCGAGTCAGCTTCGCGGAGATTGGCGCAGGAGTTGCCTTCATCCCATCAGCATGAAACTCCGAACCTTCGCCTGCCTTGCCGCGTTGACTAACCCTTTAGTCGCTCTCGCGCATCCCGGCCATCCCGACCACGACTTCGAGTGGGACTTTGCTCCCGCCGCTGCCGTGCTGGTGATCTTCGGTTCACTCGTCGCCGGGGCGGTCTGGAATTCCCGCCGCCGCCAAAGCAGTTAAGCCGACTCGTTGAGAGTTTTCTCCGATCGCAACACTGCGTCGGAACCGTGGTGGCCAAAATTGACCGCAACTTGGCCACTCCTTTTCGCAACGCCACCCCATCTGGCGCGATCAATCTCAGGCTCCGGGGTTGTGATCCAGCTCACTCGAGCCGCACCAAACGCCATCAGCGCCCCCCCTCACATTAAGCCCCTCCTCAACTCAAACAAAGCGCCATGTGATTCCCTCAGATCTGTGTCCGCAAAAGAACCGCAAAGAACCCGAAAGTTCAGAATTATTCTGCGTTGTTTCGCGGCCGCTGACAACTGATCAGGGAAACCAAATCGTTCATCTTAAGAGTTTAGATTGGAGGAGTCTCCGCGGGCACCAGCGCTTCGCGCAGACTTAACCTGAATCTTGAATGACCCCAAATTCATCAATAACCCGCGTTCGATTCTGGTCGATTTCAACTAACCAATAATGGAGCCGTGTGCGCATCTGCTCCCACCCAACCGATCCGAGCTCGGGCGAGCTCCCCGATTCGGAAAGGTAACTATGACTTCTGACCCGAAGACTCCAAGTCGTCTCGCAGCTCGCGGAAATCACCTTCCTCCGCTTCGAGCACGAAACCTTCGGTGACACTTTTCAACCGCTCCCATTGCGCCCGAATCCCTTTCGCCTCCTCGGGTGTGATATTTTGGTCAGCCGCTGCGGTCGCGATAATCCCCAGCATATCCGCGAATTGCTGCACGATCGCATTCGTCGAGAGGATCAATGCTTCCGTCGATTTCTTAGCCCCCGAGTTTTTCACAAAGTAACCACCCGCCCGCTGCGCCACCCACTCCGCAATCCGTTGATCACCGGTCGACTTCAACAGTTTCTCCACTCGATCGAGCGGATTTACCGCGCCACTCCCCGCGTTGGCGACCGGTGCTTCAGCCCACTTATAGATTAAAGACAGGGACAAATTCAGATCTGAGCACACCTGCTTGGCACTCGTGCGCTTTAACATATCCTTCATCAACTCATGCGATTCCATGGCGGCAAGCTGGTGATTCCGGCCTTTCAAGGCAATCCCGCGCATAAAAGAACCCTCAAATAGCCTAGACCCACTTTTGGGCGTGCCTCTTGCCGGCACATTATGCCAACTCTTGCCCTTTATGAATATCCACGAGTATCAGGCCAAAACCTTGTTTGAGCAATATGGAGTCCCGGTCTCGCAAGGCGCGATCGCCAAGAGCGCCGACCAGTTTGCCTCCGCCCTCGCCTCTCTCCCCGAGGGTCCGACCATGGTGAAATCTCAAATCCATGCCGGCGGCCGCGGCAAAGGCACTTTCACCAATGGCTATAAGGGTGGCGTCAAGTTCTGCCCCAGCAAAGCCGAGGCGCTTTCCGTCGCCGGCGAGATGCTCGATAATACGCTCGTCACCATCCAGACGGGCCCGGCTGGCCGCAAGGTGCAGACCATCTACTTCACCGTCGCGAGCGATATCAAAAAGGAATACTACCTCGCCATCCTGCTGGACCGCGCGACCTCCTATCCGGTGATTGTCGCTTCCACTGAAGGCGGCATGGATATCGAGACCGTCGCCCACGAGACTCCTGAAAAGATCACCAAGGTCTTCATCGATCCCGCCATCGGGATCGCCGATTACCAAATTCGTGAGCTCATTTTCTCTCTCGGCCTCGACAAGACCGAATCCAAGGCCGCCGCCAAGCTCATCAAAAACCTCTACAAGTGCTACTGGGAAACCGATGCCGCGATGATTGAGGTTAACCCCCTCATCACCACGCCCACCGGTGAGGTTCTCGCACTCGACGCCAAAGTTTCGTTCGACTCCAACGCCCTCTTCCGCCACCCCGACATCGTCGCTCTGCGCGATCTCAATGAAGAGGATCCCAAAGAGATCGAAGCCTCCAAGTTCGATCTGGCCTACATCGCCCTCGATGGAAACATCGCCTGCCTCGTCAACGGCGCCGGTCTCGCGATGTCCACCATGGACATCATCAAGCACTACGGTGGCAACCCCGCCAACTTCCTCGACGTCGGTGGTGGCGCCACCAAGGAAAAGGTCATCGCCGCCTTCAAAATCATTCTCGGCGACGCCAACGTGAAGGGCATATTTGTTAACATCTTCGGCGGTATCATGGACTGCAACGTGATCGCCGAAGGCATCGTTGATGCCGTGAAGGAAGTCGGCCTCGAACTCCCTCTCGTCGTCCGCCTCGAAGGCAACAACGTCGCCGCCGGTAAAGCCACCCTCGCCAACTCCGGCCTTCCTCTGATCTCCGGCGATAGCATGGCCGATGCCGCTCAGAAAATCGTTAACCTCGTCGCCTAATCACCATGAGCATTGGAGTAAAAGAAATAGCTTACTCGGTCTATGCCGTCAGCGATTTTGACCGCAGCCTGAAATTCTACCAAGAGACTCTCGGTCTCAAACTCGACTTCGCGATGCCAGAGTGTGACGGCCCCTGCTGGGCTGAATTCGATGTCGGTGGATCCGCCCTCGCCATCGGCAAGAACGCCGATTGGAAGCCCAGCACCGCAGGCTGCACCGTGGCCCTCGAAGTCGAAGACTTCGAAACCGCCATCGCCAAACTTCGCGAAGCCGACGTCAAGTTCATCATGGAGCCCATGGATACCGGCGTTTGCCAGATGGCCTGCATCGCAGACCCCGACGACAACCCGCTGTTGATTCACAAGCGCAAACCACAACCAGCCAACGCCCGATTGGTCCCTCGAAACGCTTAAAATAAAATGTCCATTCTCATCACTCCCACCACCAAGATCATAGTCCAAGGCATCACCGGTGCCTTCGGCGGTCGCCACGCCGGCCTCTCCCTCGATTACGGTTCCGCCGTTGTCGCTGGAGTCACTCCCGGCAAGGGCGGTCAATTCTTCGAACATGGCGATGTTAAAATCCCCATTTTCAACACCGTCAAAGAAGCCGCGGCCGCCACTGGCGCGACTGTTTCCGCGATCTTCGTGCCGCCTCCTTTCGCCGCTGACGCCATACTTGAATGTGTCGATGCCGGTCTCGATCTCGCTGTCGCCATCACCGAAGGCATCCCGGTCAAAGACATGGTCCGCGTAAAACGCGCCATGGCCGGTAGCAAAACCCGCCTCCTCGGTCCTAACTGCCCCGGCGTAGTGACTCCCGGTGATGGCCCCGACTCCTCCGGCGGCTGCCGCATCGGTATCGCCCCGGGTTACATTCACAAGAAAGGTCACGTCGGCGTGGTTTCCCGCTCCGGCACTTTGACCTACGAAGCGGTTTACCAACTCACCGTCAAAAACATCGGCCAATCCACTTGCGTCGGTATCGGCGGCGATCCGGTCAACGGCACCTCGCATCTCGATATCATCAAGCTCTTCAACGCAGACCCCGAGACCCACGGCATCATCCCATCGGTGAGATCGGCGGCAATGCCGAGGTGGAAGCCGCCCGCTGGATCAAAGACAATTGCACCAAACCCGTCGCTGGCTTCATCGCCGGAGCGACCGCGCCTCCCGGCCGTCGCATGGGCCACGCCGGCGCTATCGTGGGCGGGGTTGAGGATACCGCCGCCGCGAAAATCAAGGTCTTCGAAGAGTGCGGCATCGAAGTGGCGATCACTCCTTCCGATATGGCCGACGCGCTCCTTCGTTCCGCCAAAGCCAAGGGTGTCGCGCTCAGCTGAGCCGCCCACGATTCCATCCTCCCCAAGCCCGCCTTTCTCCGGCGGGCTTTTTGGTAGCTGCGAATGACTTACTTCCGGCGCGCCGAATTTCCCGGATAATTGAACGTATGCCTTCGGGCGTAATAGGAACCCATCCCACCGGTTCCCCCGACTCGATTCGCTCAGCCCAGTGCGCCCAATTATTATCCCCCAATTCTGGCAGCTGGTAGCGAGGCAGCGCCCCGAGCAACATCCAACCCAATCCAACCAATGCCGCCTAACGATCCCAGCGCAGACCGATCGCCGCCACTTGGATCAACCTCCAAGCCACCAAGATCTCCGGCACGAAAAAATAGCGTTCGCCATTAAACAACCCCTGCAGTGGACGCAGATCCGTTTGAAATCGATAGAGAGTCGCCGCCATTACCAGACCGCCCAAAAACCACCAACCCAGTAGTGGCCACCAGCCAACAGATTTAACCGCAGCTGCTAGGCCGCCTCCCAACATTAGCAAGGCCAGTCCGAGCCCGAGCCATGTCATGAGCCCCCCCCTGCATCAACCGGCACAAATAACGTTCCCCAAACTCGCTTGCCTATTATCAGCACTGCATCGCCCCAAGCGAAATCCCCTGCGGTCCCCCCCTCCGTTTTCACTCCCACCCGCGCGACGTTCCCCTGCACCCCAGCAGTGACGGCACACCTCAAAGCAGCCACAACCGAATACCAAGTGCGCTTCATTCCCGCCCGAATCAGCATCAAGGGTGTCGCAAAAATCGCGAACACTCCCGTCAGTCCCACCAACGTCATACTCACCAATTGGCTGACCACGCCCACCTTCGTGCGCGGAGCATCGGCTCGCCACCACAAGGCCCACAACAACGCGGTAACCCACTGCACATTAGTGAGATTAAACCAAGTCTCGTTGGAGGGTCTTAACCGCACCAAAGCCAGCATCATGGCGCCGGGCCATCGCACCCGTGAGGCCGGATCAAACGTCACTAACAACACCCCTATCCAAGCCAATACCGCTCCCAACAAAAACGACGTCGGCCGCCACCCTACCGGAACACCCGTCCCTATCCAGCCACCAGCCCACCACCGCATCAGCGCGTGATGGTAGTCCGCATGCGGCAAAGTCAGCGCCGCGCTCCCCATGGCATCCGCCTGCGAAAAAAACACCCTCCCATCCTCCGCCCAGAACTGCGGCGAAAAGAATGCCGCCGGTCGCCGTCCGACGGCTAAGAGCAACCCCACCGTCGCCCCAGCCCGCGCCCAAGGTAGACCTAATTCAGCAGGCTGAATAGGTTTCGATTTGGCTGCGCGCGGCGATTTACTCATCATCTTGGTTTTTCCCGACACTCCGTATCGGGGTGATCACCATTGGGTGTCGCGGAACCGCACTCTCGTCTTTTTTCCCTCCCCTGCTATGAGTCGAAACGACCACTTCTCCTCCTTCGCTTCTACCTATGCCCAGTATCGGCCAACCTACCCTACCGCTCTCTTCGAGTTATTGGCGGCTCGATCCCCCTCCACCCATCACGCTTGGGATTGCGCCACGGGCAACGGTCAAGCCGCGGTATCCCTTGCGAGTCATTTCAACCATGTCACGGCCACCGACATCGGTGCCAACATGATCAAGCACGCGCTCCCCCATCCGCGTGTAACCTACCAATCCGGATCAGCTGAAGCCCCTCCGTTAGACGAAAATTACGCCGATCTCATCACCGTCGCTCAGGCCCTCCACTGGTTTGATCGCCCGGCCTTTTGGACGACCTGTCAGCATATTCTTAAGCCCGATGGAATCCTCGCTTACTGGGGATACTTGTTGCCCAAAATCACTCCCCCCATCGACGCAATCGTTGACGACTACCATTAAAACAGCGTCGGCGACTACTGGCCTCCCGACCGCGAACCACTCCTCAATCTCTACGCCGATCTTCGGCCACCGGCTGAACTAATCCTCGAACGACATTTCACCATGACCGCCCACTGGAACGTCGATCGTCTGATCGGAATGCTCGACTCATGGTCGGCCACTCACCGCGCGCGTGCCCAAACTGGGCACGACCCGCTCCCCGCCACGGCCACTCGACTTCGCTCCGCATGGCCGAACCACAATCTCACTCTTCCCGTGGAGTGGCCCTTGAAAGTGCATGCATTTCGCTTCACCCCTTCTCCATGAACGTCGACGGTAATCCCACTCGCACCATTTGGCCCGCCGCTGATGGATCCTCTGTCGAAATCATCGACCAAACCCTCCTGCCCCATCGCTACGAAATCGCGACATTACGCACGCTCGACGATGCGGCTCACGCCATCAAAGCCATGCTCGTGCGTGGCGCGCCGCTCATTGGCGCCACCGCAGCCTACGGATTCTGGCTCGGTCTCCGAACCGATTCATCTGACCCCGGCGTCGCCCACATCCACACCACGCTGCTCTCCACTCGTCCCACCGCGGTAAATCTGCGCTGGGCGCTGGACCGTGTCCGCGCCCACGTTTTGCCGCTGCCTCCCGCCGCCCGCGCCGCCGCTGCCCGTGAACTCGCCGCCGAAATCTGCGACGAAGACGTCCGGATCAATCACGCTATCGGCCAATCGGCGCTACCCATAATCGAGGCCATCGCCGCGACCAAAACTCCCGGCCAAGCCGTCAATATTCTCACCCACTGCAACGCCGGGTGGCTGGCCACCGTCGATTGGGGCACCGCCACCTCCCCCATCTACCAAGCTCACGATGCCGGCATTCCCGTGCATGTTTGGGTAGATGAAACCCGCCCGCGCAACCAAGGCTTTAATCTCACCGCTTGGGAACTGCTCAACCATGGCGTGCCCCACACCGTCATCGTCGACAATGCCGGTGGCCACCTCATGCAACACGGCGACGTTGATCTCGTCATCGTCGGCACCGACCGGACCACCGCCTCCGGCGATGTGTGCAACAAAATCGGCACCTACCTCAAGGCACTCGCGGCCCACGACAACAATGTGCCGTTCTACGTGACCCTTCCCTCCCCCACCATCGATTGGACCGTCAGCGACGGCGTGGCCGAAATCCCCATCGAAGAGCGCGACGGCCGCGAAGTCACGCACATCACCGGCTTGGATCCGAGCGGTGACGTGACCACTATTCAAATACCGCCATCCGGCAGCCTCGCCGCCAACCCCGCTTTTGATGTCACCCCCGCCCGCCTCGTCACTGGTCTGGTCACCGAGCGAGGCATTTGCGCCGCATCCGCGGAAGGTCTCCGGAAACTATTCCCGGAATTTACCCGTCAATGAACCTCCTTCGCCAAGCGGTCGTCGATTCCCTCCCTTAGCCCTCCCCGCGAAGCGGTAAACCCTTGCCCGCCCCGATCCCATCGCGTTGGCTGCACGTGTTCCCCACCATTCTGCCCGCGACGAAATGAACCGCGTGATCGATCGTTTCGTAGACTTCGGCTACCACCCCGTAGAATCTTAACCCCTCATTATGTCCTTCCCCCGCATCATTCTTCTTATCGGCGCCCTCTCCCTCTCGTTACGCGCCATGGCGCACGACGATCAGCAACATGCGCTGTCCAACCAGATGGCCGATCTCGCGCAAAACTTCCTTACCTCCCTCGACGACAATGGCCGCGCTGCCGCCGTATTCCCGCTCACTGATCCCGAGCGCGAGAACTTCCACTACGTGCCGCTGGACCGCCAAGGTATCGTCTTCAAATCCATGAACGGTTCGCAGCAAGCCGCCGCCATGGATCTGCTACGAAGTGGCCTCAGCACGATGGGGGCGGGAAAAGTTCAACAAATCATGGCCCTCGAATCCGTGCTCCATGAACTCGAGAACCAGGCCCCCCACCGCGACTCCGAACTCTACTACGTCTCAATTTTTGGCGACCCCGGCCAGCTCCCTTGGGGCTGGCGCTTCGAGGGACATCACCTCTCCGTTAATCAAACCATTACCGAGGAAGGCATCTCTGGCACGCCCCTCTTTTTCGGCGCCAACCCCGGCCACGTCGCCGCCGGGGAACACGCCGGACTTCGCGTCCTCGGCACCGAAGAAGACAAGGGCCGTGCGTTCGTCTCCGCCTTATCCCCCGCCCAGCGCAAACAAGCTATCATCAACTCCACCGCCATTCGGGAAATTTTGACTGGGCAGGAATCCGAAGTGTCTTCGCTCGAGAATAGCGGGCTGCGTTACCCCGATCTCAGCCCCGCCCTTCAAACCCAACTCCGCGAGCTACTCCAGTATTACCTCGATCGCCACGAACAACCCATCGCTCAAGCCGCGCTCGATCGGATCAAGGCTCACGGCATGGAAAACCTAGTCTTTGCCTGGGCCGGTTCCACTCAACTCGGCGAGAAGCACTACTACCGCATTCAAGGGCCCACCTTCGTGATCGAATACGCGAATACCCAAAATAATGCCAACCACCACCACACCGTTTTTCGTGACTTCGCCCACGACTTTGGTCGCGACGTGCTGCTCGAGCACTACCGGAAATCCCACTAAGCTTTTGCCCCGCGGGACGGCAGGAATAGAGCGCCATACGGGGCCCTCTGCTTAGCTTCTCCGGACTCGCACTTCTGGCTGTTCTAGCGGGATCTGCTCGCAGTCATTTCTCGCGCGGCAAATGGATCGAGAACGATTTTGTTCGCGTAAAAGTCCCTCCGGGGTGGGCCGAGTTGATCACTCCTGGGATGCCCACCCAGCGCACGAGCATTCCCAGTATTGTCGTCCTCACTCCACAGATGGAGCACCGCGATATCCTGTTGATCGTAAACGAGTCCGTGAAGTTTTCGATTGAGATCTATCCCCAAGACGATCGGCCCAACCGATGGTCGTGTCGTCGTTAGACGCCGTGAAACAAGTAAATCGAAGCCAATCAGAAACCACTCAATTAGAGGAATTCTCGTCCTGGGGGAAGATACCGGGACGAGGCTTCGACCTCGCGAAGGAATATCCCCTTCCGCTTCACACGAGGGCCCGCTTGTTCGAGTTCAAATCGGGGAAATTTAATATCCTGATCAGGGTAAAAGCACAGAGTACGCTTACGAGGAGGCCGCAAAGAGATTCCAAAAAAACATCCGCACATTTGAACCGCTCCTCCGCGAGATTCAGATCATCGAGAAGCGAGATAACACCCCAGCACACTAGGGAATGAGCAGTCGCTGACCTGGTTGCAACGAGTTCGAGGCGCTAAGCGTCCCTCGGTTGGCCTGATAAATTTCCTGCCATCTCGACCCCGTGCCGTAGTAGCGCAAACTGATTCTCGTCAGAGAGTCGCCTTCCCTCACCACATGGAATCGGTCTGTTGCGCTATTATCGCCTCCGTCGTCGGAATTTTCCCTCGAAAATCCTCCGGCGCGCGACACCGCACCGCCTGGGTTCGTATTAGGATTCAATACTCGCGCCGCCGATGCGATTTGATCGAGCGTTGTCTGCGCCTGACTCAACCTCCCGCTCAGTGAACGGTTGTCACGGCTCAGCGACGCGATCTCCCGCTCCAAACGATTTCGCTCATTCGTCAGGGTCTCCTGCAAATTGAGACTGGTGGTGCGGCGAGTGGCGATTTCTGACTCCGCCTCGCGCACTCGTCGGGAAAGCTCTTCTACTTGTTCAGCTAAATTCGATGTAGTCGCCAACTGTCGTTCCAGGGTCGCTACCCGAATTTCTGAGCCGTCGCGAGCCGCGTTGGCCCGCGCAAGATCACTCCGGCTCCTCTCCAATTGGGCCGTTAAATTCGAAGTCGCCTGCGTAAAACTCGTCAATTCCGACTCCAACTTAAATCGCTCCGCCTCCCGCGCTCCATCCACCGCCGCCTGTTGCTCGTTTAGCGCCACCGCAGCCGCCGAAAGCTCGGCTTTCAAGTCCATATTTTCCGTGGAAACGACTTCAAACTGCCCCCGAATCTCCGTCATCGCCGCGCGCATGCTCGCCACTTGCTCCGGTAAATTCGACCACTGCGCTAAACTCGACTCCACGTTGGCCCGCGCCTCCTTCTGCTCGGCTATTTCCGATTTTAACGCGGACTCGCGTGATCGCGCTTGATCATCTCTCGAGTTCGCGTCGGCCAATCGATTTTGCATCTGGCCCATCGCCGCCTGTAATTGCTCATTCGCGCCCGAAAGCTCGTTGACCGTCGTCACATAGGATTCCGCCGTCGCGAGATCACCCGCCAGCGTTTCCACCTGACGCACCAGTTGACTCTCTCGCTGTTGCCAATCTGCGGTGGGTTTCGGTGCTGCTCTTGCTTCGCTCAGTGCCCGCTCCAACGCCTGATTGTCCGCCCTGGCATTGGCCACGGCCGTTTCCAACGCCACGACCTGCGTTGGCATACTCACCAATCCCGCCAACTGGCGCTCCAACTCGGATTGGGCCTGGCGCTGGTCCCCGATCTCCCGTTCGAGACGTGCTTGCTGTTGCGCCGACGCCTGTTCACTCGCCCCTGCGGCAGCGAGACGACTCTGCATTTCATTGATCGAAGCCTGCAACTGCGAGTTGGTGCCGGAAAGTTCGTCAACCGTCGTGGCATACGATTGGGCGGCGGCGAGATCCCGGGTCAGGGTGACTAACTGGCGATTCATCGCGGACTCACGTTGTTGCCAATCCGCTGGTGGCTTTGGGGCCGCCCGCGCTTCGGCCAATGCCGTTTGCAAAGCCAAATTCTCCGCCCTCACATCGGCCAGATTCTCCGCCAAACCAGAGACTTGCTCCGGCAGTCTGGCGACACCCGCAAGTTGAACCTCCAGCGAGGCCAATTGGATACCTCGTGCATCAAGATCTCCCTCCAACGCCGCTTCTCGTCGCTGCGCCTGCTGCTCGCGCGCGTTGGCATTGGCTAGTCGAGAGTCCAACTCGGCCATCGTGACCTGCAATTGTTCGTTCACCCCCGTCAGCTCCGTGACCGTGGTCGCGTAGGTCTCGGCGGTGCGCAAATCTCGCGCGAGGGTCTCGAGTTCCCGCGTCAAAGCCGAGTTTTGCAGTTGCCAATCCGCCGGGGCCTTCGGTGCGGCCTGCGCCTCCACCAGAGCGGTCTGCAGCGCCAGATTTTCCGCCCGTAAACTGCTATTTTGATCATCAAGCACCGACGCCTCGACCTGAAGTTGCGTGACCTGTGAGTCGGTGCTCTCGGCATCGACCTCCCGTGTTGCCAACAACGCTCGATTAGCTTCACTCAGTGACTTCGCGGTCTCCCGGGACCGTTGGAGCTGAAGGGTCAACGCCGCAAACTCCTTTGCCGTCGACGCTCGATCATCCGACATCTGTCCCTCGTAATTTCTCACCTGCGCTTCCAAATTCGAGACCTGCGAGCGAAGAGCTTCATTGGTGCCCGCTGCATTCACCGCCGAAGCCTGAGCTGCCAGCGCCGCATCCACGACTCGCTGCGAAGCCTGTAAGTCTTCTCCCAATCCCATCTTCTCCGCCGTAAGATCCGCGATGAGTAAAGTCTGCTCATTAATCGCGACTTCCGCCGCGTCCAATTCTTGGCTTATCGCCGTTGCCGCCGAAACCGCCGCGTCCCGTTCCGATCGCACACTGGCTAACTGGCTATTCAATGGGGCTTGCGCTTGCACCTCTTGGATCAGGGCTTCTACCCGCCCATTGGCCCGATCCAGTTGAATCTGGACCTGTTGGAAACGCTGCTCCGCCGTTTCCTTTTCCGTCCTCAGGCTATTCATCCCTGCCAGCCCAGATCGCGCTGTCGCAATTTCGGTTTCTAATCCCGCAATAAAGCCCCGAGCCCCTTCCAACGATTGTCGCGTGGCCCCGAGTTCAACTTTCACGGCACGTGCCAACTCAAGTTCGTCGGTAAGTGTGGCGATGCGTTGCGTCTGCTCACTGATTGCCGTCTCCGCCGCGCTCCGTTCCGCACGCAAGGTTTGCAATTGGCTGTCGCGCGACGCGTTCGCCTGGACCTCACGCGTCAAACGATTGAGTTGCTCATTCGCCGCGATCAATTGGCTTTCAACTTCACCAATCCGCCGCTCAGTGACCTCGTTATCGCTTCGAAGTTTGTCTGCCTCCGCCAAATTTACCCGAGCCTCATCGATTAACGTCGCCACCTCGGTTCGAGCAGCGGCCAACGCCTCCTTGGTGGTCGCGAGTTCCGTCTCTACCATCCGAGCGATTTTGAGTTCATTCGAAAGCTCAACCAGACGTTGATCGATCTCCTCGGCGGATTCTGCGGCAGCACTTTCGATCTGATCCCTCAACGCGATAATTTCCGATTCGAGCGCGCCGATTTGCGAACGATCTGTTTGGCGCCGCGCCAATTCGGTTTCGAGCACCCTCACGCGCAACTCCGCCTGAGTTAATAGAGCCGCAAACCCCTCGGCCTCCTTACTAATTTGCTGACTTACCTGGAGTTCCAATTCGAGGTTCTCGACTGTTTCGCGGGCGACCAGTAGTTGCTCTTGGCCATTCGCAAGATCCACCAACTCCGCTTGGGCCGTCGTGAGCTCAGCGGTTAAACGATCCACATTCAAACGCAGACCATTTGCTACGGCGTTGTCCTCCGCCGTCTTCTCCCTCCCCAACCGCTCCACTTGTCCTCGGAGATTCGTGATCAAATTTTCACTGCGTTCGATCTCAAATCGTGCCGCTTCCAACGCGGTGACAGCCCCTCGGGTTTCGGTCACTTGAGTTTCGAGAACCACGTTCTGCTGCTGCAGTCGCCCAATCGCTTCTTCATCGAAACCGGCAATCTTCTCTTGGCTTGATTGTAATTCTGCTTCCAGCGCCGAGATATGCGAACGAGCTTGGCTCAGCGACTCTTCCGCGTCCGCCACCTGTTCCTTCAGCGGTGAAGCCTCCGCCAATCGAACCCGAAGTGTTTCCGCCTCCGAGGAGGCATCCGTGAGCCGAGCGTTTAAGGTGGTTATTTCAATCTCAGCTTTTTGAGCCGCTAACAAATCAACCTCCACCATTCTTTCCCGCAACGATTCGGTCTCCGCTCGAGCGGCCGCTCGCTCTGTCCTCAGGGCATCAAGCTCTTGCCCTACGGTGGATGTCGCGGTGGATTCTGCATCATTCGCCCTGCTCTCCGCCGCCGCAATTTCGGCCTGCAACTCCACCATCACCAACCGATTCTGCGTCATTGAAGCGCGAGTGCTCACCAGCTCCGTCTCGAAAGCCTGCGCCGCGATGAGTTGTGCTTTGAGTTGCGCAATCTCGGACTGGGCCAGTTCCGTGACCGATTGTTCGATCTCCCCGTTTTGTGCCCGCAAGGCTTCCACCTGTTGCTCTGCCTCAACCAACTGAGAGCGCAACGACGCAACCTCCGCTTGAGCTCTTTCCTCCACCGCCGCCTCCGCCAACGCAACCCGATCTTCTTGATCTAATAATTCGGTCTCCGCGCGTGCGAGTCTCACCGTCAAAGCTTCGATCTGTTCGCCCGCCTTCTCATTCGCCAACTCATCCACCTCCCTCGCCCCGAATCGGGCCCGATTGAGTTGTGCCTGTAGCTCCACTACCAAATTCTGGCGATCGGCCAAAGCCTGTTGCGCGCCCGTGAAATCACTCACCATTCGTTCTAACCGAACGATTTCCGTTCGCAGGCCGCCGATCTCCAGCTCACGTCGTTCCACCGCGATCGATTCCGTCGCACGCGCGTTCTGTAAACTCGCCGCCAAATCGCTTTCCAGTTTGGTGACTACTCCCTCCAATTGCTCAATTTGTGCACTCAGTTCGGTCTCGCGCTCCGACCACGCAGCCGCATTCCCTTCTAGTGATCCGATCAACACGGTCTGTTCATCCAACCGGGCAATAAGAATTTCTCTTTGTTCCCGCAGCTCGGCCAACTCACCTCGCGCGATCTGCAAATCCGTCGAAATTTCGTCAAGGTGAGTTTGCCGTAGCTGGTTTTCTTCAGTCATCGACTCCAGCACCGGGACCAAGCCTTCGGCTTCCGCCAGCCGCCGCTCTAATTGGGCGACTTGGCCAAAAATAGCCGCCTTCTCTTCGGTCGTCTCCGAGAGAGCTTCAGCTTGTTTGCGATACTCCACCGCGGCTGCCCGCGTCGAGGCCAACTCTCGCACTAGATCAGAAACTTTCGCTGATAATTGCCCCGCAACCGCACTCGCACTGCGCTGGGTTTCAACCGTCTCGGTATGGGCGTCAGCTAACCTTACCCGCAGTATCCTAATCGACTTGTTCAATTCGCTTTGATCAAGCTCTGCTTTTTCGAATCTTGGCCGTAATCGCTCCAACTCCGAGCCGCGCTCCGCCGCGGCGGTCTCCGCTAGAAGCAGCTTGGTTTCAAGTTCCTCCGCCGCGGCTAACCGACCGGATGCATCAGCCAACTGCCGTTCCAACGTCTCGATCACCACCACCCGAGCGTTCTGTTCCGCAGTCAACGTCGTCAGCTCGTCGTTGCGGGCACTGAGATCACTGCGCAATTGCACAAGTTCAGTTTCATTTTGTTCTATCGTTTCAAGCTGAAGGCTGGAAACGGTCTGGAAATTGAGAATTTCATCTGCTCGCGCGGCATTCTCCTCCTTGAGTGCCGCTTTCGCCTGAGTTAACTCGATGTCACGTTGGGCCGCCATATCGCGCCACAACCCCAGCTCATCGGAAAGCCGCTGGACCTCTGCGGCCATCCGCTGCTTTCCCGCTTCATCACGGACTTCCGTCACCAGATTCTGCAGCTCTACTTCCCGCTCTCGAGCCGTCTCTAATTCAACTTCAATTTCCGTCTTTCTCGTGGTTGCAATTTCGAGATTCTGTTCACTCGTCGCCAAACGGTTTTGTAGCGTTTGCCGCTGCGTATGCAGTGCGCTCCCATTCTGCTCCGCCAGCATGAGCTTCTCTCGGGCCGCACCTAACTGGCTCGATGTATCATTAATCTGAGCACGCAAAGCATCGAGTACACTTGTCTTCGTTGCGATCTCCGTAGTGAGATTATTAATACGAGCCTCTCCTGCCGCTTTTCCCTCACCAGCCGCACCAAGTCGCGCTTCCAAACTCACCACTTGGGCTTGGAAAGTTGCCAAGTCCGCCGCCAAGTTTTCCGCCTTAGAAAGGCTCGTCTCCGTTGCCACCAGTCGATCACGCAACGTCTGCAATTCATCGCGCAATTCACGGTTTTCCTTCTCCCGAACATTCGCCGTGTCTGTCGTCGCTGTCAGCTGAGACCGCAAGGTTCTCAGATTTTCATCCCGCTGAGCCACGCGTTGATTTTGCGTCTCAAGATCTTGCGTCAAAGTAGTCACTTTTTCATTCGACGCCTTCAGTTCTGCGTCCAAATCAAAGCCGGTCTCCGGCAGTAACCGCAGGTCATCGAGCTCAGCCCAAGTCGCTGCCAACTCGTTGCTCCTTTGATCCAACTGCAGCTCTAACTGTGCGGCCATGGCTCGCAGTTCATCGAGTCGAACGGCATCGGCATTTTCGGATTCCGACGCCACCTTGAGCTGGGTATTTAACCCCTCAATTTTACTCCGTGATGCCGCCAACTCGATTTCGGTGGCTTCGAGTCGCACCAAAGTTTCGGCAAATTGACCTTCGGTGACGATGGCCCCAACGAGCTTTGATCGGGTCCCTTCAAGTTGCTGCGTGAGGGAAACTACCTGGCCTTGGATAGCTCCATTTTCCGATTCCTTCTGGTCGAGGATACCATCCAATTCGGCCACCCGCAGCCGTAGCGATTCGTTTTCAATATTCTCGGCCTCAAGCGTCGATTCAAATTCACCCAACCTCACGCGTGCCGTCTCGAGCTCGGCCCCCATGCTCTTGGCCTGAGCACCACTTGCTTGAGCGGAGGTGACCGCCTCGGTCAGAGTGGCAATCTGAGATTCAAGTAAAAACCGATTGGCCTCCTGCCGCTGAATCGCATCACCCGCCGCAATCAATTCCTCGCTGACGCCCGTCAACTCGGTCTCCCGCTCCGACCACGCAGTCTGCGCTCCAACAATTTGCAATTCCAACTTAATGACTTCCTGCTGGGTCCGCTGCAGTTGCGCTTCGGACTCTTCTAGCGATTCAACTTGCTTCGATAAACTGATCAACTCGGTCCGAGACGCGGTAAGTTTTTCCGCCGTTTGCGCTAACTCCACCGCCACAGACTGCAGGTGTTCTCGCATGGTGCTGTTTTCCTGCGCCACCCCCTCCGCGATTTGTTCACGCTCGACGAGGCGCCGATTGGCTTCGCCCAGTTCGCTCTGGATTAGCTGGGTTGATTCGAAACTCGAAGCCAGCTCTGTTTCTCTCGCATTTAAGCGCGTATCAGCCTCGCCGAGTCGCTTATTTAAGGCCGCCATCTCCGCCGTCATACTCATGGCTGAGTTTCCTAACTCTGCGATCCGCGCTGTCGCGCGAGACAGATCTCGACTCGTCTTATCTGCGGTGGAGGCACGCGTCGAAACGGCCTCCCATTCCATCCGAAGTTGCGCCAGATCCTCCTTCAGCGTCCCATTCGCGTATTCTAGGCCTTCGTTGGCTAAGGATGCCTGGGTGATTTGTTCACGGAGGGCGGTCGTGATCGAGTTGGTATCGCCAAGTTGGGCTTCAAGCGATTGCACCTCAATCCGGACGATTTCGAGACTCGTGCTAATTTGGGCAGACTCGGCCAACTGACTTCCGCTCTCTAACAAATCTGATTCCAGCGATTCAATCGTCGCGACCAGCGTGGCTTTTTCTTCGACCAGAGCGGAGGTCGCCGATTCCGACGCCGAAATCCGCTTCGACATAGTCTCGATTTGCGCCCGGGCTTGGACCAGCGATGAGCCCAGGGTCGCCACTTCCGCTTCGGCCTTCGCCAAGCTCCCCGCCACCGCCGCCCCTGCCACTACCCGAGATTCCAGCGCATCCACCGCCTGACGTAGTTCGCCCACCTGCTCATTCGATCCGGCCAAATTCTGTTCAAGCTCCGCGATCCGGGCACGCGCAGTCGTGATCGTTTCAGCATAAATGTCTGCCGCCGCATTTGATTGCGCCGACTTCAGCTCACGTTGCATCCCGGCGATCGCGCTGTCTTTCCGCAAAACCACCGCCTCCAAACCGGCAACTTGGGTTTCAAATTGTGCCCGGCGTTCGTTCGTCGCTTGCAGTGCCGCTTGCAGTGTTTCGATTTCGACGAGATTTGCCGCGAGCTCCGCACCACCGCTTTCCGCGAGCTCCAGTCGATCAGTCGCTTGAGCCACAGCTGTTTCAAGCCGGGAAACCTGGGTTTGCGTTGCCTCCAGAACTTCCGCGGCCGTCGCCGCAGCCTCGCTGGCTTGATTCGCCTCCCTCTGCGAGGTGGACACTCGATTCGACAGATTCGCCAATTCACCGTCGCGACGCTCAATTGCAAATTCAGTATCCTCTAAAGACTTTCGGAGCGAGGTGATTTCCTCGTTCGACTTAAGCGCAGCCGACTCCAAGCTCGCGACTTTCGATCGCAGTGCCTCTGCTGCCGGCTCATCGACCGCCACTCGCACCTCCATCGTCGAGAGTTGTTCACGAAGTGAGCTGATCTCGATTTGACGCGCTGAAGCGGCCATTTCGGCGTTGGCCAGTCGTTGTTGCAACGCTCCCGCTTCGGCCATCGTCCGCTGCAAATTCGTTTCAAGTTGAGCCCGTGCAGTGTTCGCTATTTCCAGTAATCCCTGCAGATCCAGAACCTCACCATTTGCTTTAGTGAGCTCCGATGACCACGTGTCGGCATCTGCTAGCCTGCCTTTCAACCACGTTAATTCATCATCTCTATTTTTTAGCTGGGCATTGAGCGATTCCATCACCTCAGAATCCGGAGATGCCGCGATACTTTGTTGGGCGCGGCTTAACTCTGTGCGAAGTCCCGCCACCTGCGCTCTGAGTTGAGCCAATTCAACGATCGACGATGACATTTCGACCGCCACCCGTTTCTGCGATGCCAGTAACTGACCGATTGCTGCATTTCGCTTTTCAATTTCTAATGCGAGAGTTGCGGCGTCGCCAGCTTCTCGTTGCTGAGCGCCCAGCGCATTTTGCAATCCCACAATCAGCCCCTGAGACTGGATTAATTCACCCTCTAATTTCGAAACCCGAGCCTGCGCGAGCTGCAGAGCAGATTGCGCGGCCAGCAATCCCGCGG
>Ga0105054_10005279_pt1 | contig 18680 bp, 14 predicted proteins | sample BON02_FD_78091 | JGI IMG/M metagenome (GOLD analysis project Ga0105054, IMG submission 78091) | Freshwater microbial communities from Lake Bonney liftoff mats and glacier meltwater in Antarctica - BON-02 (megahit assembly) | ecosystem: Environmental > Aquatic > Freshwater > Ice > Glacier...
AACTCGGACGGAGGGCCGTTTTTAGGAGGTTTCGGGGCCGTGTTTTTTGCTAGTGGCTATTGAATTATACTTATTAGCAGCTGTATACTAGGTAGTTAGGTTTTATGCTGCTGGTTTCTAATGTCAAGTAAGTAATATTTTAAACTAAAATGTAATATTTTGTTTAATGTTTGATGTAAAAAGATAAACTTTTGACGTTCAATCGAAAAATTATGGATTATATTCTTACAATCAATATATATTGGTATAAATATATATTGAAATGTAAAACGTATTTGTTTAATTTCAGTTTCAAATACACCTAAAAAATTTGTTGCTTATGAAAACAGCTTACATTTTATTGACATCTACCCTTCAACCAGGGGATGTTACAGGATTCACATTCTTCGTGGGTCTAATGGCCATGTTTGCCGCATCCGTGTTCTTCTTCTTTGAAAGAAGTAATGTTGATGGCAAGTGGAAAACGTCATTGTTGGTTAGTGGTTTGATCACCATGATAGCAGCCGCGCATTATTATTACATGCGTGATTTCTATTTGGCAGCCATTGCGAACAACGCCATCGAAGGTGCGACCTTTATCAACCCTTGCCTACCCAGTTCCGCTACATCGACTGGACACTTACTGTGCCTTTGATGTGTGTTGAGTTCTACTTGTTGCTCAAGCCATACGGTGCGAAGCAGTCGTTACTTGCCAAGATGATTGGTTATTCTTTGGTAATGCTCGTAGCAGGTTATATAGGCGAGGCGTATGCACCAACTGCTGCTAATCCAGGTATGCATTCCATCATGTGGGGTGTGATTTCTACCATTGGTTGGGCAGGTATTGTGTACGAAGCAACTGCGGGTAGTGTAGCCCAAATGGCAAAAGCCTCTGGCGATGCTAATTTGCAGAATGCTATTCGTTTGCTCCGCAATTTCGTTTTAATCGGTTGGGCAATCTATCCAATCGGCTACATGTTGATGCCAGGTAACTTGCTTGCTGGTTTCAGCGGTTCATTGAATATCGATTTGTTGTACAACATCGGTGACGCAGTGAATAAAATTGGTTTTGGTCTGGTAGTTTACCAAATGGCCATCACTTCCTCTAGAAAGACATCAGCTGCATAAGCGATTGTGTCTAATACTAACCCGCGTTGATTCATCAACGCGGGTTTTTTTATGCCCTGTCTTCGTTTAGGTGAACGGACGGCTAGCAATAGCACGAAAGTCAATGGCGGAGTGGGCAGGAAGTGCCCGTGAAAATAGATCGGTACATCGTGACACAAAATATTACCGTTAAATCGGAGGCTGTAGAAAACATTGAAGACAAAAGCGCGCAGAGGAACGTGGATCTGCTGCGCAAAACCTGAGTTGCCGCATGTATACCAGTTATGATTTTCCGGAATTAAATTTGGTGAAACCCCAACGCATCGCCGAAAGGACTAAAAATGCACGCATCGCAGGAGAGCAGTTTGCCAATGATTCACAAGCGCAATTGTTTAAAATTTAAACAGCCTCTCAAGGACAAATAACGATAATCGGACCCTATTACAAGGAAGAAGAAATCAGCAAAAAACCTAAGGAGCCTTATATACAGAAGGCCAGGGTGGTGAGCACCGTTGTTTTTTTCCTAGGATAAGGAATTCAAATGGGCCAAGTGATTTTTGCGCTTCTTTATAATTTGTTGCAGGCATGAAGTGAAGCGAATTGACTGCTGTTGCTTCGCCATCGCCAAAAGTCTCCAGCCAGCCACCAGATTTCTATAAAAAAGGCAGTTCAAATATTAAATACTTGGCACTAAATACTGCTCATGGAGCAATTCGCCCATACATCCTTGGAAACGGAATGGTTTCGCGTACATGGGGTAGCTTGCAGGTCCAGGCCACCAAACGTTCGAGTCCGAGGCCGAAGCCGGCATGTGGCACTGAGCCGTAACGGCGGAGGTCGAGATACCATTCAAAGGCCGACATCGGCAGTTGGTGCTCGTGTATTTTTTCGATGAGGAGTTCTAAATTGGTTTCACGTTCGCCGCCACCTACAATTTCGCCATAACCTTCGGGTGCCAATACATCTACTCCTTTCGCCCAGCGGTGGTCGTTTTCGTCGCGTTTCATATAAAACGCCTTCACTTCGTGCGGCCAGTTGTACACCATTATGGGGGTGTTGAAGAGGCGGGTAAGCACGGTTTCGTCGGAGCCGCCGAAGTCGTTGCCCATTTGGAAGTCTTTGGCGCTTTTCAGCCAAAGCGGAATATTTCGTCCAGCTTCTTCCTGTTCACTAAGTTCTTCTTTTAGTTGCTGCACTTTGGATTGGTGGAAGCCTATTTCGCCTTTTTTCATTCCTGGAGCGGCCATTTTGGCATCTCTGTCCTTGATTTCGGCTTGAATGGCTTCAATACGGGCCTGAACAGCCACCAAATCGGCTTCTAGTGTTTTGACGGCATTTTTGCCATCCACTTCCAGCTCACCTTTCAAAATTTTAACGGCATCTTCATAGGTGATGCGCGGGAAAGGTTCGGTGATTTGCTTTAAGACCGTGGTATCCCGGCCAATCATTTCGAGCTCTTGGGTGTTTTTGTCGAGTACTGTGAGGACCACAAAACGTAAAAACCGTTCGATGGTGTCCATATTCATTTTGAGATCATGGAAGGCCATTTCGGGCTCTATCATCCAGAATTCGCTGAGGTGACGGCGGGTTTTCGACTTCTCGGCACGAAAAGTTGGACCAAAAGTGTAAATTTTGCCGAAGGCCATCGCGAGGGCTTCGCCGTACAGCTGGCCACTTTGACTGAGATAAGCTGGTTCGCCGTAAAAATCTGTTTCGAAAAGGGTAGAGGTGCCTTCAACCGCATTTCCGGTGAAGATGGGGGCGTCGGTTTGGATAAATCCTTCTCCCTGAAAAAACGTATGGATGGCCATGATGATGGTATTCCGGATGCGGAGTATGGCCCATTGGCGTTTGCTACGCAACCAGAGGTGGCGGTGGTCCATAAGAAAATCAATCCCATGTTCTTTCGGGCTGATGGGGAAATCTTGAGAGATATGAATGACTTCGAGTCCCGTGACTTGGAGCTCGTGTCCGCCAATCTGGCGTTCGTCGGCGACGATCAGGCCGGTGATGATAACCGAACTCTCTTGGCTGAGGCGTTTGGCATCTTCGAAGAGGGCAGGGCTAACTTTATTTTCATCGACCACACACTGACAAATGCCGCTACCATCGCGCAGAACCAAAAAAACAAGGCCTTTGCCTGTTCTTTTACCCAGTATCCAGCCTTTGAGGGTAGCTTCCTGACCTACAACCTCTTTTAAACGTTCGATCGTCATAAAAATGCTGATTTTAAAAATCGGGCTAAAATAGGCAAATAATGGGTTTCAATCGTATTTTTATCACAAATCAACCGTGACCAACCTATGCTTAGGCAATCGCTTCAGCAGAAACTCTTACAAAAGCTCTCCCCGCAGCAGATACAGTTTATCAAATTGTTGCAGGTACCCACCGCTATGCTCGAGCAGCGCATCAAAGAAGAGCTCGAAGAAAATCCGGCCTTGGAAGAGGGAGTGCATGAAGATACAGACCCCCGCGACGAATACAGCGACCTCGATGCAGAGCGCGAACCTGACAAACAAGATGAAGAATACAGCGAAGAGTCGTCGCCCGACGATATCGACGTAAGTGGTTATCTCGACGACGATACCCCTGATTATAAATACGACGACGGTAACTATTCCGCCGACGATGACGACAAAGATTTGCGCCCCGCAGTGGTGATGGTAACCAGTTTCCACGAGCAGCTAATGGACCAGCTCGAGATGAGCGATCTCACCGAAAAGGAATATATTATCGGCCGGCAGTTGGTGGGCAGCATAGACGAAGATGGTTACCTCCGCCGCCCCCTCGAAAGTGTAGGCGATGACCTGGCTTTTACCGCCAATCTGATGTGTGAGGAAGTCGAAATTGAGCAGATGTTACACAAAGTGCAGCAGTTTGAGCCTGCCGGAGTGGGTGCCCGCGACCTAACCGAGTGTTTGCTGCTTCAATTACGCCGGAAAAAGCAGAGTATCCATGTGCAGCATGCCATCAGCATACTCTCCAAATACTTCGACGAATACACCAAAAAACATTTCGATAAAATTGCGCGCCAACTGGGTTTAGATGAAGAAAGTATGCGTTTAGCGCACCAAGAAATCATCCGCCTCAACCCGCGGCCTGGCAACACACAACAAGACAACAGCAAGGTGATGCACGTCATTCCCGACTTCATCATCCACAACGAAGAGGGGGAGCTGCATCTCCGTCTCAACAGCCGCAATGCCCCGGAATTACGCATCTCTGAAACCTACAAAGACATGATGCGGCATTACGAAAAGGCCGAAAAGAAGGACAAGAAGATGAAAGAGGCCGTGAGTTTTGTCAAACAAAAGCTCGACTCGGCCAAGTGGTTCATAGATGCCGTGAAACAACGCCAACACACGCTGTTGAGCACCATGGATACCATCATGACCCATCAGTACGAATATTTTCTCACCGGCGACCAGACCAAATTGAAACCGATGATTTTGAAAGACATCGCGGATGTGGTTTTGTTAGATATTTCGACCATTAGTAGGGTGGCTAACAGCAAATATGTGCAGACCGAATTCGGTACTTTTTTGCTGAAGAGCTTTTTCAGTGAAGGCATCATGACAGATAGCGGCGAAGAAGCATCGAGTAAAGAAGTGAAGCAAATTTTGACGGATTTGATAGGGGTTGAAAAGAAAAAAAACCCGCTTTCCGACGATAAACTTGGCCAACTCCTCAACGACAAAGGCTACAATATCGCCCGCCGTACAGTGGCCAAGTACCGCGAACAGCTCGGTATCCCCGTCGCCCGTTTACGCAAGGAGCTTTGATGCGGACTTTGGCTTTATTTGTTTCGGGCTTATTTCATCCCCTTTTTTTGCCTACCTATATGGCCGCTTTCGCCTTTTGGATGAAGCCACATGCCTCTTTTTATTACGATGGCGCAATGCAGATTTATATTTTGCTCCAAGTTTTTGCGATAAGTACCGTTTTGCCTATGGCTGCACTTTTGCTGCTTATTTGGTGGAATAAAGTAAGCGACATTATGGTCGGTTCGCGCAGCGAAAGGAGCGTGCCTTATCTCATCAATGCCCTTTGTTTGGCAGCCCTTTATTTCAATTTCCGTAAGCTCGGTCTGGCCGATTTTATTACAGGCAGTGTGCTGGGTGCGATGATTTCGGTGATGGTGGCCTATGTCATCAATATGAAATGGAAAATCAGTGCCCACGGCATTGGTATGGGTGGGGCTTTGGGTATGGTGTTGGCTTTATCGGCGGAATTTACGCGCCCTTTTATGATTCCACTGCTCATTGTTATTGTACTCGCCGGTTTGGTGGGTAGCAGTCGTTTGTTTTTGCAAGCCCATACACCCGGCCAGCTGTACGCCGGTTATGTGGTTGGACTGCTCAGTCTTTATATTTGTCTCTCTATTTGAAAAATCCGCTTATGTACAATAGCCTATTGCTCGATATCCAACAAGGTGTGGGTACCATTACCCTAAACCGCGCCGATGTATTTAACGCTTTCAACGACGAGCAGAGCTATGAGCTGCAAGACGCGCTAAAACAAGTCGCTAAAAACGACGAGGTGCGTGTTGTAGTACTGACGGGTGCAGGCAAAGCTTTTTGTTCAGGGCAAGATTTGAAAGCAATTTCGGGTGCTGAAAAACGCAGTCTAGAAGACTCGTTGCACAAACGATATAACCCCATCATCCGGGCGATGCGGAATTTGCCCAAACCAATCATTGCGCGGGTAAACGGTGTCGCTGCTGGTGCCGGTTGTTCGCTTGCCCTGGCGTCAGATATCATCGTGGCTGCCGAAAGTGCTAAGTTTATTGAGGTATTCGTGAATGTTGGCCTTGTCCTCGACAGTGGCTCTTCCTATTTCCTGCCACGTTTGGTTGGGTCGGTCCGTGCCTTTGAAATGAGCACCATGGCCAGCCGAATCAGCGCACAGCAGGCACTCGACTGGGGCATGATTAATAAAGTAGCTCCTGATGCCGAGCTGGATGCTGCTGTACAAGTATATACCGACTATTACCGTAACGCGCCTACTAAGGCCATTGCGATGATGAAAAAGATGCTCAATAAAAGTTTCCAGTCCGATTTGGATACTATGCTCGACTACGAAGCCCACTGTCAGCAAATTGCCGGTAATTCCGACGATTACAAAGAAGGTGTGAAGGCATTTAATGAGAAACGAAAGCCTGTTTTTACTGGCAAATAATATCGCTTTATTGCTAAATCCTTGGGTGCACACGCTTTGCCGACTACGAATGTCATGTATGGTACTGACCATACGCTTTGCCGACCACCGGTGTTTTGGTGGTTTATTACTTTACCTCAAACCGAAGCAGCTCTTCACCATCTAGATAACCGCGTAGTTCGTCTCCAATTTTAACGGGGCCAACGCCTGCTGGGGTGCCGGTATAAATCAGGTCGCCCTGGCGCAGACTAAAATAGCGCGACACAAAAGTGATGATTTTATCAAAGGGAAAAAGCATGTCGGAAGTGTTTCCGACTTGTTTGCTTTCGCCGTTGATTTTAAGCTCTAAATGCATATTTAAAGCGTCAAAATTAGCTTTGGGTCGGAGCTCACCCAAAACAGCAGAATGATCAAATCCTTTGGCTAATTCCCAGGGTAGCCCTTTGTTTTTTAGCTGTGTTTGCAGTTCACGGGCGCTGAAGTCGATGCCTAGGCCAACTTGATCGTAATAATCGGGTGCAAACTTTTCAGCGATGTGTTTCCCGTTTTTGCATACGCGTAAAACAATTTCTAGCTCATGGTGTATTACGCCCAAATGATCTGGTAAATAAAAAGCTTTTCCGTCTTTTAATAACGCACTATCGGGCTTCAGAAAAATGACCGGTTCGGTGGGGATGTCGTTTTTGAGCTCTTTGGCATGGTCGGCGTAGTTGCGACCTACACAGATGATTTTCATAAGTTCAAAAATAGCATAATTCAACTGCCCTGCGCACAGGGAATGCAGCTTTAAGCGTGGGCAAAAAAAAATGGGAAGCCGTTTCCGACTTCCCATTTTAATTCAGGTGTTGGGTTTTATTGAACCACGATTTTTTCAAATCGTACAGCGTTCTCTCTTTTTAAGCGTAGGGTGTAAATGCCTTTGGCGTATTGAGCTACGCTGATGCGGTGTTCACCGGTAAACGTGGCACTGTGGTAAACCAGTTTGCCTTGCATATCACGCAACTCCAACGTAAGGGCTTCGGGGCTGTTTACAAACAATTCGTCGCGCACAGGGTTAGGGTAAACGTTCACTTGGCTCAAAATCAGCTCATCCATACTTACGGTAGTCAGGGTTATGCTGTTAGAGAAAGGCGATTGACAGTTGTTCGCTGAATAACGCACCGAGTATTCACCATTTTCTATCACCGTATAGGTCGGCTGATTGGCACCAAGTATGGGTGATCCATCTTTATACCAAGCATTAAATTGGCTCGCCGAAGAACTTAATACGAGGTCGTTGCGTGTGATGGTGGCTGCTGGTGGGTTGGGGATGATGCCAAACGTATTGCTGGAGGCAGTTATGGCCACCGGATTGCTAGCTTGCAGGCGGTATCTGAAGCCATTCCCAGTAATGCCTGCCGGCAACAAAGCCAATAAGCTGTTAGACGGGAGGGTTGTCGTATTCAGTAATGTTTCAGCTCCTACGGAATCAATAAGTACCAGGGTGAAAATATTGGCAACATTAAAGGTTCCGAAAGTAGTAAAGCTCAGTAGTAAACTAGTTTCTGCACAAATTACGGGGGTAGCTGGTTGCTGCACACTCAATATACCTGCTGTAACGGCAATACTCGATGAAAGACTGGGCGAACAGCCATTGTTCTCAATAGCCGCTGTATAGTTACCATCCTGAGTAGGAACAAATGTGGCACCACTTGCACCAGCAATTTGATTGCCATTGCGGAACCAAACGAATGCTCCATTACCGCTAGCAGTGAGTGTACGTCCGTTGTAGGCCACGGTTGGCGCAGAAGCAGGTACGGTGACAATCAAACTAGCCGTACTGGCGGTACCGGTAGCAACAGGATTGCTTGCAACAACCCGAATTTTGTAAGCAGTACCTCCCGAAGCGCCCACCGGAATGGTTGCCGCGATGGCTGAGGCTGTTGTACTACTAACGGTGCCAATAGTGATGGGAGCGGCGAAATTACCGTTGGCATCACTGAGTTGGGCGGTAAAAATATTGCCGCTATTAAAGGTGCCGGTAATGCTGAAGTTCACGTTTATACTGCCACCCCGACAAATTGCTGCTGGTGCAAAAGTAGCCGCATTAACCACTGCAGGCGATGCAGCTTCGGTAAAGGCAAAACTATTGGTGTAAATGCGGTCGCCACTTGTGCTGCTATTTGAGTTAGTTGCGTTACCAGCAACGTAAATAGTTACCGTGCCGGCACCTGCTGCCGGAGCGGTCCAGCCGAAGGTCCAAATGCGCTCACCGGCGCTGGTAGCTGTTGTTCCACTACCACTTTGGCTGATATAATTGCTTGCCAAATTCATTTGATTGGGATTTGAATTGATCAAAGTACCGGCAGAAGTGCCGTTGGCACGTTTGACCGTCGCCTGAAAGCCAAATTTAGTGATACCACTTTGGTTGATGGTATAGGTAACTGTGTAGGTTTGACCGGGGGTATAACTCGTAAGACCTGCATTGCTGTTAAGCACCAAAGTGCGGGTGCCTGTGCCACTGTTTACGGTAAAGCTGCTGTGACAAGCGGTACAATCCGATTCAGAAGGCGCGCCAGTGTGGCCAAGTGGTGGGCCGCCACTGTTGGTCATGGCCATTTCTGCAGTGAAGGCTGTGACAAAAAGCACAACAGCCAAAAGTAAAAGTTTGCGTCGCATAGGATGTAGTTCGAGTTAAAGCTTCGAATTTACATGCTTATTTTATTCAAGCTATTAAAGCAGTGTTAAAATAGTGTGCTGTATACCAATTGTTTGCCATTTATTGGGGTTGCACTTCGGTAATTTTGGCAGAAGTAAACCGAATCAATTCATTCAGATACTCCGAGGTGAAATTAAATTTAATCCCCGCTGCTTGATAAACTTCCGGTATGCTTTGCGTATAGCCAATACGCAAGGCTGCTTTATAGTTGGCTAAGGCCTTTTGCGGTTGATCAACGTAATTCTTCCACACGGCCAAAGCGCCGAGCTGGGCAAAGCCGTATTCGATATAATAGAAGGGCACTTCAAAAATGTGTAACTGCGACTGCCAACGTAAAGGGATATTGTCTTCTAGTCCGTCCCAGTCAACCACCGAAGCGCCATAAACGGTGGCTAAACGCATCCATTCTGCCTTACGGGCCGCAACGGTATGGTCGGGGTGCAAATACAGCCAATGCTGGAAGGCATCTACTTGGGCAATCCAAGGTAATACCCGTAGCGCACGCTGTAATTGCTCGTAACGTGCCTGGCGAATTTCAGTTTCTGTTCCAAAAAATACGGGATATTGATCCATCGAAATCAATTCCAGCGACATCGAAGCCAATTCCGCTACTTCCGAAGGCAACTCCTTAAAGGCCCGCAAGGGGAGGTCTTTGCTCAAAAACGAATGAATGGCATGGCCTCCCTCATGCATCATGGTCTCTAAATCAACCATACTACTGGCGGCATTCATAAAAATAAACGGCGCCCCAGTTTCCATGAGGGGATAATTGTAGCCGCCGGGAGATTTGCCCACCCGCGATTCCAAGTCGAAGTGCCCGAGCTGGTCCATGGTGTATAAACAGTCACCAAAATAGGGGTCGATTTGTGTAAAGGCGGTGATACTACGGTCGATGAGGTCGCGTTGGTCAGTGAAGGGCTTGAGTGGCGAGCGACCTGCCGGCTCTGCATCGAGATCCCACGGACGTAACTGCTCCAATCCAAGCTCGGTTTTGCGGTGTTGGTCAAAACCAGCCTGTATGGGAACCACCAACTGGCGAATGGTGTCGTGGAAGTCGAAACAATCCTGCGCGGTATAGTCAAAACGGTTGAGCTCCTTAAAGCGGTAATCCCTGTAGTTGTCGAAGCCGGCATTACGCGCAATTTGGGTCCGGATTTGCACCAATTGGGTGAGCAACGTATCTAATTTAGCTTCGTCTTGCCGGCGGCGGTCGGCGATTTTGTGGTAGATAACTTCACGCAATTGCCGGTCGTGCTGTTTTAGCAGTTGAGCCGCTTGGGGCAGCGTTAAGATTTTGCCTTCGTGTTCAATGGTCATGGCGCCCACCAAAGCGCCATACGCACTCTCGAGCTGCTTTTGTTGGGTTTGCAGGGGGATGTTGATTTCCTGATACAGTGCAATGGCGCCCTTTACCCTTTTGAGGTATAAGGGGAAACCGGCGTGACTAACCCGAGCCAAGTCAGGATGGGCCATCAACTTGCGGTTGAGCTGGTCGTCGTATGGCGCTGCTTGCGGGAAGATGTGCTGTATGAAATTTTCGTACGCGAGGCGCTTTTCACTGTTTTCGGTATCACAAGTCATGCGGATGTAGCGCCAAGCAAGGTCCTCGTCCAAAACGGCTTCCAATTCGGAACGATCGGCCAGCCACAACTCCAAAGCTGCTAAATCGGGCAGTTCTCGGGTTACGAGCGCTTCAAAATAAGGCATCAGGTCCAACCAGCTATCGGCTACCAATGCGGGGGCCACAAAACGGCGGTTTTTAGGAAGGGGAATAAGTTCGGGCATACAATCAAACGCTAAATAAGCAGCCTAAAATTAGGCTTTTGAGAGAAGAAATTTTAGCCTTCTTCGTAGGAATATGGGCGGTTAGCTGGTTTTTAAGACGATAAAACGAAAACCTGGCCGAAAGAATCTTTGAAAGTCTAAAAACAAAAATTCCCGTTATAAACGGGAATCGAACGTGTTCAGGCCAAAGACCTATTTATGTAGGCCTGAGTTCAGCATTGGAAAAGGATGCCGTTAAGAAGCTTGCGGCATTAGTGATAAAAAATCATTTTGAAAGCTGGTATCGGATTGCGTTTGTGGTGAAGCATTTCCTTGAGCAGCCATTCCTGATCCGCTCGACATGGACATACTCAACCCCCAAATACGTATGACGTTGTCGTCTATTTGCGATTTGAATACTACCCAAAGGGCACAATAGTTTCCATTCCACAATTCTCCCCAAACAATTGTGTTGGAATTACCGCCGGACGAAAAAGTCCCACTAGTATCGTTTCCTAAGCTAAGCTGTCCCTGTGAACCACTATTTGCAAGTTGAACGGTCTATTTTGTACCTTTAAGTGTGTTAACTGTTGCCATTTTGTTTCCTCCTTTAGCTTAAGTGGATTATTATTGTAATACAATATGAAATACAGAAAAGTAATTGATACTACCAAAAAAAGGAAGTGTTACGTGTAAATTTATTTAGCTACAGGGTAAATCCGTTGGGGACAAAACAGGCTGTCTTACTTTATATTATATATAATTATGAATTGAATATGCTATGCTTAACCGCTAGATAGCAGTGAGCCGAAAGTTGTCTTAATTCAAGCTGTTTTTTTGAAAAAATCTGACTACGGTGGAGCCCGGTCGGAACCCCCTTTGATCACGGATGGCATCGAGCCAAGAACGCCTATGGCGCGTTCATTGAACTATGCTTGTCGGTGATAGGAGTCGAAAATATTAGAAAGCCCAACGAATTTTAGCCTGCGGGATGGGCTGAAAGAAACACGTAATTTAGCTAATTGTCTAGTTTCGGATAAGTATATTGTAAAAGAGTCAAATTATAAAAGAGTCGAAGTCTTTTTTGTCTTTACATCCGTAAATATTTATAGAGAAATACCCTTAAAAAGAGCTTAGTTCAATACAAATTCTATAACTGCGTAGTAGCTTTTGTAAGCTGCTTCTTCCCATGGGCCGGTACTTTTGTCGCATTCATTTAACTTGGAGATGAAAAATGAGGGTTTTCTTATGTCGGACTTACAACGGCGTTTAAAAGATTTGGGAACAGACTAGCCCCAGCAGTATTGTAAAGGGAGAGTGGGTTTTGCGTTGCGTGCAAATTTGCCCGCTGCTAATAATTTAAACTAAGTCCGACCCCAAACCCCATGTCGCTGTCATAATGTGTTCTCACACCTATATTTTTATTTATGATATAGCGTAGTTCGGCCATATACTCTTTGTCTGTATTCAACATAAAACCAGCCCGCATTCTTTTCGAAATGGGAATATCTTTGCGCATCAAAGACAAGCGTACAATAGCATCATGGTATACTTCCGCTTGAAAGTTTACTAACATGGGGAGGGTATACACCACGCCTAAGCTAACAGCACTCCTATTATCTTTTTTATTGATCTGACCAAAAAGGTTTTTTTCTTGTTCGTCAATGCCCATTTTTCTATAACGCCAATCAAAGCCAATAAATGGCATAAGCCATTGCATTTTTCCAATATATCGTCCAATGTGTGTTTCTGTTTCGTAGCCATGCATATCGTTGTAGCCTAAACGCCATTCGGTGCCCATGCTCCAGCGCGTATTTTGGAACATAGCCAAACCATCGTTGCCATTTGAAGCAAAATCATTGTCTGCCATAAAATGAAATTTTCTGTCATCGGCAAATAGTTTTCGTTGGGCTAATTGGGGGTTTGGGATTAATGGATTTGGAGCTTGATTTTCATAGGTAAAAACCCTACCCATGCCACTCATCATATGGTATAAAATATGACAATGGAAAAACCAATCCCCCTCAACATTGGCGTTAAATACTATGGTATCGGTTTCCATGGGCATTATATCTATGACATTTTTAAGAGGTGCATAATCATTTTGTCCATTCAATATCCTGAAATCGTGACCATGCAAGTGCATCGGGTGACGCATCATGGAGTTATTGTATAAGATTATTTTGATGTACTCTCCTTTTTTAACCAGTATTTTATCAGCTTCGGAAATTACTTTATTATCTAAACTCCAGACATAGCGATTCATATTTCCGGTAAGTGTAAAACGCAACTCTCTTATGGGTGAATCTGCTGGAATCGTCGTTTTTGTTGTCGATTTAAGCAGCGCATAATTTAAAGTAATAATATCAGAAAGGGCGTTGGAATTATATTGATTTTCGGAATGATCTGAATGTTTCATGGTCATTTTTGCATCATCCTTTTTATCTCTATTTTTCTTTTTTAATGCACCCGTAATTTCAGGATACATGACCACATTCATGTCCATTTTATTCAGGCTCATTTGCATGCCCATATCGTCTAAATCGCCATTCATTTTCATCATGCCGTTCATCATTTTCATCCCTTCAAAATATTTCAGTCTCGGTTGGGGTGATTTGAGCTGTTTAATGCCCTTGCCAATAAAAAGGGATGCAGAATTTGTGCGGTCTTCGGTGGTTGCCAAAAATTCGAAGGCCGTATTTTCGGCGGGAATAGTTACTATAATGTCGTACGTTTCCGAGACTGCAATAATTAATCTGTCTACTTCAATGGGTGTTACATCGTTGCCATCGCTGGCAACTACGGTTATTTTTCCACCGGCATAGGTAAGCCAAAAATAGGATGAAGCTCCTCCATTCGAAATGCGTAGACGTACTTTATCACCAGCCTTTAGTAGTTTGTCGTCAATCGCAATCAAATCTGTGTTCGGCCGACCATTCATGAGTATTTTATCATAATACACATCGCTAACATCCATGGCCAACATACGCTTCCATTCGTTTTTCAACTTGACTTGAAAATACCCTTGCTTTATGGCTTCAGCATAGCTTTGAGTTGTATTTTTTTTGATTGATGCCCAATCGTTGCCGCTATGTAACATACGGTGCACGTTTTTGGGGTCAAGGTCGGTCCATTCGCTCAAAACAATTGGAATGGATGGTAAATCGTCTATGCCTTTTCTAAAACTGGGATCACTCCCCTTTTTGAGCAAAATTAAGTTACCGTACATACCTATTTGCTCTTGCAATCCCGAATGACTATGATACCAATGTGTGCCGCTTTGAATAATAGGGAAACGATAGATGTGCGTGGTATTGGGTTCGATGGGCATTTGCGTAAGGTTGGGTACGCCGTCTTCTTTGTTGGGCAAAAACAATCCGTGCCAGTGGAGGGAAGTTGTTTCTTTAAGTTGATTGTGAACGTAAATTTCTGCCGTATCTCCTTCTGTAAATACCAGTGTGGGCATTGGTATTTGACCATTTACAGCAATAGCCCTTTTATTCTTCCCTGTAAAATTTACCACGGTATCTTTTACATATAGGTCGTAGCGGATAACTTTTTGTGCGAACGCAGTAGTCGTTGCCAAAAGCAATAAAACTATCAGCAACGAACTATTAAATATTACCTTGGATTTTTCCATTTTAAGCTACTCTTTATTTAATTGTTTCGGTCGTTTTACCACACGACAGCATTTTTTCTCCGTAATATGGATTTTTAATCGCGTTTTCTTTGCTCAACCAATTAGCACCTTTACCGTCATTGTACATAGGGCAGTGTTGATAATAAACGGGTGCTGTTTGCTGAGAAACTTTCATCAAATCGTACATATTTGATGATAAAATCATAAAAGCCTGCCGCTGCTTTTCAATACTTGATGACGTAGCGATTAAGTCAGTGTTCGCTTTTAAACTACGCATTACTTTCATCCAAACAGTATGTTCATCTGTCGCAAGTTTTTCCATTTTTACTGCGTTAATAGTTGAGCGCAATTCTTCTGCGCCAGAAGAAGCTAATTTTTGGTCCGACTGTATCAGTGCGTCTTTAATGGAGAAATAGTTGTCAAAAACCATCTTCAGTTGATTTGTTCCCTGTTCTTTTTCGTGTGTGGCAGGGTGGTGTTCCATAGCGTGTGGTGCTTTTGGCTCACTTTGTATGGTCGCCGTTTTGTTAACTCTGTCGTATTGGCAGCATTTAGGGAGCTTGGTGTATACGTCGTCGGGGGCTAAAAATTGATCACTATCATACCCTGCTAAGGCGATTCGTTTTAATATTTCAGCTCGGTTGGTTTTGCTCGTATCGTAAGTAAGCGTGGCCATTTTGGTGTCTTTATTCCAATCTACTTGGGCTGACTTTTTTAGGTTACCGGCATTTTCTATAGTGGTCTCGCACATGCCACAGTTGCCATATATTTTTACACTTTCCGTTTGGGCATTTTTTATCTGTGCAGTACAAACTGAAACCGTAAACAAGAAGATAAGTGACGTCGAAGTATTTAATAATAAGTTCATAATATTATATTTATTGATTTAATGATTCAATTTTAAATCCAGCTGCTTGTACTTTTTGAATTACTGCTTTTTTGGTAATTCCGTTGGATTGGACGGTGAGAATTTTGTCTTTATTGGTTGTGTCCACTTCCCATTGGCTAATACCTTCAGCTGCATTTAGGAAAGGTGCTACTGTTGCTAAACATCCACCACAGTTGATGTTGGTCTTAAATTGTAAGTTTTTATTTTCGGGATTCATTTTTTTATGTTTAGATGTTTAGTATAAAAATTGCTATAATTGATTTTGCTGTTTTATATTGTTTTGGAATCAATTTATGATGTTTATTTATCTACTTTTTCCATTTTAAGCGCAAGCTGTTACTCACCACACTCACGCTGCTTAAAGCCATTGCGGCACCTGCTATCATCGGATTTAGTAAAAAACCATTGATAGGGTAAAGTATGCCTGCAGCAATAGGAATTCCAATTAAATTGTATATAAATGCCCAAAAAAGATTTTGTTTTATAGTGGCTACCGTTGATTTTGATAGCCGGATGGCGTCTGGTATCTTATTCAGATCTGATGAAATAATTGTCATTTTTGCCACATCTATAGCAATATCGCTGCCTTTGCCCATCGCGATACTTACATCCGCTTGTGCCAAGGCAGTGCTATCGTTAATGCCGTCGCCCACCATGGCGACAACTTTACCCGCTGCTTGTAGTTGTTTTACAAAAGCTGCTTTCTGCTCTGGCAATACGCCGGCTTTATAGTGCTGAATCCCTACAGTTTCTGCCATTACTTTAGCCGTAGCCTCGTTGTCGCCTGTGAGCATATACACTTCTATGCCGCTTTGTTGTAGTTTCGCAATTGCGGTTTTAGAATTTGGTTTTATTGCATCTGCAATGGCATATACAGCCAGTGCGTTTTTACTGTTCGAAAACCAAATAACAGTTTTGGCCTCACTGTTCCACGCCACCGCCTTTTTTAATAGAACCGCATCAACTTCAATCCCATTTTCTTCTAATAGTGTTTTGTTACCTACATAATAGTTTTCTTCTTCAAAAATAGCTTGTGCCCCTTTTCCGGTAATGCTTTCGAAGTCCGAAATTGTCGTTTTTGTCTGTTGGTCTAGGTGTTTAACTACGGCATCAGCAAGTGGATGTTCTGATTGTTTTTCGATACTGTACAAAATTTGTTTCAGTTGAACGTTGTCATCCGACCAATACGCATTTGTTACTACCGGCTTGCCTTCTGTTATGGTTCCTGTCTTGTCAAGAATAATCGCATTTATCCTTTTGGCTTGCTCCAAACTTTCGGCATCTTTTATCAATATCCCCATTTCTGCGCCTTTTCCTACACCCACCATAATAGCCGTAGGTGTAGCCAATCCCAAAGCACAAGGGCACGCTATAACCAGTACGGTGACCAAAGCCAATAAACCTTGTGTAAAGCCGTTCTCGCCACCTAAAATATTCCAGGTAATAAATGAGGCTATCGCAATGAGTATTACGACTGGCACAAATACGCCTGCAATTTTATCTACCATTTTTTGGACTGGAGCTTTGCTCCCTTGAGCATCTTGCACCATTTTAATGATTTGTGCAAGTAGCGTATCGCTACCGATTTTTTCGGCTCTAAACTGAAAGCTGCCTTTTTGATTTATGGTGCCGGAAAAAACTTTTTCATTTTCATTTTTCAACACGGGAATCGGTTCGCCGCTGAGCATACTTTCGTCTACATAAGAATTGCCGTTAATTAATGTCCCATCTACGGCAATTTTTTCGCCTGGTTTTACTAAAAGGATGTTTCCTATTTGTACCTGTTCAATGGGTATTTCGGATGTATTTCCGTCGTCATGTAAGAGGGTGACAGATTTGGGCTGTAGGCCGATCAATTTTTTAATGGCCGTTGAAGTATTGCCTTTGGCTTTTTCTTCGAGTAGTTTACCTAATAAAATGAATGCGACTACTACGGCCGCTGCTTCAAAATATACATGGGCTTGCAAACCTCTTTGGCGCCAAAACTCAGGGAAAACGGTGTTAAAGACACTAAAAACGTATGCTACACCTGTACTTAATGCTACCAACGTATCCATATTGGTGGTGCGATGTTTGGCTTGTTTCCAAGCATTTATAAAAAAATCCCTTCCCAGCCATAATACTACAGGTGTACTCAATAACCACATGATTTCATTCGCATACGGCATATGCATAAAAAACATGCCTATAACCACCAGTGGGGCAGAGAGAGAGAGAGCCCAATACGTTTTTCTCTTTAATAACGCATATTTTTTAAGTTGTATTTCTTCAACTGTGTTGGCCTCATCTTTATTTTGATCCACCAATAAATCGTAGCCTATTGATACAACTACTTTTTTTAAGTCTATGGGTTCAATAACACCTGGAATATATTCCACCATTACCGTTGCTGTGGCAAAATTGACCGCAGCACTCACCACGCCTTGTTGTGATTTTAAGATACTTTCTACACTAATGGCACAAGAAGCGCAAGTCATCTCTATAACGGGGAAAGTCTTTTTGATGGTTGTTACTCCATAGCCCAAGTCTTTAATGAGATGAACCGCTGCGGAAACAACTTCGGCATTGTTGGCTTGAATCACCGCTCGTTTGTTGTTGAGCTCTACTTTATGCGCAATCAGCCCTGTTAGTTTGCTTAGGCCTTTATCTATAATCAGTGCACAATGTTCGCTTTCAACGCCTTCGAGGGGCAGATTGACCTCTAAATCATTTGCCTTTTTTGCCATGACTTTTGTGATTTTATTTTATCCTAAAAGTCGAAAAAATTTCGTCCGCACCTATTGTGCAATTTTGGATATTATTTATAACATTTACACCTCATCTAAAGGCTTACGTTTATTTTCCTTAATAGTTTTAAAATAAGTAGGCGTAAGGCCCGTCACCTTTTTAAACTGATTGCTCAAATAGGCCACACTCGAATAGTTCATTTGGTCAGCAATCTCACTCAGCGTCAATTCATTGTAAACCAATAGTTCTTTCACCTTTTCAATTTTTTGAGCTATAAAATACTTTTCAATGGTAGTTCCTTCAATTTCTGAGAATAGATTAGATAAATAACTATAGTCGTGATGAAGTTTGCCACTTAAATAGTCAGACAGGTTGGATTTTAGTCCGCTATTTTGTTGTTGTACAATGGCTATTATGGAAGATTTTATTTGCTCTATAAGCCGACTCTTTTTATCGTCTATGATTTCAAATCCGAATGATTTCAAATGTTGGTTGAAGATTTCTTTTTCGCCCAGAGCCAAGTCAGTACCTAACTCCACTTCACCCAAGGTAATATTCAAAGGAGTATAACCGAATTTCTTTAATTCATCTGCTACAACCATAATGCATCGGTTGCAAACCATATTTTTAATATACAGTTTCATAATTTTCACATTGTATAATGGATTGGCCTAGCCGTTTCGGCATAAAGTCTAAAATTAGGGAAAGATTACCTCATT
>Ga0105054_10005280_pt1 | contig 18679 bp, 16 predicted proteins | sample BON02_FD_78091 | JGI IMG/M metagenome (GOLD analysis project Ga0105054, IMG submission 78091) | Freshwater microbial communities from Lake Bonney liftoff mats and glacier meltwater in Antarctica - BON-02 (megahit assembly) | ecosystem: Environmental > Aquatic > Freshwater > Ice > Glacier...
ATCGGATTGGTGACCACCACGCGCGGCTCGTGCAGATAGACGCGGCCCTGCACCGCCCCTTCCTGTCCGACCGTGCCGCGAAACATCACCGGCTGCTGATGACGGGCCGATAGTGCGGCACCGTCGCCGACGAATGCGCCGAGTTCGGTCATCTCGGCCAGAACCATGGCCACGACTTCAAGGGCATAGACCTCATCGGCGGTAAACTCTCGCGCCGCTCTGGACTGGACCACCAGCACACCCAGCGAGTCGCCGACCCGCTGGATCGGGATGCCGCAGAACGAGGAATAGCGCTCCTCGCCGGTTTCGGGCATATAGCGAAAGCCCTTCTGCGACGGGGCATCGGCGGTATTGATGATCTGGCGCGACCGGGCGGTGCGGCCAACCAGACCCTCGCCCAGCCGCATGCGCGTCTGGTGCACCGCCTCGGGTTGCAAGCCTTCGGTCGCACAGAGTTCGAGGGTCTCGTGGTCGCGGAACAGATAGATCGAACAGACCTCGGTTTGCATCGAGGAGGCGATCAGGCTCACGATCTTGTTCAGCCGCGCCTGCCCGGCCACATTCTCGGCCAGCGCCGCACGCAGACGGCCCAGCAGCTTGCGACTCTCCGTTTCGGTCCGTTCCGGCATTCGGGTCCCCAGTCGGTCGGCAAGGGCTGGCATGCGCTGCGCCCTTGGAGGTTAGATCACATCGCCCGGCGCAGGGGAACGGGTTTTGCCGTAACGTGGACGTCGTCTCAGGCAGCCGAGTCCAGCCCGAATGTGTCATGCAGCGCCTGCACGGCCAGTTCCATGTATTTGCGATCGATCAGCACCGAGATCTTGATTTCCGAGGTGGTGATCACCTTGATGTTGATGCCCTCGGCGCTCAGCGCCTTGAACATCTGCGCGGCAACGCCCGCGTGGGAGCGCATCCCGATCCCCACGACCGAGACCTTGGCCACGCCCTGATCGGTGACCAGTTCGGAATAGTTGAAATCGCCGCGTGTCTTGGCGTCCTCTATCGCCTTTTGCGCCCGGATCACCTGATCATTGGGGCAGGAAAAGGTCATGTCGGTGCGGCCATCCTCAGAGATGTTCTGCACGATCATGTCCACATTAACCCCTGCCTCGGCCAGCGGGCCAAAAATCGCGGCGGCGATACCGGGGCGGTCGGCCACCGAAATCAGCGTCATCTTGGCCTCGTCACGCGAATAGGCAACACCGGCGACTGCTTTGCTTTCCATGATTTCCTCCTCGTCGCAGACCAGCGTGCCCGCGCTGTCTGAGGGTTCCTCGAATGACGACAGCACCCGCAGGCGCACCTTGTAACGCATGGCAAGCTCGACCGAACGGGTCTGCAGCACCTTGGCACCCAGCGAGGCCAGTTCGAGCATTTCCTCAAAGCTGATCTTGTCCAGCTTGCGGGCCTTGTCGCAGATGCGCGGGTCGGTGGTATAGACCCCGTCGACATCGGTATAGATATCGCACCGCTCCGCGCCGAATGCGGCGGCAAAGGCCACGGCGGTGGTGTCGGAACCGCCCCGGCCCAGCGTGGTGATCCGGCCCTCGGCGCTGACCCCTTGAAATCCGGCGATGACGGCGACCTTGAAGCCTTCGGCAAATTTCTGGTCGATATTGGCGCGGGGTATATCGACAAAACGCGCGGCGGAATGGGCCGAAGTGGTCATGATCGGCACCTGCCAGCCCTGCCAGGACCGCGCCGGAATATCCATCTCCTGCAACCGCAGCGCCATCAGTCCGGCGGTCACATTCTCGCCCGAGGCGACCACCGCATCATATTCACGCGCATCGAACAAAGGCGAGGTTTCGTTAACCCAGCCCACCAGTTCATTGGTCTTGCCCGACATCGCCGAGACGATGACGATGACATCATGCCCCTTGGCCACCTCCAGCGCTATCCGCTTGGCCGCCCGGTGGATCCGGTCGAGGCTGGCCACCGAGGTGCCGCCGAATTTCATCACGAGGACAGACATGCGTATTTCCCGAAAATCCGCCGCTGTCATAATCGGGCCGCCCTGCGAGGGCAATGCGGGAAGTGCGCTCCGCCGCGTGACCTGATTGAACGCCTGCGGCCCCGTGACCCAATCGTGGGCCTGCGGCGCAACGGCAAGCGTCAGCCCCCACCCTGTCCCTCCCCCGTGGCCGGGGGAGGGAGGATCTGGCGGCCGACCCCGTCTGATGATCGCAGCGCCAGTGGCGCTGTGGCTGTTTGGGTATTTAAGCCAACATGAAAGCCATCGTCAGAAGGTCATGGCCTTGCCGTCAAAGCTCTCGAATACGCCCGTCGTCGCGGGTGAGAGTGCATCGATACGCGCGATCAGACCTTTTGCAGAAGCCTCTGGCGTGATGCTTGCGCCGCTGCCACCCATATCGGTCTGCACCCAGCCGGGGTGATAGATGCCAATGCTGATCCCGTCGCCCGCCAGATCGCGCGCGAGGTTGCGCCCCAGATTGACTGCCGCCGCCTTGGACGCGCGGTAAATATAACTGCCGCCCGAAGCCCGCCCGCTCGATCCCATCTGCGAGGAGATGATGGCAATCCTGGCGCCTGTGGCGGCGCGCAGATTGGGCAGCAGGCTCTGGATGCTCAGAAATACGCCAGTGACATTGGTGGCAAAGCCGAGCGCCCAAAGGTCGGGGCCGAAACCCGTTTCAAGCGACTGGCCCTTGTCCGGATAGACCCCGGCGTTGCAGATCAGCAGGTCGATGGGTTGCCCGCCGAGCCGGGCGGACAGCGCCGCATGGCTGGCGGCCACCGTCACATCCAGCGGCAACAGATCACTGCCACCGCTGCGGCTTGTGCCCTGAACGGCATCGCCGCGTGCGGCATATCCTGCGTGCAGGGCTGCGCCGATGCCCCGGTTCGCGCCGGTGATCAGCACCCGCATCTAGTTGCTCCGCCGGCGGGGCAGAAAGGGCAGCGGTGCTACAGGCACACCGTCCGCGATCAGCGCGCGTGCCTCATCCGCCCGCGCCTCGCCATAGATCGCACGGTCAGGCGCATCGCCCTCGTGGATCGCCCGCGCCTCTGCCGCAAAGGACAGGCCGACATATTCCGATTCCGCCTCGATCCTGCGCCGCATCTCGGCCAGCGCCTGTTCGGCTCGGGTGCCGGGCGTGCTCAGCGGCGCCTCAGGGGGGCGGGCCTGCGCCTGCAACGCCGGGGTCATCAGCGATTTGGTCACGCTGACCGATCCGCAGATGCTGCACTGAACCATGCCCGCGCCCTGCAGCTTGTCAAAGGCTGCGGCCGAGGCGAACCAGGATTCGAAGCTGTGGTTCTTGTCGCAGGTCATGGCATAGCGGATCATCTGGGCGGACCGTTCAATAGGCATATCGATAGATAGCGGTTCCGACGCCTGTGGCAATGGCTCGGCACCGGACCATATCACCCGGTCGGGGCAAAAAAGGGCGGCATATGCGCAACGGGCGGGTCCATTTCATGGGATCGGAGATTTATCGCGGGTCGAGCTATGGCCTCTGGCACCCGCTGCATGTGCCCCGCGTCTCGACCGTGATGGACCTGACCCGCGCGCTGGGCTGGCTGCCGCCTGACCGCTATATCACCGCGCCGCGCGCCCGCATGGCGGCACTCACCGCCTTTCATACCCCCGCTTATATCGCGGCCCTGATGCAGGCCGAGGCGGAGCAGACCGTGGATGCGGCGACCCGCGCCCGCCATCATATTGGCACTGCCGCCAATCCGGTCTTTGCGCAGATGTTCCGCCGTCCTGCCACCGGGGCAGGCGGGGTGATCCTGGCCGCCGGACTGCTGGCGCAGGGCGGCACGGTGCATGTCCCCGGTGGCGGCACCCATCACGGCCTGCCCGACCGCGCCAACGGGTTCTGCTATCTCAACGATCCGGTGCTGGCGATCATGGCGCTGCGCCATCACGGCGTGACCCGCGTCGCCTATGTTGATATCGACGCGCATCACCCCGATGGCGTCGAGGCGGCCTTTGCCCGCGATCCCGATGTGCTGATGATCTCGGTCCATGAGGAAAACCGCTGGCCGCGCACCGGGCGGATCGGGGATATCGGGCTGGGACAAGTCTATAACCTGCCGGTGCCGGCCGGGTTTCACGATGATGAAATGGCACTTGCGCGCGACGTCCTGATCCTGCCGCTGCTCGCTGCCTTCCGGCCGCAGGCGATCGTGCTGCAATGCGGGGCGGATGCGCTGCTCGAGGACCCGCAGTCGCGTCTTGCCCTGTCGAACAACGCGTATCTGGCCGTGGTCGCAGCACTGCAAGCCGTTGCGCCGCGCTATCTGGTGCTGGGCGGTGGCGGTTACAACCCCTGGTCGGTGGGACGACTCTGGGCTGCGGTCTGGGCGGTGCTGGCGGGACAGGAGGTCCCGGATCATCTGCCCGATCCGGCACAGGATGTATTGCGCGCGCTGCAATGGCCGGGGCGCAAACACTTTTCCGGACCACCCACACATTGGCTCGATACGCTGCGCGACCTGCCACGCGGCGGCGCGATCCGGGATGAGGTGCGCGCGCGGATTGCCATCCTCGCCTTCCGGCGGATTTAAGGCGCGGCAGGGTCCCGGTGGGCCGGAATCGGCGCAGATCAGCGGGCGATGCGGTCGCGATCCTGCTGCACCATTGCACGAATGACCCCAAACGATTAAGCAAAGACGTGGTCCTCAGCATCAGCGCGCCAGGGACTTCGGGTAAAAAACCGGCTTCTGGTCGGTGCAAAGGATTGTTGCCCATGCCGTTTCGGCCATTCGCAGTGCGCGTCCGTCCAGTGGCTCGTGCGCGGGCGGGACCGGTGCGGTCAGGCGGATTGGTGTGATGTTCGGTTTTCAGAAGCGATTTTTGCGGCTGACCCGCACCAGAAAACGCATCATTCAGGTGCTGGCCGATACGCTGCTCATCCTGCTCAGCTTTGCCATGGCAATGGCGCTGCGGCTCGAATCCTTTGCCTTTGTCCGCGATCCGTTCGCCTGGCTCGCGATTCTGCTGGCGCTGCCGGTCTCGATCGGGGTTTTCGTCAAGCTGGGTTTCTACCGCGCCGTGGTGCGCTACATCACCAGCCGGGCGCTGCGCACAATCATCATCGGGATCATCGCCTCGGCCGCGGCACTCTCGTTCGTGTCACTTCTGTTCGGACTGCCGGTGCCACGCTCGGTGCCGGTGATCTATGGGCTGATGGCCTTTGTCTGGGTCGGCGGCGTGCGTTTTGTGTTTCGCTCGATGATCGCGCGGCGCGACCGGGGGCAGCAGCGGCCGGTCATCATCTATGGCGCAGGGGAATCCGGGCGGCAGGTGCTCAGCGCGTTGCAACAGGGCGGGGATTATGCGCCCATTGCCTTTGTAGATGATGCGCGCGCGATGCAAGGGATCGAAATTGGCGGCTACCGGGTGCATCCACCTGCCGATCTGCCCGCACTGATTGCCCGCCATGGCATCGCTGCCGTCCTGCTCGCCGTGCCCAGCGCCACATTAGGACAGCGCCGCGCCATCCTCGAACGGCTGGAGCCTTTGCCAGTGCATGTGCAGACGCTGCCCGGCATCTCTGACCTGGTTTCGGGCAAAGCCCAGTTCAGCGATTTCCGCGACGTGCCGATAGAGGACCTGCTCGGGCGCGATCAGGTGCCGCCGCGGTCCGACCTGATGCAGGCGCGCATTGCCGGCAAGGTGGTCATGGTCACCGGCGCCGGTGGCTCCATCGGCAGCGAGCTTTGCCGCCAGATCCTGAAGCAATCGCCATCGCAACTGATCCTGTACGAGATGGCCGAGCCCAGCCTTTACGAAATCGACATGGAACTGCGGACCATGACCAAGGCGCGCGGGGTCGATGTCCAGATCATACCGCTGCTCGGCTCGGTGCAGGATCCGCGCCGGGTCGAGGCGGCGCTGAGCCGTTTCGGGGTGCAGACCCTGTTTCACGCCGCCGCCTATAAACATGTGCCTTTGGTCGAAGAGAACGTGGTCGAGGGCGTGCGCAATAACGCATTCGGCACGCTGACGCTGGCGCAGGCCGCCATCGCCGCCAATGTCGAAGCCTTCATCATGATCTCGACCGACAAGGCCGTGCGCCCGACCAATGTCATGGGGGCGACCAAACGGCTCGCCGAACTGATCTGTCAGGCCTTCGGGGCCCGCCAGTCAAAAACACAATTTTCCATGGTGCGTTTCGGCAATGTGCTGGGCTCCTCCGGTTCGGTCATCCCGCGTTTTCGGTCGCAGATCGCGGCGGGCGGGCCGGTCACGGTCACCGACAAACGGATCACCCGCTATTTCATGACGATTCCAGAGGCGGCGCAACTGGTGATCCACGCCAGCGCCATGGCGCGCGGCGGCGATGTCTTTGTGCTCGACATGGGCTTGCCGGTGCGTATCGTCGATCTGGCGGCGCGGATCATTCGGCTCTCCGGGCTCAAACCCTATATCCGCGACCCCGATGACGCGACCGACGGCATACCGGCCGATGATGGCGATATCGAAATCACCTATGTCGGCCTGCGGCTTGGGGAAAAACTCTACGAAGAACTGCTGATCGGCACCGATTCCGCCCCGACCGAACATCCCCGCATCATGACCGCGACCGAGGTTTGCATGCCATGGGATGATCTCGGCCCGCTGCTCGACCGGCTGCTCCTGGCCTGCGATGCACAGAACATCAAGCAGATCCGCGCCATTCTGCAGGACGCGCCCACAGGCTATGTGCCCAGCGACGGCATCGCCGATCTGGTCTGGCAGGACGGCTGGCGCGACAACGACTTCATCGCAGCGGAATAGGCCCCGGAGCAGCGTTGAGCATAGCGGAGCAGTGCCGCAACAGGCGTTGCCGTCCCGGCCCGGATATGGCATGACCAAATCGACAGGTCAGAAGAGAAGAGTTTCGCAAGTGGCAGATTATTCCACCCGCCGCACCATGATGGTCGATACGCAGGTCAGGCCGTCCGACGTGACAAAATTCCCTATTATCGAAGCGATGCTGCATGTCCCGCGCGAGCTTTATGTCCCCGCCGCGCGACGCGAAATCGCCTATCTGGGCGGCAATATCGACCTTGGGAACGGCAGGGTGATGCTCGATCCGCGCACCCTGGCCAAGATGCTCGACGCGCTCGATATCCAGCGCAGCGACGTGGTGCTCGATCTGGGCTGCGGGCTTGGCTATTCCACCGCCGTCATCGCGCGGCTGGCCGATTTCGTGGTGGCCGTCGACGATGACGAGTTGCGCGCCGACCGGGCGCAGACCAACCTTTCCGACAATGGCGTCGACAATGCTGCCGTTATTTCCGGGCCGCTCGCCGCCGGGGCTGCGAAAAGCGGGCCTTATGATGCGATCATCCTGCAGGGTGCTGTCGAACGGCTCCCCGATGCGCTGCTGGCGCAACTCAAGGATGGCGGCCAGATCGCCGCAATTTTTGCTGAAGGGGCGCTGGGCGTGGTGCGGATCGGTCACAAGACCAACGGTCAGGTCAACTGGCGTTTCGCCTTCAACGCCAGCGCGCCGGTTTTGTCCGATTTTGGGGCGGAAAAAGCCTTCGTTCTATGATCGCGGGTGGTTGCGCCTTGCCCTTGCAGAGTGCAATACCTGATCTATCTGACGAATGAACCAATCGGGATCGCGCGCATGAACATTCGCAAGGCTTTGGCCGCAGCCTGCATCGCCTTCGGGCTGGCATTCAGCAGCGCGCAGGCCGAAACCCTCGGTGATGCGCTTTCCTTTGGCTATGAAAACAGCGGGCTTCTCGACCAGAACCGCGCCCTGCTGCGCGCCGCTGACGAGGATGTGGCGCAGGCCGTCTCTTCGCTGCTGCCCATCGTCTCATGGTCCGCCGGGCTGAGTGCGAGCAACCCGCGCGCACCGGGCGCGGAACTGATCACCGGTAATCTGCAGGTCTCCGCCGAGATCACGCTCTATGACTTCGGGCGCAACCAGCTGGCAATCGACGCGCAAAAGGAACTGGTGCTCGCCACCCGCCAATCCCTGATCGCGGTAGAACAGCAGGTGCTCCTGCGCATCGTCGAGGCGTATATGGAGGTCCGGCGCGCCTCCGAATTCGTGGCGCTGCGGCAAAACAACGTGCGACTTATCACACAGGAACTGCGCGCCGCCCGGGACCGCTTCGACGTCGGCGACATCACCCTGACCGATGTGTCACTGGCAGAGGCAAGGCTCGCCGCCTCGCGCAGCCAGCTTGCCGCGCAAGAAGGCGCCCTTGCCCGCGCGATCGAGGAATTCCGCGCCGCCGTGGGCCGCGCCCCCAATAATCTCCAGCCGGTGCCACCCGCCCCGGTCGGGCGGACCTTGGCCGAGGCAAAATCAGTGGCCCTCGCCATCCATCCCAGTCTGCGGCAGGCCCAGCATAACGTCACCGTGGCCGAACTGAACATCGCCCGCGCCGAAACCGCGATGCTGCCCACCGTCACGCTCAACGGCGCGATCGCGATTGATGATGAATTCAACGACAGTCAGCGGCTCGGCCTCAATATCGGCGGGCCGATCTATCAGGGCGGGCGGCTCTCCTCGCAGGTGCGGCAATTCATGTCGCGCCGCGATGCGGCCCGCGCCAGCCTGCATGTCACCGCTCAGCAGATCGAACAGGGTGTCGGCAATGCATGGTCCTTCCTCGAAGTGGCCCGCGCCAGCCGCGACGCCTCCGAACGGCAGGTCCGCGCCGCCACAGTCGCCTTCCGGGGCGTCCGCGAAGAGGCGACGCTCGGCGCGCGCACCACGCTCGACGTGCTCAACGCCGAGCAGGAACAGCTCGACGCGCAGGCCAACCTGATCTCCGCGCAGGTCGATGAAACCATTGCCTCCTATTCCGTTCTGGCCGCAATGGGTCTGCTCACCGCACAAAACCTCGGGCTGCGGGTGCAGATCTACGATCCGACCGCCTATTACAACCTCGTCGACGATGCGCCCACCGCGCGCTCCGAACAGGGACAGGCGCTCGACCGCGTGCTCGAGGCCATCGGCAGAGACTAGCAAACCTTGTTCAAATCCGCTGGATCGGTTGTGAAAAAGTGAAAGAGCGGTTAAACTGATCCCAAGGCGCGCGCTGATGAGCCGAGGCACAAGCAGGATCACACATGGCCGACCCGGTGACCAATATCCAGATCGAGGATGTGCTGTCCTCCATCCGCAGGCTAGTGGCAGAAGGCGATCGTAATCGCGCCACGCCGCCCGCATCCAACCCACATATGGCGAAACCGGCCCCTGCCGCTACCAGTCCTGTCACCGTCCCGGAGCCTGCTCCGGTGGCAGAGCGATTCGTTCTTACTCCCGCCCTGCGCGTCACACCCGAAGAAATCGAACCCGAATCCGAATCCAATCCCGATCTCGCGCCAGAGCCTGCCGCCGCCGCGCCCGCGACCGCGCCTGAACCGGAGCCCGAACCAGAGCCCAGCCGGGCTCCCAGTTCCCGCTCGACCCTCGAAGCCACGATTGCCGAGCTTGAGGCCGCCGTCACCGGCCAGCCCGATGAATGGGAACCCGATGGCAGCGAATCCGTCCCGGTGATGGATTGGAGCACGGTGACGCCACAGGATTCGGTCTTTGTCGCGCGCAACCTCACCCCCCTGCGCCTCGTCCCGGATGCACAGATCAGTGAACCCGACGTTGCCGTTGCGGCACCCGCACCCGAACCGGTTGCCCAACCCGAACCCGCACCCCAACCCGCACCCGAACCTGAAATCGCCTTCCACCGGTCCCACCCCGAAACGCGGCCAGACGCGGCCACACGGGCCGCAACAGACGCCGACCTCGCAGCCGACCTTTCGCGCGACGATGCCGGCGATTACGCCGACGACCTCGACCCGGAACTGGCCTCTTTCCTCGCCAGTGACGGAGGTGTGGACGAAGAAACCCTGCGCGCGCTCGTGGCCGATATCGTGCGGCAGGAACTTCAGGGCGCGCTCGGCGAACGCATCACCCGCAACGTGCGCAAACTGGTGCGACGCGAGATTTACCGCGTGCTGGCCAGTCAGGAGTTCGACTAGGCGGGCTCAGACCGGCGCAGCCAACGCCAATATCCGGTCGATATCCAGATGCGCCTCCAGATGTGCGGCCAGCCGGTCCAGCACATCCTCGACCCCCGCCGCATAGGCGCTCTGCGGCAGGTCCATCCCCAATTCCCGCAGAAAAGCCGCGCGAAACCCGTCTGCGGCAAACATCCCATGCAGATAGCAGCCGCGCACCCGGCCATCCGGTGACGCAGCCCCCTCCGCACGTCCATCCAGAGACAGGAACGCGCGCGCGCAATCCGGGCCATCGGTGCGGCCGATATGAATTTCATACCCCTGCACCGCATCCCCTGACGGCACATAGACCGCATCACTCAACGCCAGCCGTTTGAGCGGGGACATGACGGTCTGCACATCCAGCAACCCCAGCCCCGGCACGCGTCCTGGCGCGCCCTCGATCCCCTCCGGGTCGTCGATCCAGCGGCCCAGCATCTGGTAGCCACCACAAATACCCAGCACACGGCCCCCGCGTCGCACATGCGCGCGCAGGTCGATATCCCAGCCCTGCGCCCGGAAATGCGCCAGATCGGCGATGGTCGATTTGGACCCCGGCATCAGCACCAGATCGGCATCGCCGGGCAGGGGGCGACCCGCCTCGATGATCTGCACCGACACATCCGGCTCGGCAGACAGCGGATCAAGATCGTCGAAATTGGCAATCCGATTCAGACGCGGCACCGCAATTTTCAACCGGCCCCCCGGCTTGCCCGCGATATCCATCACATCCTCGGCAGGCAGGCGCCAGGCATCGGCAAACCAGGGCACGATCCCCAGCCCGTCCCATCCGGTGCGCGCCGCGATGATCGCCATGCCCTCGGAAAACAGCGCCGGATCGCCCCGAAACTTGTTGATCGCAAAGGCGCGGATCAGGGCGCGGTCCTCCTCGGGCAGCACGACATGCGTGCCCACCAGTTGCGCGATGACGCCGCCCCGGTCGATGTCACCCACCAGAATCACCGGCACCCCGGCAGCCGTGGCAAAGCCCATATTGGCAATGTCGCCGGCCCGCAGATTGACCTCCGCCGGACTGCCAGCACCCTCTACCAGAACCAGATCGCGGCCCCGTGCCAGCCGGTGGAAACTCTCCAGCACCGCCGGCAGCAGCGTGGCCTTCAGCTTGCCATAATCGCGCGCCTTCATCGTGCCAAAGCGTTGACCCTGCAAGATGATCTGCGCCCCGGTCTCGCTTTCTGGTTTGAGCAGGACCGGGTTCATATCGGTCAGTGGCGCGATCCCACAGGCCATCGCCTGCAACGCCTGCGCGCGGCCAATCTCGCCCCCGTCCACGGTCACGGCGGCATTGTTCGACATGTTCTGTGGCTTGAAAGGCGCCACCGACAGACCCCGGCGCACACAGGCCCGCGCCAGCCCCGCGACAAACAGCGACTTGCCCACATTGGACCCCGCCCCCTGCACCATGATCGCCTTGGCCAATCCCGCCTCCCGCGCTAGACTCATGCGCAGGTCTTAGGCGGGCAGACGCGGCGGGGAAAGAGCATGAACACACCGGCGCATCTGATATTCGGGCTCACTGCCTTTGGCCGGGCCGATTCGGCGTCAGTGACGGCTGCGGCCCTCGTCGGGTCCCTGATCCCCGATCTCTCGCTCTACCTCATGGCCGGCACGTATCTCTTGCTGCTCGACACGCCACCGCGCGTGGTCTTTGGCGAGCTCTACTTCTCCGACGCCTGGCAATCGGTTTTCCGGATCGACAATTCCTTCGTGCTCTGGGGGATCGCGCTGATTCTCGGGGTTATGGCGCGCGCGCCGGTCATCATCGCGCTTTGCGGTGCAGCGCTGCTGCACCTGCTGCTGGATTTTCCGCTGCACCACGATGACGGGCGGGCACATTTCTGGCCGATCTCCGACTGGATCTTCGCGAGCCCGGTCAGCTATTGGGACATCGGGCATTACGGCGGCATCGTCGGTCCCATCGAAATCGGCCTTTCGCTGGCCTTCTGCGCACTGCTCTGGCGGCGCTACGCCGGACGCTGGATGCGGGCGCTGATCGTCGGGCTGTGTCTGCTCGAGGCGGCACCGGGCATCGTCTTCGGGCTGATCTTTGCCGGACGCTGACCATTCCCCCAAACGAAAAACGCGGCCCGAGCAGAGGACCGCGTTTTTCTCTTCATGTCCCGCAGGACAGAGTCACAACTCTCAGGCGGCGCGCGCCTCTTCTTCGGCGGCATGACGGCGTTCGCTTTCTTCGCGCGACAGCGCGACAGAGGTGCGCACACCCTTGCCGACAAAATCCATCAGGCCGGTGACCACACGCTCGTTGGGGTCGATCCCGGCGCAGGACAGAACCTCGCGACCATCGCGCGAGCGGGCCCAGCGGGCAATCTGTTCCGGGCCATTGCCATATTTCTTGTCATCCGCGATCGCGTCATCGAGCGCGGCCAGAACAACGGCCGCAAACAGCTTCCGCGCACGGTTGCCCTGCTCGTTGTTATAGGCCGTGCCGTCCACAAAATCTCTCATCTCGGGTCCTTTGTTTTTCGCTCTTGTGCTTTTTGGCGTGGGGCGAATATGCAGTTTTCGATATGATTCGGGGGCCTTCATTTGGAATGTCTGCTATGCACCATCTGCATGGCTCATGTCCACAAAAACCGCTATTTAGTCGCCTTGTCAGGGTGCTCTTCCCAAGATATAGGGGCGGGAGCACAGCGATCAAGCTTTTGACACATTCCTGACATAGTAGAGCCATGCCCAAGATCAACGGAAACGAGATTCGCCCCGGAAATGTCCTTGAACATGACGGCGGCCTGTGGGTCGCGGTGAAAACCGACCACGTCAAACCCGGCAAGGGCGGCGCCTTTGCCGTCGTCGAGTTGAAAAACCTGCGCGACGGTCGCAAACTGAACGAGCGTTTCCGCTCGGCTGACAAGGTCGAACGCGTGACCCTCGATCAAAAGGACCAGCAGTTCCTGTTCGAGACGGACGAAATGCTGACCTTCATGGACAGCGAGACATTCGAGCAGATCGCACTCCCCGCTGACCTGCTCGGCGACCGTCGCCCCTTCCTGCAGGACGGCATGATGGTGCATATCGAATATTACGGCGAAGAGGCGCTCAACCTTACCCTGCCGCTGAAAATCACCTGCACCGTGGTCGAGACCGAGCCTGTGGTAAAAGGTCAGACCGCCGCCAACAGCTTCAAACCCGCGATCCTCGACAATGGAGTGCGCGTCATGATCCCGCCCTTCGTCGGGACCGACGAAAAGATCATTGTGAACACCGAGTTGTTCGAATACGTCGAACGGGCCTGATTGGTTCGAAAACGTCGAACGGGCATAACGCCCCGTCGATTGACAGCGTGACGCCCGTCGCACCATCCCGGCGGGCGTTTTGCTTTTGCTACGGGAGTGACCGATGCCCCTGACCACGTCTGACCAACAGGCCCTGATCGAGATCGTCCGCGCCGCCGCGCGCGATTGCATCCTGCCCCGCTTCCGCAGGCTTGCCGTTGCGGATGTTTCCACCAAATCCGGCCCCACCGATCTGGTGACCCTGGCCGATACCGAGGCCGAGGCGCAGATCACCGCCGCCGTCCGCGCCCTGCTGCCGGGTGCCGTGGTGGTGGGTGAAGAGGCGATCGCCGCCACCCCCGCCCTGCGCAACACCATCGGCACCGCCGACCTCGCCGTCATCATCGACCCGGTCGATGGCACCTGGAACTTTGCCAAAGGCCTGCCGCTATTCGGCGTCATCCTCGCGGTCACCGAACGCGGCCAGCCGGTATTCGGCCTGCTCTATGACCCGGTGATGGACGACTGGATCACCGCCGCCAGCGACACACCCGCCATGCGCGTCATGGCCGAGGGCACATCGCACCGGCTCCACACCGCCACCGATACACGGTTCGGCCCGATGGCAGGCTATATCCCACTCGGTCTGATGCCACGGGCAAAGCGGGGAGCCGTCGCGGCGGCAATGGCCGATTTGGGCCGCGCCACCTCGCTGCGCTGCTCCTGCCACGAATACCGGATGGTTGCGCAGGGCCACGCAGGCTTTGCGCTCAGCGGCCCGGTGCCCCACGCCTGGGACCATGCGGCGGGCGTGCTCTGTGTAGAGCGCGCGGGCGGCGTGGCCCGGATGCTCGACGGCAGTCCCTATCACGCCGGCCTCACCCGAGGCCACGTCCTCGCCGCAGGGTCAGAGGCGGTGTGGGAGGCCGTGGCGGCACGGTTCGGGTTTTTGCTGGCGGGCTAGTTCCCGGCAGGACGAAACGTCTCCACAATAGAACATGGGACCACTTTCTTGCCTGATTTGTCAAATCGGGTTGCGCTCGCCCGGGCAGGCGCGGCCCGATTTCCATCCGTTGGGTCTGCAACGACGCCCCTTGAGCTCCGGCTTGCGCCTTCGCTCAACGTCCCGGCGGACTGTCCACTGGACAGTCCTTTTTCCGGTCCGGGCGCTATTCCAACCTGACCACAGCATCTCCGGCCCGCATCTCGCCGCCCGCGCGGTCCATCCGCAGATAGGCGATAGCCCGGTCCCCGGCTACGGTATGCAGCACGCCCGCCACCTTGCCCTCTGCCACAACCTCATCCCCCGGCGCCGCGACACCCTCGACGGCCACGCGGACCAGTCCCTTCTTCAACTCGGCCTTGTGCTTCATCCGGGCAGTCACCTCCTGCCCGACATAACAGCCCTTGCGAAAATCCACACCATGAAGCCGCTCGAACCCGGCCTCCAGAATGTAACTCTCGGGGCCCAGTTCGACCCCCGACTGCGGCACCAGCAGCGCCACGCGCAGCGCATCCCAGTCGGTGGCATCGCCAAAGGTGCCATCACCATAATGCCGCCATCCCAGATCGGGATGCCGCGGATCAGCCAGCGCCCCCTGCGGCGCCGGTCCGGTGCCACAAGACACCGCCAGATCCGTAAGCACAATCTGCACATTCGCGCGCAGCCGGTACATCCCCAACCGCTGCGCAAGGGCAGGGGCCAGCGCCGCATCCACGTCGATCAACAGCCGGTCAGGCTCCCCAATGACAAAGAAATCCGCGATATACTTGCCCTGCGGTGTCAGCATCGCAGCATAGACGATACCGCCCGCCGCGCGGTCCACGTCATTGGTGATCAGGCCTTGCAGAAAATGCACCCGGTCCGCGCCGGTTATCGCCAGAATACTGCGGGTCATCATCGTCTCCTGTGAATCTCTGGCAATACATAGGGCGGCTTACACCCCGGTCCCACCCCCGGGCCCAGTATCGCGAAACTGCAGCGCATAAAGATCGGCATAGATACCGCCGCGCGCCAGTAATTCATCATGCGTGCCCTGATCGACGACGCGGCCGTGATCCATCACCACGATCCTGTCGGCATGGCGCACGGTGGAGAGCCTATGCGCAATCACCAGTGTCGTGCGCCCCGCCGACAGGCGCTCCAGCGCCTCCTGCACCAGCGCCTCCGACCTTGTATCGAGCGCGCTCGTCGCCTCATCGAGCAGCAGCACCGGCGTATTGCGCAACAAGGCGCGGGCAATGGCAATGCGCTGACGCTGGCCCCCCGACAGGGCCGATCCGCGCGGACCGGCGGGGCTATCGAGACCATCCGGCAGGGCGGGCAGAAAATCGGCCACATGCGCCGCCTGCAACACCTCGGTCAGTCGTTCATCGCTCACATCCGCGCGGCCCAGCAGGATATTCTCCCGCAGGCTCTCGTCAAACAGCAGCGCATCTTGTGTGACCACCGAAAACATCCCGCGCAACGCCGCCAGATCGAGCGTCCCCACCGGCACGCCGCCAATGGTTACATCCCCGGCCTGCGGATCGACCAGCCGGGTGAGCAGGTTGAACACCGTGCTCTTGCCTGCGCCCGACGCGCCCACCAGCGCCGTGGTGCGGCCCGCTTCGGCCACAAAACTCGCGCCGCGCAGCACCGGCAGATCGCTGTAGCTCAGATGCACATCGCGCAGCACGATCTGCGGCGCACCATGGGGCAGGGGGGCGGGCAGGGGGACAGGCACCGCAGGTGTCACCAGCACCGGCACCATGTCGAGCAGGGCGCGTACCCGCTCGATACTCGCCGCCGCCATCTGCCATTGGCCCGAAATCGCGCCAAGGCGGCGCAACGGCTCGAACGCCAGCGACATGGCGGTAAAGAACGCCATGAACTGACCCACGGTCTTTTGACCGTCGATAATCTCGGCCCCGCCATAGATCAGCACAGCCAGAAACCCGATCCCGGTCATGATGTCGATCAGACCGGGGATCATCGCCTGCCCGGCCGCGGTGCGGACCTCGGCGTGCACCCGGGCACGGCCCAGCCGGTCATAGCGCAGCGACTGATAGGATTCGAGGGTGTTGAGCTTGATCGGCGCAATCCCGTGAAACACCTCATCAAGGCGGGTGGACATCTGCCCGGCGATCTCGCGGGCATTCTGCGCACGGCGGCGGACATAGCGCTGCACCACCAGTGACGGGGCAAGGATCAGCGGAATGCCCAGCAGCGCAATCAGGGTCCAGCGCCAGTCGATCGACAGGGCCACCGCAAACAGCACCACGACACTCACCAGATCACGGCCCAGTCCGGTGATGATCCCGCTCCAGATCCGGTTGATCGCGGTGACATCGCCCTGCACCCGCTCGATCAGGATGCCGGGCGGATGGGTTTGGTGAAACCCGCCGTCAAGGCGCATCAGATGCGACAGCAGGTCCGAGCGGATCGTCGCCGCACTCTGCTCGCTGATCCGGGTCAGGATCACCTTTTGCGTGACCGACGTGACGGCACGCAGCCCAAAGATGGTCAATATGCCCAGCCCCACGAACCACAGCGCATCATTATTGCCCGCGACAAACACATCATCGAACATCGGCTGCATCATCGCGGCAAAACCGCCCAATGTACCGCCCTCGATTGCCATCAGAATCAGGGCAACGACCAGCCAGCGCCAATGCACCGCCAGATACCCGCGCCAAAGCCAGGCAAAGAGGCTGCGGGCCGGGGGGCTTGTCGCTGTATCGCTCACAGTCTCGCTCTCTGGCATGCCGCCGCTGCGCCGCGCGCTGCCGCCAGGATCAAAGGTCGGGTCACTGTCTGGATAATGCCGGGCATCAAAGTCCTTGGCTCATGGTCGGGCTTGCGCGGGTTTACCTGCAAATGGCGGCGCGCAGCAAGTCAGGCAAGCGGCAACTGGTTTGTATCCATTACAAACCCGGCAATTGACCCCGCGCGGGCGCGCGTTAGTGTCCGCGCTCAACCCCTGAACAGGTCACCCATAAATGCTCGCCAACGGACGCCCCTACCTCGCCATCCCCGGGCCCTCGGTCATGCCCGATGCGGTGCTGAACGCGATGCACCGGGCCGCGCCCAACATCTACACCGGGCAATTGCACGAGATGACGCATGGACTGATCCCCTCGCTGCGGGCGGTGGCACGCACCGCGCATCACGCGGCGATCTACATCGGCAACGGGCATGCAGCATGGGAGGCAGCACTGGCCAATCTGGTAGCCGAAGGCGATCTCTTCCTCGTGCTGGCCACCGGACGCTTTGCCATCGGCTGGGCCGAAACCGCGCGCGGGCTGGGGGCAGAGGTCGAGATCATCGACTTTGGCCAGCAATCCGACATCGACATGACCCGCGTAGCCGAGCGTCTGGCCGCCGATCCGGAGGGGCGGATCAAAGGGGTGATGTGCGTGCATGTCGATACATCGACCTCGGTGCGCAACGACATCCCCGCGCTGCGGGCCACGCTGGACGCGGCCGGGCACCCGGCACTGCTGATGGTCGATTGCATCGCCTCGCTGGCCTGCGATGTGTTCGAGATGGATGCATGGGGGGTCGATCTGATGGTCACGGCCAGCCAGAAGGGGCTGATGACCCCGCCGGGACTGGGCTTCGTGTTCTTCAACAACAAGGCGGACCGGGCGCGCGACAGGGCCGGGGCGGTGAGCACCTATTGGGACTGGCGGCCCCGGGTGGCCCCCGCAGGCTACTATCAGTATTTCAACGGCACTGCGCCCACGCATCACCTCTACGGGCTGCGCGCGGCGCTCGACATGATCGCTGCGGAAGGGATCGAAAACGTCTGGCAGCGGCACGCGGTGCTGGCCCGCGCGATCTGGGCGGCTTTCGATGTCTGGGGGGCGGACGGGCCGCTCGCGCTCAACATCGCCGACCCGGCGAAACGGTCGCATGCAGTGACATCAGCCGCCATTGGCTCGCCCTATGGCGACAGGCTGCGTACATGGTGCGAGGACACAGCAGGCGTGACGCTCGGCATCGGGCTGGGCCGCGCGCCGGCGGATGGGTATTTCCGGATCGGGCATATGGGCCATGTGAACGCGCATATGGTGCTGGGTGTGCTCGGCGTGATCGACGCCGGGCTCAAGGCGCTGGATCTGCCGCACGGGCGCGGCGCACTCGACGCGGCGGCGCAAGTGGTGGCGGAGGCAGTCAAGGTGTAGGCGAAGGTGGGTCAAGACCCACCTTACCAGATCGCGCGGTAAGCCGGGTTTCAACCCGGCCCGTTCCCGGCTTTCGCAAGTAATACCAACCTGCACTGATCAGCACTCATGCGCCCATTTGCGCATCCCGATGGATTTGATGCGTGCGGGCTGGCTGATCAGCTTGTTCCAAGCATCACAGCAATGATCGACAATCTCGTTGTAGGATTTGAAGATGTGGTTGGAGAGCCAATTATCCCGCATGAACTGCCAGATGTTTTCGACGGGATTG
>Ga0105054_10005283_pt1 | contig 18675 bp, 20 predicted proteins | sample BON02_FD_78091 | JGI IMG/M metagenome (GOLD analysis project Ga0105054, IMG submission 78091) | Freshwater microbial communities from Lake Bonney liftoff mats and glacier meltwater in Antarctica - BON-02 (megahit assembly) | ecosystem: Environmental > Aquatic > Freshwater > Ice > Glacier...
AGCTCATACGCTATCGTAAACTCGAACTTAGATTATCGTAATGGTGACTGGAAAGTATCTTTATGGGGTCGTAATTTGTTTGATAAGGACTACTTTACTCGAGGTTTCTATTTTGCGAACAATGCGCCAGCTTATGATAATCCTGAAACTTACACGCAATATGCTGAACCCCGCGTTGTAGGTGTCACTTTGACTTGGGATTATTAATTTCTACATCGTTTTAAAAAGGTTCTTCTAAGCCCCTTTTACTTTCAAACTTAAGGAACACACATGCGTATTTCAATAGATATCAGCCTCTACCCACTCACTGAAGGTTTTGTCGAACCTATCCTAGCCTTCATCAACAAACTTGAAACCAACCCAAAACTCATCGTTAAACGTAATAGCCTAAGCACTCAAGTATTTGGTGAATATCGTGATGTGATGGACACTATGGATGCTGAAATTGAACAGGTGTTCAACGTTATGCCCCACAGTGTGTTTGTATTAAAAATGGTAGGCACTGATCGTGCAGATATTGTCGATGTTTAACACTTTATTTTATATTTTTGTCATTGTAGCTTGCGCTTTATGACCACGAATGATCGGTATGCCCAAAATGCAGGAGCCATTTTCGCTAAGTCCAACAGGAGATCTCGTCGGATTAAAATTCGACCCACAATATTATGCAAATATTTTTAGATGTCTTATTGATGATATCAGATGGGTTAACCTTCATTATTGATGCCTTTGCCGTGATGTCGGGCTGGGAAATTTTCGCCGCCCTACTTGGCATGGCTTACATTTATTTTGCCTCCAGAGAATCGCAATGGTGTTGGCCAATCGCTTTTATCAGCACACTCATTTATACCGCCTTGTTTTGGGAAGATCAACTTCCTATGCAAGCCCTGCTCAACTTCTATTATATGGGCATGGCGATTTATGGCTATACCTTATGGCGCAAACATGGTGCTACCGAAGGTGATCTAGCCATCACCAGTTGGTCGTTGACCAAGCAATTTACATTTTTATCGGCAGCCACATTACTCAGCGTAATCACCGCTTATTACCTAGAAGTAACGGACACCTCACAACATCCTTACCTTGATGCTAGCGTAACTATATTCTCAGTTATGAATACATGGCTGATGGCGAAAAAAGTCTTACAAAATTGGCTGTATTGGGTGGTGATTGATGGCGCGGCGATTGTGCTTTATGCCCAGGCGGGTTATTACGCTACAGTCATATTATTTTCTGTTTACACTATCCTTGCTATTATCGGCTTTATCAGCTGGCAAAAACGTTATCGACAACAAAGCAACTCACTCTTTTTAACAAGGGATACAGATGCGGAACATACAGCACTTTCAAAACCAGCATCCTCAGATTGGTGAAGCGGTTTACATTCATTCTTCCGCCACCGTGATCGGTGATGTTCAGATCGGAAAAAATAGCTCTATCTGGCCAAGTACGGTCATTCGCGGCGATGTGAATTTTATTCGCATTGGCGAAGGCTCTAACATTCAAGATCTCAGCATCCTTCATGTTAGCCACAAATCGAGTTGGCAACCAGACGGCTCGCCGCTTATTATCGGCAACCATGTCACTATCGGTCATCAAGTGTTATTGCATGGTTGCACGATAGAAGATGAATGCTTGATTGGCATGGGTAGTATCGTAATGGATCAGGTTGTGGTGCAAAAACATGTCATGTTAGCAGCCGGCAGTTTAGTCCCCGAGGGAAAAGTGTTAGAAAGTGGTTATTTATATTTAGGCCGTCCCGTTAAACGTATACGCCCCCTCACCGGAGATGAAATCGCACATTTCATGTATTCAGCCAATCATTACATCACGTTGAAAAATCAATATCTGACCTGAGGTAAAATATTGCTGCAACGTCGGAGAATAATGAGCTTAAGTAAAAGCCGACTACTATTTTGATGATAGAATGATTTCACTCGGTGCTCCAGAAAGTAGCAAACCGCACCAATTGAAAATAGGTTCATCAATCCCCATCTTGATTAATGTATTCCCACTATCCTTAACCAAAGGTACATGCCATGTTTTATGAATTAACAGTCGTACAGTTCAGCAAGATGCTTACAAACTTAAGCACTATCCTCGAAAAAGGAGAACAGTTTGCCGAATCTAAGAAATTTAATGTTGAAGTTTTACTTAATTCACGTTTAGCAGCGGATCAATTTACTTTAATCCGCCAAGTACAAATTGCATGTGACATGGCGAAGTTGGGCGTAGCACGTTTAACGGCTAGCGTTGATTCAGCACCAAAACATGACGATACAGAAACGACTCTTGCGGAATTACAAATACGTATTCAATCAGTAATAACGTATTTATCTGGATTTAAACCGGACGACTTTGCCAATTCTGCAACACAAAAAGTGTCGCAAGAACGCTGGGAAGGCAAATATTTAAATGGGCAAGAATTTGCCATTCAATACGCCATTCCTAATCTCTATTTTCACGTGACAACCGCTTATGCCATTTTGCGTCACAACGGCGTAGACGTCGGTAAAAAAGATTACTTAGGCACAATGCCTTACAAGTCTTAATTATCTATCAGGAAACAAATAACACGCTTCATTAAATGTAACATAAGGACTTTAAACTGTAGCTGATTGACTTTTTTACATGCCAGTCAGCTACCGTTTAATCTGCACGCCGTTATTAACTTAATTTTAATGAGAGACGTAATGAAAGGCCATTTACCTAAATCATCTGAACTTGCATCTTTGATTTCCAATGCACTGAGTCGACGTTTTTTCTTGCAGTCGGCTGGTCTCGTTGGCGCGGGCACCTTTTTAGCTGGAATGCCGATTAAACAAGCATTTTCTGCGACGCCATCTACATTATTCGACTTTCAATCACTACCCGCCAGCACAAGCGATACGGTATTAGTACCTAAAGGCTATCGGGTTGATGTGCTTATTTCTTGGGGTGATCCCATTTTACCGGGCGCACCACAATTTGATCCATCAGGTAAAGGCAATGCCGCCGCACAAATACAACAATTTGGCGATAATAATGATGGCATGTCGTGTTTTCCACTCAGTGCCAATCGCGCTTTAATGGTGGTTAACAACGAATACACCAATCAAGAATATTTATTCGACCATGACGGCAGCTCGTTGACAGCCGATGATGTTGCTAAAAGTCAGGCGGCTCACGGTGTTTCAATCTTTGAAATTGTTCGTCGTGATTCAACATGGGCTGTTGACCAACAGGGTACACTCAATCGCCGCATTACCGCCAATACACTGATGCACATGACTGGGCCAGCGGCTGGCCATCGCTTATTAAAAACTGAATTCGATCCCAGTGGTACTGAAATTTTAGGCACATTTAATAATTGCTCCAATGGCAAAACACCATGGGGAACCTATCTAACTTGTGAAGAAAACGTCAATTACAATTTTGGTAGTATCGCCCCGCATAAGCCAAGCGCAGAACAAAAACGTTATGACATTGAAGGTGGCACTTCGCACTACCAATGGGAACAACACGATCCCAGATTTGATATCGTCAAAAATCCAAACGAACCAAACCGCTTTGGTTGGATAGTCGAAATCGATCCAATGAATCCAGACTCCATTCCATTAAAACGCTCAGCCTTAGGCCGTTTTAAACATGAAAATGCGGCGATAACAGTTAATAAAGATGGTTATATCGTGGTGTACATGGGCGATGATGCAAAAGGCGAACATATCTATCGCTTTGTTTCTAAACATAATTTTGATGCCAACAAACCACAACAAAACCGAAATTTACTCGCCGAAGGCACACTCTATGTTGCACGTTTTAATGGTGAATATGATGACTTACGTGGACGTGGTGAATGGCTAGAATTAACACACGGTAAAAACGGCCTCACCACAGAAGCTGGTTTTGCCGATCAAGCTGAGGTGCTTATTTATGCACGTAAAGCCGCAAGCATAGTGGGCGCAACTACAATGGATCGCCCAGAATGGATTGCCGTTCACCCCGATCAGTCCACTGTTTATTGCACCTTAACCAACAATAGTAAACGCGGTTCTGAAGGTCAATCTGTTAATGGCCCTAATCCAAGGGCTGACAATAATTACGGTCAAATTATACGTTGGCGCCCTTTATTAAATGACCATACTTCCAATGAGTTTAAATGGGATATCTATTTATTAGCGGGCAACCCTAGTGTGTATGACGATGCCCGTGCAGGCACCGCCAATATTACCCCCGACAATATGTTCAATAGCCCCGATGGCATTGGTTTTGATGCCGCCGGTCGCTTATAGATCTTGACCGATGGCAAAGACACCAATGAAGGAAAATACGCCGGCATGGGTAATAATCAAATGTTATGCAGCGACCCGAACACCGGTGAGATCCGCCGTTTTATGACGGGACCCATTGCCTGTGAAATTACCGGATTGTGTTTCAGTGAAGACAACAAAACCTTATTTGTCGGCATTCAACATCCCGGTGAAGAAATGGCCCCGTCACACTTTCCAGCAGGCGGCGACAGCAAACCACGCTCATCGATCATGATGATTCATCGTGAAAATGGCAAATCATTCGCAGAATAATGATGTAATAAGTCTTTTTCTTATTCAATTACTCCAACTTGAGGCAGTTACATCTGCCCTATCGCATCGCCATAAAGCATATGTGTTTGCAAAAGGATTATTGAATCATTAAGTGAAATCTGTCATTGTCATTGCCGAGAAAGTAAAAACCATACAAGAAAATTAAGTTTTTCGCTAAACTCCCTGAGTATGTCCTAACCTCTCGCCCCTTATTTAGATTAAAATAAAAGGTAACAAAATCATGGAAATGGACGAATCACTAAACGTATTTGGTGAAAAACTAGAAGAATGTGATGGCAATCCTGTCACTGGATTTTTCCGAGATAATAGCTGCAATACCTGTAAAGACGATATTGGTTCACATACTGTCTGCATCGAAACATCGAAAGAATTTTTGGAATACTCTCGGTTTCGTGGCAATGATTTATCTACGCCGATCTCAGACTTCGATTTTCCGGGATTACGTCCGGGCGACATGTGGTGTTTATGCGCGGCTCGCTGGTTAGAAGCCGTAGATAGCAAAATGGCGCCGCGCGTGTATCTTAAAAAAACACATATCAAAGCCTTAGAGATCGTGCCATTGGCATTACTAAAACAATACGCTGCTGACTTAAATTAAAATATCGACCAGTCTGCGTCCATTATTTATCCCAGAGATCGCGTACGTTTGTTCTATCCAATTCTATTTTTAATGACTGTCCCGACATCATAATTTCTATTAAAGATAGAACAAGCGAGATAACCATTGTCACTAAACTGATGATAAAAAGTACTTCGCCTAACATCTGCTCTTGCCAGAACAACATTAGCATTGCGAACACACAAAATAAAAAGGATAACACCCCAAACGCTTGCATGTATTTGATAAAGATTATTCGTAAATGCAGGTTTCGAATCTGCTGAACTCGGTTTTTGCCATCATCTTTTTTCAGCTCATTATTTAGCGTTCGAATAACGCTGGACAAGGCTAGATATCGATTTGTATAAGCCAAAAATAATAGAGAAATACCTGAAAACATAATGGCTGGATCAGTAATATTTAAAAGCATGTTGTGTCCGTATCTTGGAAGGTTAAGTCCTTATTCTAACTAAAATACCTATGTCTTACCTTGCTATCCTTTGAGAAATTAATCCCTACATCACGTTATCAGTCTTTTTAGTAGATACTAAATCAAGCTTTAAAGGTAAAGAATATTAAGCGTTTATCGCCATCTAATCGCGGTGTTCATCCATTTTTCAACATCAGTTTCACCCAAACTATTCATCAGAAATAACAACAAACGATAACAGAATCGTTGTTCAGTTAAGTCAGGCCAGTCAGCATTTTTTTGATACGCTTTCGCAAAAATCTCAGCCTGATGTTGATTCAGCTGGTATTCAAGTAAAACTAATTCTAATTCTCTCGGCCCAATAACAAAGGCATCCATATCAACTATGGCTGATAGCTGGTCATGTTGATGCAGCATTTGATCCCAACGTAAATCGAGCATAATCGGTACAAAAATATCAATGTCTAATTTGGCTGCTTGTTGTAAGGCCTGTTCGAGGATATCCTCAGGAATAGTAATCGGATGCACTTCTGCTAATGAACTTAAGGCCTGTTGTAAACGTGTAGACCATTGTGAACTTAAAAATTCAGCATGGTGAAATGCGCCCCAGAGTGAGTATTTAATCTGGTGAAGTTTAGCCAAATGTCTAGCTAACTGAATGACCATGTCATCAGAAACCTGTCCAAAATCAACATCATCACCTTTAAGATATCTCGCCAAGACAAACGTTGATGCTTCGGAAGCAATGAACTCTGGGATCTGAAGTCTACCTTCTTGATTCAAAAAAAAATGCGTCTTATCAATGTGAGCTAATGAGGCAGGGAAGTTGATATCAAATAACTTATTCATAGCCTGCCAAAAAGTCGATGCTTGAACTATTTGATGATTGCACAGTTTAAGCACCATCGGTCCATCGACGGTTTCACAATGCCAGAGTTGATGGGTGCTATCTTCAAACTTGGCAGCAATCAGACTTGCCGGCTGAATGAGTGCAGGCAAGTCCTGTTGTTGCAATGGCGTTAAGCTTGGGTAATTTACCAAGGTAATAAATCACCGTTGGTATGCCAGAATGAACCGGTATTATCAAGATTCAATTCATCCATCCTAGCCAATAAACCTGATGCAGATTCATCGGTATCCATTAAGCCATTATGTGACGTCATATCAGTACGTACATAACCTGGATGCAAAATCGCTACCGCGATGCCTCGTGGTTTTAAATCGATAGACAGTGATTTACCCGCAGCATTAACAGCAGCCTTAGACATGCGATAACCATAACTACCGCCTGAGTCATTATCTGCAACTGAGCCCATACGACTGGTAATAATGCCAACCTTGCTGCCCTTTCCTAAATTCTTGTTTAAAGCTTGCGTCGTTAACAATGGACCAAGGCTATTCACTGCAAACATCCGTTTGCAACTAGCAATGGCGTCGTCATCAAGATCATCCATCGCAATGCCATCGGCAATACCGGCATTATTAATCAGCCAATCAATGTGTCGACCTTTTAATTTAACGGCCAAAGCATCGAGACTTTTAAGATCACTCACTTCAACATTTTCGATGACTTCTACACCCAGAGCATCGAGTTCTGGCGTTGTTTTACGGCAGGTAGCAATCACATCAAAACCACGTTGTTTTAATTGCGTCGATAATTCAAGTCCAATGCCGCGGTTACTGCCCGTTACTAGTGCTGTTTTTTTCATTATTTGCTCCTTTATTGTTAACATTTTTTCTTTAGATGGCGAGAGAATAACGCCTGCTTCAGTCACAATGGCATCAATCAAACTCGCTGGGGTTACATCAAATGCTGGATTCAATGCTGGTACGCCCTCAGGTGCAACTTGTTGACCATTAATCATTGTCACTTCGTATTCTGGTCGTTGCTCGATAGGGATTTCATTACCCGTATGCAATTGCCAATCAATGGTTGATGTGGGTGCCACGATCATCATCTTTACACCGTGATATTTCGCTAATATCGCCAACATATACGTGCCTATTTTATTCGCAACATCACCGTTGGCAGTAATACGATCGGCACCCACAATCACCCAATCAAGTTTACCTGTTGCCATTAATGCCGCGGCGGCCCCATCAGCTTGAAGGGTAACGGGGATATTGTCTTGTTGCAACTCCCAGGCAGTTAATCGTGAACCTTGTAACCAGGGTCGTGTCTCATCGGCATAAACCTGTGCAATTTTACCATCCGCATAACCCTGACGAATCACACCCAAAGCAGTACCGAAACCACCGGTCGCTAATGCACCCGCATTACAATGGGTTAAAACGGTACTGTTAGGTTCAATAAGATCAGCACCTAGTTGACCCATCAGATGATTGGCGACAATATCTTCCGCATGAATAGCCCGCGCTTCCTTCAACAAAATCTGTTCGGCAGATTGATTATCCGGCAATGTTTTATATAACCGTGTCATTCGATGAATTGCCCAATGCAAGTTCACTGCGGTTGGTCGTGATTCAGCCAATCTTACTAACGGCGCTGTCATAGCTTGTTGCCAATTCACTCCCGCAAGATCCCATGCCTGACGCGCCGCAAGCACGATAGCAAAAGCCGCGGTAATGCCAATCGCTGGTGCGCCGCGAACAACCATGTTTTTAATTGCTATTGCCACATCCTCGGGTTGATCATATTCCAACCAGACCTGTTCTGTTGGTAACCGCCGTTGATCCAACAAAAAGAGGGCATCATCTCGCCAAATAATAGGCTGAATCGATGTCTTAATTTTATCCAATGTCATCTCCTGTCTATGACGGTATAATCTTGGCTATGAAAAATGTTGATATTATTATAAATGCTCGCTGGCTTGTGCCCGTCGATAGTTCACACCAAGTTTTAGAACACCATGCGGTGGTCATTAATGATGGTCGTATTGTAGCGCTAATTCCACAGCAATTGGCAAAGCAGAAATATACTGCTACCACGACTCACCAAATGAACGACCACTGCATTATGCCGGGCCTGATTAACAATCATACCCATTCTGCAATGTCGTTATTACGTGGTTTGGCTGATGATTTACCGCTAATGACGTGGTTGAATGACCATATCTGGCCAGCCGAAAAACGCTGGGTAAGTGATGCCTTTGTTGAAGCAGGTTCAGAATTAGCAATTGCAGAAATGATCCGTGGTGGCACCACCTGTTTTAATGATATGTATTTCTTTGCTGATGCAACTGCACGCGTAGTTGACCAAAGTGGCATTCGCGCAACATTAGGCATGATCGTAATTGAGTTCCCCTCCGCTTGGGCCAATACAGTTGAGGAATATCTGTACAAAGGCCAGCAACTACACGACCATTATCGTCATCATCCACGCATATCGACAGCTTATGCACCCCATGCACCTTACACTGTTTCTGACAGCACCTTGGAATCTATCATGATGAATGCCGAAGAATTAGATTTACCGATTCATATGCACATTCATGAAACGGCGGGTGAAGTCGCGCAAAGTGTTGAACAATATGGCGTTCGGCCGTTAGAACGTTTGAAAGTTTTAGGCTTATTGTCACCACGGTTAACTGCTGTTCATATGACACAGTTGAATGAGCAAGAAATAAGCTGGTGTGCTGAAGCAGGCGTTCATATTGCTCATTGTCCAGAATCTAATCTCAAATTAGCGAGTGGATTTTGTCCTATTGGTAAGTTATCTCAGCAAGGTATTAACTTAACGATTGGTACTGACGGTGCGGCATCAAATAATGATCTAGATATGTTTGCCGAAATGCGTCAAGCCGCCTTACTTGCCAAAGCAATTGCACAAGATGCCAGTGCCATTCCAGCTCATAAGGCTTTAGAAATGGCGACTATTAATGCGGCTAAAGCACTAGGGATCGATGCCATTACGGGTTCACTTGAAGTAGGCAAAGCAGCGGACATCATCGCGGTTGATTTGAGTAGCTTAGAATCACAACCTTGTTATGATGTTGTCTCGCAACTGGTTTACGCCACAGGACGTGATAAGGTAAGTGATGTTTGGGTCGATGGTGTGCAATTATTAAAAGATCGCCAACTCACCACTTTAAATAAAACGAAAATTATCCAAAATACGCACGAATGGGCAAACAAAATTAGGCGATCAGATAAATGACAACTACACATACCAATGTTGATCCAAATGAAGTGGCTAAATTCGAAGCTTTAGCAAATGGTTGGTGGGATACCGAGGGTGAATCAAAACCCTTGCATCAAATTAACCCACTACGCTTAGATTATATAAAGACTAAATGCAGTCTTAACAATAAACAAGTTATTGACGTCGGCTGCGGTGGCGGCATTTTATCTGAAGCACTGGCCAAAAATAATGCCACAGTGACCGGTATAGATATAGGTGCAATGCCCCTTAATGTTGCTCGATTGCACGCGATTGAGGCAGGCTTAAGCATTCATTATCAACAAATCACTGCCGAACAAAAAGCACAACAATCATCTAATGAGTTTGATTTAGTCACTTGCATGGAAATGTTAGAACATGTACCCGATCCAGTCTCAGTCATTCAAGCCTGCGCTCAATTAGTTAAACCTAGTGGGGACGTATTTTTTTCAACATTGAATCGTCACCCAAAATCTTATCTATTTGCCGTAATCGGTGCAGAATACCTGTTGAAAATGCTGCCTAAAGGTACTCACGACTATAAACGTTTTATTCGGCCATCAGAAATGGCCAATTGGTGCCGTCAAGCAGGATTAGAAGTATGTGATATTCGTGGTTTGAGTTACAACCCGCTGACTAAAAATTATGCATTGGGTACTGACGTTAAAGTAAATTATCTAATGCATTGTCGGAGATTGCACGATTGATAGTGAATCCTGCATCACCTGCACTTCGACCTTTTTCAGCCATCCTGTTCGACCTTGATGGTACCTTAGTCGATACTGCACCAGATCTAGCCTTTGCACTCAATACATTATTGGAACAAGAAGGCTTCACTGCACTCGCTTATGATGCTATCCGTCCTGTCGCCAGTAATGGTAGCCCCGGTCTATTATTTTTAGGATTTGGTATTTTACCAGACCATAAAGATTATCCATTGCTTCAACAGCGTTTCATAGAACTGTATCAAGATAATATCACTCGTGAAACCGCACTGTTTGATGGTATGGAAGAAGTCCTTTCTGCATTAGAAAAAGCAAATATTTCATGGGGAATAGTCACCAATAAACCTGCATTTTTAACCGCGCCTTTATTAAAACAATTAAACTTAGCCCACCGCGCTGGCTGTATCGTGAGTGCTGATACTACGCCATTCAGTAAACCTCACCCCGCCCCCATGTTCCATGCTTGTGAGATAATTAAACATAAGCCTGAACAATGTCTTTATATTGGCGATGCCGCACGTGATATCGAGGCGGGTAAAAATGCTAATATGCAGACTGTTGCCGCTCTTTATGGGTATATTAGCAGCGACGATAATCCAGATCATTGGCAAGCAGATAGCAGCATTAATCATCCCCGTGACATTTTGCAATGGCTATAGATTTTAGTTTAATTCAACACTTTTCCCAGCGGGAAAATGGCCTAGTTATATTATTGATTGCCAGCGCCATTGTAGGAGCCGTCGCTGCATATCAGTTTCGTGCTCGTAAAATAAATAATCTCGTTGCTGAGAATGCTGAATTAGTCATGAAACTCAGCCTAGAAAAACAGGCTAATGAACAATTTGATGCTATTTTAGATCAAACACATGTTCAACTTGCCAACACGTTTAATCAATTATCGAATGAAGCGTTAACTAGAAATAATGAACATTTTCTCAAATTAGCCGAAGAAAATCTTAAACGTTATCAAAGTGAAGCCAAAGCCGAATTACAAAGCAAAGAACAAGCAATTGAACAACTCGTAAAGCCGATCAATGATGCCTTATTACAAACCGCCAAACAGATCCATGACATTGAAAAAGAACGTAAAGAATCCTACGGTAATTTAACTAGCACCATTTCACAGATGGCATTAGGTCAACAAGCTTTACAATCTGAAACTCAAAATTTGGTGCAAGCCCTACGCCGACCGGAAGTGCGTGGACAATGGGGCGAAATGACCCTACGTCGTCTTGCCGAATTAAGCGGAATGGTGGCACATTGTGACTTTTTTGAACAAACCCATACTGTCACCGAAACAGGTAGCATTCGCCCTGATATGATTGTGCGGTTGCCTGAAAATCGTGAAATTATTGTTGATGCCAAAACCCCTTTAGATGCTTATTTGTCCGCCATTCAAACATCAGATGAAGATGTACGCAAGAAAGAATTAAAACGTCACGCTCAGATCATTCGTCAACGTGCAAAAGAATTAGCCGCCAAGAATTATTGGGTAGAATTTTCACAATCACCTGAATTTGTCATCCTTTTCATTCCGGGCGAACACTTTTTGTCTGCAGCATTAGAAATTGATCCATCATTGTTAGAAGACACGATTAAGAACAATATTATATTGGCCAGCCCAACCAATTTCATTGCTCTACTTAGGGCGGTATCTTATGGTTGGAAACAACAATCGTTAGCTGAAAATGCAATCGAAATTCGCGAGTTGGGTGAAACCTTATATAAACGCTTAAGTGTATTTACAAGCCATCTCAGTAAATTAGGGGCAAACCTTAATAGTAGTGTCGATAGTTTTAATAAAACCGTAGGCTCTTTAGAACGGCAAGTTTTACCTAGTGGTAAACGATTTCTCGATATGGGCATTCGTACTAAGGAAGAGATAACGCCCGTTTCAGCAATTCACACACCAACACGCAAGTTAAAAGAAAGCGAACAAGATGAAACAAACTAAGTTAGAGGACGCTTATAAAGTTTGTCAGAACATGGCACAAAGTCATTATGAAAACTTCCCTGTAGCCTCGGTATTACTTCCTTCAAAATTACGTCTTCCGATCAGCGTTATTTATGCTTTCGCTCGTACTGCGGATGATTTTGCCGATGAAGGCAATGCATCCCAAGAAACAAGGCTTGAACAATTAGATGTTTACAGCAAAGCCTTATCTGAAATCAAAAACCATGGCTATTCGGGTACAGATCCCATATTCATCGCTTTAACTGATGTCATTAAAACGCATAACTTACCAATTTTTTTATTTAATGATCTATTGTCAGCATTCAAACAGGATGTCGTTAAAAATCGCTATGCCAATTTTGAAGAAGTATTAGATTACTGTACGCGTTCCGCTAATCCGGTGGGACGTTTGCTGCTGCATTTAAATGGTAATCCTTCTGATGAACAACTAGAACAATCCGATGCGATATGCAGTGCATTACAATTGATCAACTTCTATCAAGACATCATTCAAGACTATACCGAGCAAGATCGTATTTATATTCCGCAAGATGAACTGGCTATCGCAAAATTACAGGAAGTCGATTTACTACAAACAGATAGTCAACACCTCGCCCCTTTATTTAAGAGTCTGTATAAACGCACTAAAGATCTTATGAAGGTCGGCTATTTATTGGGAGCCTCGGTTAAAGGTCGATTAGGCTGGGAAATACGTGCGATGAGCTTAGCCGGGATGTCAACATTACACATGTTGACAGAGCAGAATGACAGTAAATTATTAACTCGGCCAAGATTACATAAAAAACAGTTAATGATTATCATGTTGAATAGCGCTTGTTCTGCACGCTATCTTAAAAAAGCCAATCTATTGCTAAGTTAAAAAAACTCACCTTAAGGCTCGACATCGAGCAACTTAAGGGAGAAAAGAGGATTTTACATTGAAACAAAACCTCAGTCATTTTATTAAAGACGACTGAGGGTAATACATTTTAAAAGGATTTAGAGACGCCAAACACCACTCGGCTATCAACGATTTGATTGTTAGACTCGAAACCGTAGAAATCATTGTTACCAACTTTGATATCAGTGTCGTGGTAACGTACATCAACATTGTAGCCGAATACATTACGACTGATACCTACATTCCAATGTGTCCAATCAGCATCAAATTGACTCTCGAACATTTGACGGCCTAAGCTACCAGATAAGATAAAGTCATAAGGCAGAGCAACACTTGGGTGAATTGCAACATTATGTGACTGCACGCCTTCTACGCCAAACCAATCCGTTATAGTAGGCGAGTATTCTAATTTGATATTTACTGAGCCAAATTGTTTATCGACGTAGTTAAACATTTCCAGATAGTTTGAATCAGTATCTCCCGGATAAACATATTGGAAAAGCATACTATTGAGATTAATGCCTGATCCTGCAATATCCTTTGTTGCATAACCTACATAAGGTCCATAAATAGCGTTAATATCAGGATTATCAACATTTTTCACTGAACTAGGGAAAAGGTTATTGGCAGCATAATAACCTAAATATATACCGCTAGAATGTGTCCACGTCACTGCCGCTTTAAGTGATGGAATTTTACCATCATTCGTTTCTGACTCTCCACGGAACGTAGTCAGAAGCAAATTCAACCCAAGTACTGAATTTACCACCCAATACTTCATCACGATCTAAAAACTCAGTAAATTGCATAGATTCTTTTGCAGCTTTAGCTGGGCCGGTTTCTGCTGGGCCGGTTTCAACTTGGTTATCTGCCCAAACAGGATTGATCATCGTAATAGCTAAAGCAAGGGGCAATGATTTTAATACAGTTGTTTTTGAAGTCATTTTCTGAACCCATCATTTAGTGATGCTTCGACAATAGGGCGACATGAAGTCGATTCAGAAGGAATCATCATTCCTGCTAAATCAACAGCAGGAGTAGTTTCATATGAAACGGGTTCACTAACTGTAGGAAAGCTTAAAGTTACTTCATTAGGCACGTATTGACTTTGTTCATTTTTAACACCACGATCAGTGTTGTACGGATCAGTAAATTCACCATAAGTGCCGGGTTGAATTTTATAAGTAACTTCTTTAGTTCCAACACCTGCATTCGCGAGGTATTTAGTAGGATCATTCCAATCTCGACCATCTAAGTTGCTAAAGAATTTGATATCAACTAATACGGAATCACACAACGGTGTCACTTCTTCATATTGTGTAGGCCAACCTGATCCACCCGTAGTTTCTGGATAACGACCCCAATCTCCACCTTTTAATGGGCAAGCACCACCACCGCCATACACAGCACGATTAGGATGATGAACACCATAGATCGGCAGTCCCACGGCCTTAGCTTCCCCGCCTTTTTCTAAATGAAAGCGAGGTTGAGCGGTTACTTTCGTTTTTAAGTTGTAGCCTTTATCTTTAATCGAATCATAGTAAGCCCCTTGAGGACGAACATAACTCTGATCAGTATTATCCTTATTGTTATAGACGGCTGTAACAAACAAATACGGTTTATTGAAGAAAGGCCGTTCTACCAAGTAATACTCAGCATTGGTTTTATTTTCATCAATGGCTTCCCATTTCACATTTAATTTATCACCATTTTTTTCGGTAACGTTGACCCATGAGCGACCATCTTCCATTTTATTTAAACGTAAAACTTTGGTGTAATTTTCATTAATGTCTAAACCAGCGCGTTTACCCAATGGACCAATTTTATTTGCACCTTTCTGATTAAAAGCAAAATTCATTGCTTGTTGGGCATAAGGATAGTCATTACCAGACATAGTGCAATACCAGCTAGGTAAATCAACTGGTTCATGGTTTACGTATTTATCTTGGTATTTTTGATGGCTAATAGACAAATCAATAAAGTTGAGATTCCCCGTTTCATTTAGCTTTTGATCTGGATACTTATAACCTGACCAACTTTCATTAGGCAGGTAAGAACTGTAATTATCTTTAATGATCTGTTGATTTTCTCTAGCTGTTAAATCAGAATCTGCTGGCAAGCCTTGTGCACCGGCCTTTAAATATTCGCGGACTGTGCCGCTTTCTTGAATTCGCCATAAACCATGTTTACCTTCACCAATCATTGTGAAAACTTGTTCAACAACATTAACAAATCGATAGGTTGAATTGGTATTCATATATCCGTAATACACCGGCAAGTGTGGAATTTGTGAATGCGTTTTGTTTGGTCGACCAATACCAAGCAATTCTCTTTGTTTGCTATCTGCTTTGATATCTTGGTCGCTAGTATAAAAAAAAGGATCGCCTTGTGTGAGATCAGTAAGGTTTTCATCTGCTTGAATATACGCAGAAAAAGCGATCGGGATACTTAATGTAATTATATGAGCTAATGATTTTATTCTCATTTTATCTATACTCTCTCTTCTATTTCTAAGAATAGACGTCAATAAGTATCCTGACGTCTATTTCAGTTTCATTCTCAGAACAATTTGCGTTGACCACAGGCATAAGCTAAACCAGACTCATCTGTAGAAAAAGTAATCGTTGCACCTTTAGGGAAAAACATCACATCACCTTTTTCACCTTTTACTTTCTGAGTTCCATCAGAGAAATAAATGTGTCCATCTAAAATAATTTTTGTGTCATCGTAATCATATGTATAAACAAGTGGATCACCTTTTTCGATTCTGAATAAACCACAAGAAATAGGAGCTTTAGGATCAGCTGAGCCGACAATATCTTCGAAATAAGCATTTACACCAGGCTCGTTCATAGAAGCTATGGGCATTTCTTGTGCATTTTTGAAAATTTGTAAATTTTTACTACCAACCGGGACTTCCACGCCGTGGGCAAAAATAGAAGAAGTAAAGGCAATGGTTGCCGCTGTAAGTACTGCACTAATCAAATGCGTTTTTTTCATAAAAATACTCCATAAGTAATAAAGAATTGATTTGTATTCAGATGATTTGTTGAACTATAAAACCTTCACCATGTTTACTATGGAGAACATTTAGTTCACACCTATGTACGTTACATTTATATTACCGCATCAATTACGTATCAAGTTATTTATTACTTTAAAAGTAAAATATTGCTACTATATTACTGATTACTTTACTTGCGTGTTAGTATCTAGCTAAAATAACCTTAATTTATTCATCTTATATTTATCTTGATATGGGTAATTTGCGCACATATAAGGATCAAATTTATGCTCAAAAATGGTTTCGGTGTTCGACTCAAAGAACTGTTAATACAAAAAGAACTCACTCAGTCTCAAGTTGCAACTGCTGCAGGTACTTCTGTACCATCAGTTAATAGATGGACCCGTGGCGGTGAGATTGAATATGATCACTTGAGAACCTTGGCTGATTATTTAGAAGTCAATTGGGTATGGTTACGTTATGGCAATGAAGCGATATCAAGCTTACATGAGTCAATGTCTGATAATAACGCTGTCAGTGACGCCAGGCGCGAGTATCTCAGTCAGATCATGGATAGTGAGATTCGAATGAAGTCTGCATTAGAAATGGCTGAAATTGTCCATTGGGAATGGAATGTCTTGACTGGTAAACTGAACTATTCAGACAATGCGTTATCTGTATTTGATCAAACATCCGACCTGTTGCGTTCTACCCTCCTTCCTTTTAGCGACCTTTCAATAGAGGCACTTATACAACTATTTTCTAAACATGAGCCTTATCAATGGGATTTTGTATACCAACCAATCGACAGTAAAACAACACGATGGTTTGCATCTAGAGGAAAGTTAATATTTGATTTATCACATCGTCCAGTAAAAGTTATTGCCGTTTCAGCAGAAATAACAAATAGAAAATTAGCCGAACATGCCTTAGAACGTAGTGAATATACCATGCGTAAGATCATAGAGACAATCCCAATAGGATTATGGGCCGCTGATGAAACAGGTAAAATATGTCTTGCAAATCCAGAAGTAGAGCGTATATGGGGAGGTGCTAAATACGTTGAGTTAAAAGATTATGGTCAATATAAAGGAACATGGGAAAAAACAGGAAAGGAAGTTGGTGCTGAAGGATGGACATTAGCTCGAGCAGTTACTCATGGTGAAACGAGTACCGCTGAAGTCGTAAATATAGAGGCATTCGATGGTCAAAAACGTACCATACTCATGCACGCCACCCCTTTATTTGATAACGATAATCGAATTATTGGCGCCATTGAAGTCAACCAAGATATAACAGATCTAAAGAAAACCGAGAAATCTCTTCAACAAAGTCTTAATCAGTGGGATGCAATTTTTGACCAATCACTGTTTGGTATCGTTTACTTTAGCGAAGACAATACTATTCATAGAATAAATGAACGACTTACAGGTTATTTACAGACAACATCAACAAGTCTTATTGGCTCTACGATTGATAATTTATTTGACCTTGCGACCACAATTTCAATATCCGATCAAATTTGCCTCAACAAAAATGACCAGGTAATCGCATTTCAATTAACGGGTGCACTTAAACTGGTAGGTAATCAAAAGTCTGAAAATGAATTTAACATGTATTTTATTCATAACAATCAACATATTAATGAAACATCCACCGTTGGTTTAGTTTTTTTAACGGCTTAAGTTCTCATTCTATGATCGAAAAAATATAATTAGCATAGATAATACAGTCTAATATTTTAATAATAAACTTTCATAAAACATCCTACAAATATTTTATTCTCGCATTTACAACTGTATATATCTAAATTCGTTAGTCGTTATTTCTATTAAAATTTAATTTAAGGCGAAACCTAACAGGTGTCTAATTGAAAGATGCATGCTGCGCAGTAAATATTTGGCTAAGGACAAACGTTATTGCGCCCACCATGCTGCACTACAACAGCTTAACGTGTCTAAGTTTAATAAGTTAAGTAGCCTGCCTTAGCCCGTGTGTTAACCCTCTCCCAGTAAATGACTAGTCAACAATGATAACGCATAACAATATTAAGCCTCATTTATCCTCTCTCCTCATTAGATCATGCTGTGAATACAGCACATCAACATCTGATCCTTAACATTGTTTCACCAATAAAAAACAGACCGCACTGCATTAAAACCTTTTTGCATCTGATTATGTTCAAATCCAAGTCAAAAAAAAACCCAGCACTCGTTTAAGTACTGGGTCTCTTAATAAAAAAGCCTGGCAGTGTCCTACTTTCACATGGGAACTCCCACACTATCATCGGCGCTAAGTCGTTTCACTTCTGAGTTCGGGATGGGATCAGGTGGGACCAACTCGCTATGGCCGCCAGGCAT
>Ga0105054_10005284_pt1 | contig 18675 bp, 19 predicted proteins | sample BON02_FD_78091 | JGI IMG/M metagenome (GOLD analysis project Ga0105054, IMG submission 78091) | Freshwater microbial communities from Lake Bonney liftoff mats and glacier meltwater in Antarctica - BON-02 (megahit assembly) | ecosystem: Environmental > Aquatic > Freshwater > Ice > Glacier...
CCAGAGTGCCGTCCAGATCAACGCACAGCGGCAACAGCCCCACCTCGGCCGCGACCGGCCGCGACGGCACCGGTCGCGTATCAGCTGCCGCCGGAGCCTGCAGGGGGGCATCCGCACTCATGGCGCGCTACTCCTCGCAGGGCGCATCGCACTGCACCGAAACATCATCGAACGAGGTCGCCAGCAGCCCCGCACGATCGATCGTGACACTGCCGACCAGGACAACCAGCACCAGCGCAACCGCCAGGTAGACACGCTGTGCCACGCTGCCCGGCCGCAACATCGGCGCGAGGCCGGCGCCCAGCGCGAACACCAGGAAATGGGTATGCGGCGAATACAGATAGACGCTGCCGCGGAACTGGAAGTCGAGATGGAAGACGAAATTCGCCGCCAGCGTCGCCGCGAGCCCCACCGCCAGCCAGCGCGTGCGCCGGTTGGCAAAGGCGGCCACCGCGCCTGCCAGCCAGAACAGATGCCATAGCAGCATCGCCGCCGCCGCCAGCGGGGGGAAGAACGGCGTGCGGAAATCCCACATGCGGATGCCGCCCCCGATCGGCACCACGGTATAGGCCGGCGACACCACGGTATAGCCGAGCAGGCGCAAGGCGGTGTCCAGCACGTCGGTCCGCTCGCCCTTGGTGCGCTGCCAATAGACGCTCTTGATGACGCCGAGCGGATCGGCGAGTGCCTGCAGCACCACGTCGTACCAGACCACCGCCGTCAGCACCGCCAAAATGGCCGCCAGCGTGGCGCCGAAAACCAACATCGGCCGCACCGCGCCGACCACGCCGCGATGGCGCAGCCACACCAGCGCCTCGGCGATCGGCGACTGCAGGACGTTGGTGGTGGTGATGCCGTAGACGAAGGCAGCGGCCACGTAGCGCAGCACCGCGGCACGGCCCGTTTCACGCAGGCGGGCGACCGTAACCAGCCACACGCAGGCAATGCCGAACGCCGCCGGACCATAGGCCTCCGGTATCATGGCGCTGAAGAACTGGCTTCCCGACACGGCGAACAGCGCTGCGAGCACGCTCGCCTCCGGCCGGGCGATGGCGATGCGGCGCAGGAACAGGAACACCACGCCCACTGTCGCCGCGCCGAACCCCGCCATCACCAGGGCCGCCGCCGCCTTGGGCGCCACGCCTGCCACCAGCAACGGCCAGGCGAGCGGCCGCAGCACCACCACCAGCGGGTGCTTCACGCCGCCGCGCTCGAAATCCTCGTGCACCAGCAGCGCGACATAGCGGGCGGGGTCGAGATCGAAGGCGAGGTTGTAGTAGTCGAGGAACATCCCTTGCGCGAGGCGCAGCCCGAAGGCGGCATACAGTGCGCCCGCCGCCACGACGAGGGCCGCCGCGGTCAGGGCGTCGGCACGCCACCGCAAAGCCACGGCGGCAGGTGCTGCTGCGGGTTCTGCGACTTCGCTGTCCAAGGCGGTGGGCTCCGTGCTTCCTGCGTGCCATTGCATACTGTCAGCCCACCCTGTCAACAGTTTCGGGCATCAATCGCTTGTGGGCGATCATCGCACCCGGCATGTTGTTGCCGAATAAAGAATGAGGTCGGATCATGTCGCATGCCCACAGGATTTTCGCGATCGCCTTTGCGTTGGCCGCCGGCTTCACCACCGCGGCACCCGCCGGTGCGCAATCCGCCCTGCCGCCGCTGCGCACGGGCGTGGACGGCACCTTCGCCCCGCACGCCATGGCCAAGCTCGGCGGCGGGATCGAGGGCTTCCAGATCGACCTGTTCACCGAGGCGGCGCGCCGCATGAAGCGGGAGATCACCATCGACAGCACCAGCTTTTCGGGCCTGATCCCGGGCCTGCAGGCCGGGCGCTACGACTTCATCGCGGCGCCCACCACGGTGACCAAGGAGCGGGCCGAGAACATGCTGTTCACCGCCGGCTACCTGTGGACCGCCTTCCAGTTCGGCATCAAGAAGGGCGCGGCGCCGATCAAGGATTGGGCCGACCTCAAGGGTAAGGCGGTCGCGGTCAACAAGGGCACGCCGTACGAGCAGCTTTCCAAGGCCGAGGGCGAGAAGCACGGCTTCGCCACCCAGGTGTACGACACCCAGCCGGACGCCATCCAGGCGGTGCTGTCGGGCCGCGCCTATGCCACGCTCGGCGGCAACACCGTCATCCGCTACGCCGCCAGCCGCAACCCGCAATTCGTCGCCGACCTGGAGTTGACGCAGACGCGCGCGCACTGGGGCGCCCCGTTCCGCAAAGACAACGTGGCCCTGCGCAACCAGATGCAGGACGTATTGAACTGCATGAAGCTGGACGGCACCATCGCCAAGCTGTCGGAGAAGTGGTTCGGCGTGGCACCGGCGGCCGATGCGCTGGAGCGCGTGGTCACCCCCGGCTACGGCGTACCCGGCATGCCCGGCTACGACCCCACGCCGCACAACCTGAAATGCGACTGAGCAGGGCCGCGTGATCGAGGCACGCGGAGTCCACAAGCATTTCGGCGCCCTTCACGTGCTGAAGGGCGTCGACCTGCTGGTGGCGGAGCGTGAGCTGGTGTTCGTGATAGGCCCCTCCGGCTCGGGCAAGTCCACCCTGCTGCGCTGCCTGAACCGGCTGGAGGAGCCGTCGGCGGGCAGCATCGTGGTGGACGGCATCGACCTGCTGGACCGGCGGACCGACATCAACCGCGCGCGCCAGCGCATCGGCATGGTGTTCCAGTCGTTCAACCTGTATCCGCACATGACGGCCTTGGGCAACGTGACCCTGGCGCTGCGCAAGGTGGCCGGCAAGTCGCGCGCCGAGGCCGACGAACTGGGCCACGCCGCGCTGGCCCGCGTGGGGCTGGCCGACCGCGCCGGGCATACGCCCGGGCAGCTTTCAGGCGGCCAGGCGCAGCGCGTGGCGATCGCGCGGGCGATTGCGCTGGAGCCGCGGGTGATGCTGTTCGACGAGCCGACCAGCGCGCTGGACCCGGAACTGGTGGGCAGCGTGCTGGCGGTGATGCGCCAGTTGCGCGAGAGCGGCATGACGATGGTGGTGGTGAGTCACGAGATGGGTTTCGCCCGCGCCGCCGCCGACCGTGTGGTGTTCATGGACGACGGCGCCATCGTGGAACAGGGCCCGCCGACGCAGATATTCGAGCATCCGGCCGGGGAGCGCACCCGCGCCTTCATCGGCCAGATCCAGCGGCATTGATGCGCGCCCTGCCGCAGCGCGCCCGATGACCGATTGGGAGCGGTTCCTCGACACCTTCTTCAATGCGAAGGTGATCGCCAAATACTGGCCCGACATCCTCTACGGCATGGTCGTGACCATCGAGCTTGCCGTGCTGGTGGTGGTGACGGGGCTGGCCAGCGGGCTGGTGCTGGCGCTGCTGCGGGCGCTGGGCATCCGCCCGTTCAACTGGCTGCTGATCTTCGTGGTGGACGTCCTGCGCGCCCTGCCGCCGCTGGTGATCATCGTGCTGATCTATTTCGGCCTGCCGAGCGTGGACATCGTGCCCTCCGGCTTCGTTTCCACCTGGATGGCGCTGAGCCTGGTGCTGATGGCCTTCGCCGAGGAGATATTCTGGGCCGGCATCACCGCGGTGCCGCGCGGCCAGTGGGAGGCAGCGCGCTCCACCGGCCTGTCGTTCAGCCAGACGCTGCTGGGCGTGGTGCTGCCGCAGGCGCTGCGGCTGACCATCCCGCCGCTGACCAGCCGCACCATCGCCATCACCAAGGGCACCGCGCTGGGTTCGGTTGTGGCGGTGAGCGAGATCCTCGGCCAGGCCTCCTCGGCGGTGTCGAACAGCTACAACCCCTCGCCGCTGATGCTTGGGGCGGCGGCGTACCTGGTTCTGTTCATCCCGGTGGTGGTGGCCGGGCGCTGGGTGGAGACGCGCTTCGCGTGGAAGAAGTGAATGGTTGAGACCTTCTTCAACGTGGAGATCATGCGCGCGGCCTGGCCGATCCTGCTGGCCGGGCTTGGCAACACGCTGCTGCTCTCGGCGACCGTCGTGCCACTCGGCCTGCTGGGCGGGCTGATCCTGGCGTTGATGGCGCGCGTTCGCTCGCGCTGGGTGCGCTGGCCGCTGATGGCGTGGGTGGATTTCTTCCGCGCCTTCCCGCCGCTGGTGCTGCTGATCTTCCTGTATGCCGGCCTACCCTTCGCCGGCATCGAGCTTGGCGGCTTCGGCTGCGTGGCGATCGCCTTCTTCCTCAACACCGGCGCCTATTACGGCGAGATCCTGCGCGCCGGCATCGACAGCGTGCCGTCGGGGCAGGCGGAGGCGGCGCGCAGCACCGGGCTGTCGCGCGCCCAGACCATGTCGTATGTCGTGCTGCCGCAGGCCGTGCGCAACGTGCTGCCCGACCTGATGTCGAACACGCTGGAGGTGGTGAAGCTCACCGCGCTGGGCAGCGTGGTGGCCATGCCGGAACTGCTGTTCCAGGCACGCCAGGCGCAGAGCCTCACCTACAACCCCACGCCCATCGTGGCGGCCGCGATGATCTACTTCGCCTTGCTCTGGCCCTTCGTGCGCCTGCTGAGCCGCCTGGAGAACCGGGCGCTGCGGCCGGGGTAGCCGCTCCTGATCGCCAAGGCGTGCGCGGGCGCCGCGTAGCCGAAGCCGCGCCATCCTGCTAAAATCATCCGATGAGAAGCCCTTACGACATCCTGGGCGTGGCCCCCGCCGCGTCGGTCGACGAGATTCGCAGCGCGTATCGGCGGCTGGCCAAGAAGCACCATCCCGACATCAACCCCGGCAACAAGGACGCGGCAAAGGAGTTTGCGGAGATTTCCACCGCTAATGCCCTGTTGTCCGACCCCGACAAGCGGGCCCGCTTCGACCGGGGCGAGATCGATGCCTCGGGTACCGAGGTGGCGCCGCAGCGGCCATACTACCGCGACTTCAGCGGTGGTGCCGGCCAGGGCCGCTATGCCGCCGGCGGTTTCGACCCGGGAGACCTCGAGGAACTGCTGCGCCGCGCCACCCGCGGGGGCCGCGCCGAGAGCTTCGCCATGCGCGGCGCGGATGCCCAGTATACCCTGACGGTCTCGTTCATGGATGCCGCCGGCGGCACCGTGCGCCGGATCGGCCTGCCCGATGGCCGCACGCTCGACGTCACCATCCCCGCCGGCCATCGCGACGGGCAGGTGCTGCGCCTGCGCGGCCAGGGAGCGCCGGGCATCGGCGGCGGCCCGCCCGGCGACGCGCTGATTGAGATCGTGGTGGCGCCGCACCGCTTCTTCCGTCGCGAGGGGGACGACATCGTGCTCGACCTGCCGGTGACGTTGCAGGAGGCGGTGTTGGGGGCCAGCGTGGAGGTGGCCACGATCAGCGGGCCAGTCACGCTGAAGGTTCCCCCGCATTCCGGCCAGGGCACGAGGCTGCGCCTGCGCGGCCGCGGCATCGCCGCCGGGCACCAGTTCGTGGTACTCAGCGTTGTGCTGCCAAAGGAAGGCGAGCCGGCGTTGGAGGCGTTCCTGCACGACTGGCAACCGGCGCACCCGCAGGACCCGCGCAAGGACATGGTGCCGTGATGCGGATGCAGGCGGTCATCACCCTGTTCGACGACCTGGCGGAAACCGAGCTTGTCGCGTGGGTCGAGCGCCGCTGGGTGCGCCCCAGCCTGGAGGGCAACGAGCTTGTCTTCCACGACATCGACATCGCCCGCGTGCGCCTGATCCACGACCTGCGCCGCGACATGGCGGTGCCGGAGGAGACGCTGCCGCTGGTGCTGTCGCTGCTGGACCAGGTGCACACGCTGCACGGCACGCTCGCCGCCATCGCCGATGTACTGGCCGACCAGCCGCCGGAGGTGCGGGAGATCCTGCGCATCGCGCTTGAACGCCGCCGCGGCTGACGCCGACCGGCTTGCAGCGATGTTGCGCGGCAATTCGGACCTCCCCGGGCTGCTGGACCGGTTCGCGGGGGTCGGCTTGCCGGGTGTGTGGCGCAAACCGTTTGGAGCCGCCGCGTTGCCCTGCCGCCGCCACCAGCGTCGGTGTGCGCATCCGCGACGGGGAGATGGAGGTATGTGCGCCGTTCGGGCTGGATGACCTCACGACCGGAATCGGGCGGCCCAACATGGCGATGGTGAGCGCGGCAATCTACATCGCCAAGGTCGCACGATGGCAGGCTTGCTGGCCGGGGCTCACCGTTCTGCCGTGGGGCGCGGGGGCAGAAATGAAGACAGTCGGGGCCGCGGCCCCAGACCATTATTGATCAAGTGATGGGATCCAATGGCGACGCCCTTGGTGGGGATGCAGGGACGACGCCCCCGGCCTTGCCTCAACCGCGGAAGTGGCAGGAAACCATGTGGCCGCCGCCGGAGTCGCGCAGCGCCGGAACCTCGACCGAGCAGCGGGGCTGGGCGATCGGGCAGCGGGTGTGAAAGTGGCAACCGCTGGGCGGGCGGATCGGGTTGGGCACGTCGCCCTGCAGCACGATGCGCTTGCGCTTCACCTTGGGGTCCGGGATCGGCACCGCGGACAGCAGGGCCTCGGTGTAGGGGTGAAGCGGGTTGGCGTAGAGTTCCTCGGCGGTCGCCACCTCCACCACTCGGCCGAGATACATTACCGCCACGCGGTCGCTGATGTGCTCCACCACGCTGAGGTCGTGGGCGATGAACAGGTAGGTGAGGCCGAACTGCTCCTGCAGGTCTTCCAGCAGGTTGATAACCTGCGCCTGGATCGACACGTCCAGCGCCGAAACCGGCTCGTCGCAGACGATCAGCTTCGGCTCCACGGCGAGGGCACGGGCAATGCCGATGCGCTGGCGCTGGCCGCCGGAAAATTCGTGCGGGAAGCGGCGCATGTGGTCGGCGCGCAGCCCCACCGTCTCCAGCAGCGTTGCCACCCGGTCTTCCATCTCGCGCCGGTTCTTCACCAGGCCATGGATCACGAACGCCTCGCCAATGATGCTGCCCACGGTGTGGCGCGGGTTGAGCGAGGCGAAGGGGTCCTGGAAGATGATCTGCATGTCGCGCCGCATTGCCCGCAGCGCCTCGCCTTCCAGGTTGGTGACGTCGCGGCCCTGGAACCAGATCTCGCCGGCGCTGGGCTCGATCAGGCGCATGATGCAGCGCCCGGTGGTGGACTTGCCGCAGCCGGACTCGCCGACCAGGCCCAGCGTCTCGCCGGAGGCGACGTCGAGGCTCACGCCATCCACCGCGTGCACGTGGTCGATCACGCGCGACAGGATGCCGCCATGGATGGGGAAATGCTTCTTCAGGCCGCGCACCGACAGCAGCGTCTCGGCGGTGGCGGGGGGTAAGTTTTCGGTCATGGGGGGGGCCGTGATGCTCACAGGATGCACGCCACCTTGTGCTCGGACGCGACGGTGCGCAGCGGCGGCTCGGCGCTGCGGCAGGCATCGGTCACATATCGGCAGCGGGCGGCGAAGCGGCAGCCCACCGGGGGGTTCAACAGGTTGGGCACGGTGCCCGGTATCTGCTCCAGGCGCACCCGGGGCTGGCCCTTGGCGTGGCCGGAGATATCCACGCGCGGGATCGAGCGGATGAGGCCCTGGGTGTAGGGGTGGCGGGGATTGCCGAACAGTTCCTCCACCGGCGCCTCCTCCACCACCTTGCCGGCGTACATCACCACCACGCGCTGGGCGTTCTCGGCGACGACGCCCATCGCGTGGGTGATCAGCATGATCGCCATGCCGAACCGCGCCTTCATGTCGGCAAGCAGTTCCAGGATCTGCGCCTGGATGGTCACGTCGAGCGCGGTGGTGGGCTCGTCGGCGATCAGCAGTTGCGGCTTGCAGGCCAGCGCCATGGCGATCATCACCCGCTGGCGCATGCCGCCGGAGAATTGGTGCGGGTAGTCGTGCACGCGCCGCTCGGGGTTGGAGATCTGCACCAGGCGAAGCATCTCCACCGCCGCCTCCATCGCGGCTTTCTCCGACATTTTTTCGTGGGTGCGCAATGACTCCGCGATCTGGTTGCCGACGGTATAGACCGGGTTCAGCGAGGTCATCGGCTCCTGGAAGACCATGGCGATCTCGCGGGCGCGGATGCTGTCCATCTCCTCCATCGGCAGCGGGATCAGGTCGCGGCCGCGCCACAGGATGGTGCCGGATTCGAAGCGACCGGGCGGCATGTCGATCAGCTTCAGCACGCTGCGCGCCGTCACCGACTTGCCGCAGCCGGATTCGCCGACTACTGCCAGCGTCTCCCCCTTGGCGATCGACATGCTGACGCCGTCCACGGCGCGCACCATGCCGTCGTCGGTCTTGAACCACGTCCTGAGGTCGCGGATCTCGAGCAAGGCCTCGGTCATTCAGCGCACCCTAGACGACGCGGCGCGGATCGAGCGCATCACGCAGCCCATCGCCGATGAAGTTGATGGACAGCACGGTCAGGAAGATCGCAGCGCCGGGGAACAGGGCCCAGTGGGGAGCGATGTCCAGGTAGTCCTTGGCGTCGAACAGCACGCGGCCCCAGGTGGGAATGTCGGGCGGGAAGCCCAGGCCGAGGAACGACAGCGTCGATTCCGCGATGATCGCCGCGGCCACGTCGATGGTGCCGGCGACGATCACCGGGCCCATGGCGTTGGGCAGGATGTGGTTCACCACCAGGCGGGTGCGCGATGCCCCCAGCGCCCTTGCCGCCTCCACGAACTCCTTCTCGCGCAGGCTGAGGAACTGGGCGCGCACCAGGCGTGCCACCGGCATCCAGCGCAACCCGCCGATGACGACGACGATCAGCACGAACACGCCGCCCTCGGGCCCGAACACGTCCTTTAGCCCGTCGCGGAACAGGTAGATCACCAGCAGCAGCAGCGGCAACTGCGGCAGCGACAGGAACAGGTCGGTGATCCACATCAGGACCGCGTCCACACGGCCGCTGGCCATGCCGGCCACCGCGCCGATCACGATTCCCACGAACACAGCCACGACCATGGCGGCGAGCCCGACGGCGAGCGAAATGCGCCCGCCATAGATCAACCGCGCCAGCAGGTCCTGGCCGAGGTCGTCGGTACCCAGGGGGTGGGCTGCCGAGGGGGACTCGAGCTTGGCGGTGAAGTCGATCTCGTTAATGGGCAGCGGCCACAGGAACGGGCCGAGCACAATCACCAGGACCAGGGTGGCCAGGATGCCGATGCTCACCACCGCAAGCTTGTGCTTGCGGAAGCGGCGCCATGCCTCCTGGGCCGGGGTTACCGGCTGTTCGGGGCGAGAGGGGGCCGCGCCGATCGGCGCGGGGCCCTCAACGGAAAGCGATGCGGGGGTCGAGCCAGCCATAGAGGATGTCTGCAATCAGGTTGAAGAGGACAACGAGGCAGGCGAACACGAAGGTCACCGCCATCACCACCGGCGTGTCGGTGGCCAGGATGGAGGAGATCAACAGCGAGCCGATGCCGGGGATGCGGAAAATCTGCTCCGTGACGATGGCGCCGCCGAACACGATCGGCATCTGCAGCGCCACCAGGGTGACCACGGGGATGAGCGCGTTGCGCACCACGTGGCGCACCAGGACCTTGCGGTGGCCGATGCCCTTGGAGCGGGCGGTGATGACGTAGTCGAGCTTGATCACGTCGAGCACCGAGGAGCGAACGTAGCGCACCAGCGAGGCGCCCTGGAACAGGCCCAGCACCATCACCGGCATGATCGACTGTTTTATGTGCGCCCACCACCAGGCCCAGCCGGTGGCACGCACATTGCCCTGATAGACCATGGGCAGCCAGTCGAGCTGGATCGAGAACAGCAGGATCAGCAGCAGGCCGGTGAAGAAGGTCGGCAACGAGAAACCGACGAAGGCCATCGTGTTGGCGATCTGGTCGAACAGCGAGTAGGGCCGGGCGGCGGCAAGCACGCCGATCGGCACGGCGACGAGGATGGAGATCAACTGGGCAGCGCCGATCACCGCCAGGGTGGTCGGAACCCGTTGCAGGATGAGCGTGTCAACGTCCATGCGGCTGACGAACGAGAAGCCCCAGTCGCCCTGGATCATCGCCCAGAGCCAACTGAAGTAGCGGAACCAGATGGGGTCATCGAGGCCGAGCGAGCGGCGCAGATTCTCGCGCACCTCGGGCGGCACGTTGGGGTTGGTGACCAGTTCCTCGAACGGATCGCCCGGCGCCATTGCCAGGACGAAGAACAGGACAGCGCTGATCCCGAGGAGGCTCGGGATGGCAAGCAGGATTCTGCGCAGCAGGTACGCGCGGGACACTCATCACTCCAGCAAAATGCGGCCGGCCAGAAATGCGATCGGCAATCGGGTCCCGGGACGGGCAGGAAGGAGCCGGGGTGCACCACGCGTGCGCCCCGGTCTCGTTGCGGGGTCGGTGCCCCTAGGCTTGCATGTACCAGCTCGCGAGATCGAAGAAGTTGCTGTCCCAGCCGCTGACCTCGGCAATCAGCTTGTTGCTGGTGCCGGAGACGCCGGGACGGTAGACGACGGGAATGATGGCGCGGTGCTTGATGACGATGTCGTTGCACTTGATCAGCAAGGCAACGCGCTTCACCGGGTCCAGCTCCGCCTCGGCGGCGGCGTGGGTTTCGTCGAACTCCTTGTTCGCCCACCGCATGGGGTTGCGGCCCTGCCACTTGTTCACCTTGTTGTTGGCGTTGGCGGACAGGAACATCTGCATCCACACGCCGGGGTCGGGGCGGCCCGGCCCGGTGTTGTACATCTGCAGGTCGGTGTAGAACTTCGGGTAGGTATCGGGGTTGGCCACATCGGAGGAGAAGAACACCGAGGCCACCACCGACTTGATCTCGATCTCGATGCCGGCCTTGGCGCAAGCCTGCTTCACGATCGCCTGAGTCTTCTGGCGCGGCTGGTTGATCGAGGTCGCGTAGACGTATTTCAACTTCACGTCGCCCTTGGCGCGGATGCCGTCGGCGCCCTTCTTCCAGCCGGCCTTCTCGAGAAGATCGCTGGCCTTGTCGATGTTGAACTCGTAGCTCGTATTGTTGGAGACGAAGCGCGGCGGGTTGTTGACCCAGTTCGCCGTGGCGATGCCGGTGCGGCCGTAGATATGGTCCTGCACCGACTTGCGATCGACCAGCAGGTTCAGCGCGTCGCGCACCGCAGGATCGGTGAGCGAGGGGTGCTTGGTCTTTGTCGACGCACGCTCGCCGTCCACTTCCGTCCACGGGTCGGCGTTGTTCAGCTGGATGTGCTCGCAGCCGGCACCCTGGGTGAGGCGCACCTTGCCCTTGCCGCCGCGCTCCAGGCGCTGGAGCACTTCGTCCTCCACCTGCAGGTTCCAGGCGAAGTCGTATTCGCCGGTCTGCAGCACCGCGCGCGCCGCGGAGACCGCATCACCGCCGCCCTTCATCTCGATGGAGTCGAAATATGGCCGGTTGGGGATGTGGTAGTTGGGGTTGCGGTCGCCCAGCACAAGGTCGCCGGGGCGGAAGTCGCGGAACACATAGGGACCGGTGCCGACCGGCTTCAGGTTGGTGGGGGCCTCGCGCGACTTGGCGCCGGAGTAGTTCTCGAACAGGTGTTTGGGAATGATCTGGCCTGTCGCGCCCACAAAGGCGTCGGCCCAGAACGGCTGCGGGGACGGGAACTTGACCACAACCGTGAGATCGTCGACCTTCTCGACGATCGCATCCTTATAGCTGCCGGCGGTGACCGCGGCGGTCGCCGGGTCGGATGCGTATTTCCAGTTGAACACCACGTCGTCGGCGGTGAAGGGCTTGCCGTCGTGCCACTTCACGCCCGGCTTCAGCTTCCACGTCACCGACTGGCCATCCATGGCGAGGCCGCCGTTCTCGCGGCTCGGGATCTCCGCCGCCAGGACCGCCTTGAGGTTGCCGTCGGGGTCCCACGCCGCCAGCGGCTCGTAGAAGATGCGGCTGCCATCCTGGTCCTTGGTGCCGGTGGCGAAATGCGGGTTCAGCAGGGTCGGGGCCTGCCACCACAGCACCTTCAGCGTGCCGCCGCCGCCGGCCTTGGTCGGCTTGTAGGTCGAGGCGCCCTGCGCCATCGCGACGCCGGAATGCGTCAGTATTTGCGCGGCCACAGGCGCCGCGATGCCCACCGCCATCATGCGGCGGATGAAGGATCGGCGCCCCAGGCGGCCGGCCTTCACACCTTCAATCATTCGGCGAACGTCTTGCTCGTTCATGAGAGCCCCCAAATAGTTATTTGCCGACCCCGGCGAGGCACAATCGCGCGCCTCTGTCATGAAGGAGCCAGCCATGCATCTGACGCATAATTGACATGGAACCTTGGACAGTCAACCGTTCCTTCGCGCCGCATGGTGTGTGGATTGCGCAAAAGTCATGTTTACTGTGCGATATCGTTAAGAAAAACAACGTCCCGGTGCCGCGTAATTGTTCAGATACGACGGGTTAGCAGCGAGCTCTCATGGTGGCAGCCCGCCGGACAGGCCGGCGGAAATCTCGCGGCCATCACGATGCTGCCGGTCAGCCAGCTTCGGGCCGGAACACCGGCAATACCGGGCCCTCGCCCTCGCGCTCGAAATCGACCCGCACCTTCAGGCCGAGCCGAAGCCCGGCCGGGTCCATGCCGCGCAACTGGCCCATGGCCCGCACGCCTTCGGCGAGGTCGATGGTCAGCAGGACATAGGGCGACTGGGCCTTGAAACCGAGGTGGAACGGGTGGTGGCATACCGTCCAGCTGTGCACCGTGCCGTGCCCCGACAACGCCACCCACTCATGCGCCATCGACCAGCAGCCGTCGCATACAGGCCGCGGATAATGCCGCAGCCGGCCGCAATCCTTGCAGCGCTGCACAAGCAACTCGCCGCGTGCCAGCCCGTCCCAGTACGGCTGGGTGTCCTCGCTGGGCCGCGGCACCGGCTTGGCGAATGCGTCGCTCATGCCTACGCCCTCCGCATGATGGCGATGGAGCCGTCGCCCATGTCACCGTAGCCGGTGACAAGCCCCAGCGTGGCGCCTTCCACCTGGGCGGCACCGCCGTGGCCGCGTAGCTGGCGCACCAGTTCGACGATGTGGTTCATGCCCGCCAGATGCGCCTGGCTCAGCAGCCCGCCATGAGTGTTCACCGGCAGCCGCCCGCCGAGGCCCAGCGCGCCGCCCTCCACGAAGCTGCCGCCCTCGCCAGGGGCACAGAAGCCAAGCTCCTCCAGCTGGCGCAGCACCACGTAGGTAAAGCAGTCGTAGATCTCGGCCACATGGATGTCGGACGGCTTCACCCCGGCCATGGCGAAGGCGCGCGGTGCCGCCTTGCCCAGCCCGATCTTCAGGATGTCCGGCCGCTGGGTGATGACGCTGGGGGAATCGGGATGACCCTCGGCCACCCCCATCACCAGCACGCGCGGCTGGCGCAGGTCGCGCGCTGCCTCGGCGGAGCTGACCACCACCGCCGCGCCACCGTCGCTTTCCAGCGAGCAGTCGAACAGGCGCAGCGGATCGGCGATCATGCGGCTGGTCTGGTGGTCGTCGATGGAGAGCGGCTTGGTCATCGCCGCGTTGCCATTCAGGATCGCGTGCTGGCGGGTGGTCACCGCGATTTCCGCGAGTTGCCGGCTGGTGGTGCCGTACAACTCCATGTGCCGGCGGGCCATGGGCGCGTAGATCTGCGCCGGCGCGATGTTGCCCAGCGGGAGTTCGAACTCGCCGATGGTGCGGAACTGCGGCATCTCGTGCACCCGCGCGCCGATGCGGGTGCCGGAATAGCCGGTGCGCCCGATCGGCAGCAGCACATGGCGGCAGATGCCGCTGGCGACCGCCGCCGCCGCCGCCTGGATCGCCGCGACACAGCTTGCCCCGCCCATCGGGGTGGTGGCGGAGAAGCGCAGGTCGGGGATGCCGAAATTGGTGATGAAGTCCTCGGCCACCGCTGCCCCGGTGGCCACCGGGATCACCCCGTCGATGTCGCGTGGGCTGAGCCCGGCATCGGCGATCGCCGCCAGCGACGCCTGCATCTGCAACGACAGCGCGCTGCCCTGTTGCAGGCCGCGCCCATAGGCCGTCTCGCCGATGCCGGTGATCGCCGCCCGCTCGAACAGGCCGCCGCCGTGCGCCTGGCTGTCGGCCATGCGTCTCCCCCATTTTTCAGCGCGCCGGCGATTGTTGCCCGGCACGGCGTTTCCGATGGAAGTAGGCGGCGGCGCGTCCGCCCTGTCAATCGCCCCGGCTTGTCAATCAGGCGGGATCGGGTTGGGCAGCGCCTGGCCGGCGAAATGCGCGCGCAGGTTGGCGATCACCATGTCGGCGCATTCCTCCCAGGTCTCCACGGTGCCGCCGCCGCGGTGTGGCATCAGCACCACGTTCTCCAGCCCGCACAGCGCCGGCGGCACCGCGGGTTCGTGGTCGAACACGTCGAGCCCCGCCGCGGCGATGGTGCCGTCCCGCAGCGCCGCCACCAGCGCCGGCTCATCGATGACGCTGCCGCGGGCGATGTTCACCACGATGCCGCGCGGGCCAAGGGCGCGCAGGACCGCGCCGTCCACCAGCCCGTGCGTAGCCTCGCCGCCCGGGCAGGCGACCACCAGCACCTCGCTGTCGCGCGCCAGCTCCGCCACCGAGGCGCGGTAGCCGTGGGGTACCCCGGCCACCGCGCGACGGTTGTGGTAGAGCACCTTCATGTCGAACGCCGCCGCGCGCCGGGCGATGGCCTGCCCGATGCGGCCCAGGCCCAGGATGCCCATGGTGCGCGAATGCAGGCGCGGCATCAGCGGAAAGGCCCCGGCCAGCCAGCGTCCCTCGCGCACGAAACGGTCACCGCCGACGATGCCGCGCCCGGCCGCCAGCAACAGGGCGAACGCCATGTCGGCCACGCAGCCATCGGTCGGCCCCGGCGTGTTCGTCACCGCGATGCCGCGCGCGCGGGCCGCCGCCACGTCGACCTTGTCGTAGCCCACGCCATACACCGCGATCAGCCGCAGGTTGGGCAGGGCGGCGATGGCCTCGGCCGTCACTGGCCCGGCGGCAATCATGGCGGTGGCGCCGCTTCCGGCAAAGTCCACGGGCACCGCGCCGCCGGGCAGCGGATGCAGCGTGAAGCCCTGGCGATATCGCTCGGAACACAGCGGAATTTCCGGCCCGACATGGACGACATCGGGCATTTCTGCGCTATTCATGACTGTTCCGTACTTTGCCTCTGGGCCGGCGACAGGCTATCAGCCGCCCCGCATCCCGCAACCATGCTGCACTGCAAAGGCCCCCACATGCGCATCGGCGTTCCCAAGGAGATCAAGACCCACGAGTACCGCGTCGGGCTGACCCCCGCGGCGGTGCGCGAGTTCACCTCCCGGGGGCACCAGGTAACGGTCCAGCAGGGAGCGGCTTCGGGCATCGGCTTCACCGACGACGCCTATCGCGCCGCAGGTGCCACCATCGCCGACAGCGCCGCCGCGGTGTTCGCCGATTCCGACATGATCGTGAAGGTGAAGGAGCCGCAGGCGGCCGAGATCGCCATGCTGCGCGAAGGCCAGGTGCTGTTCACCTACCTCCATCTCGCCGCCGACAAGGAGCAGACCGAAGGGTTGATGCGCTCCGGCGCCACCTGCATCGCCTACGAGACCGTCACCGACCCGCGCGGCGCCCTGCCGCTGCTCGCGCCGATGAGCGAGGTGGCCGGGCGCATGTCGGTGCATGTCGGCGCGCATTGCCTGGAGAAGGAAGGCGGCGGCGCCGGCGTTTTGCTGGGCGGCGTGCCGGGTGTGCAGGCGGGCAAGGTGGTGATCATCGGCGGCGGCGTGTCGGGCACCAATGCCGCGATGATGGCGGTGGGCCTCGGCGCGCAGGTCACCATCCTGGACCGCTCGATCACCCGGCTGAAGGAACTGGACGCCCAGTTCGGCTCCAGCATGCAGACGCTGTTTTCCACCACCGCCGCCATCGAGGCCGCGGTGGTCGACGCCGACCTGGTGATCGGCGCGGTGCTGGTGCCGGGCGCCGCCGCCCCCAAGCTGGTCAGCCGCGCCATGGTGCGCCAGATGCGGCCGGGCTCGGTGATGGTGGATATCGCCATCGACCAGGGCGGCTGTTTCGAGACCAGCCGGCCGACCAGCCATGCCAGCCCCACCTATGTGGAGGAGGGCGTGGTGCATTACTGCGTCACCAACATGCCGGGCGCCGTGGCCCGCACCTCTACCCTGGCACTCGGCAACGCCACCCTGCCATTCGCCCTCGCACTCGCCGACAAGGGCTGGCGCCAGGCGCTGATCGACGATCGCCACCTGCTGGCGGGGCTGAACGTGCATGCCGGCCACGTCACCTACGAGGCCGTGGCCCGCGACCTCCAGCTGGACTTCCGCGCGCCGACTTCCGTGCTCGGAGGGTGATGTCGCGGCGGTAAATGGGGGTGCAACGCGAGTGGTGCGATCCAAACGCTTGCTATCCACGCGTTTGGTGAATCGCCCCACAAAATCCAGATAGTGGTCCGAATCTGACGGCACTATCCGTCAGATTCGGACCGCTAGGGGTATGCCGGGCGTCGCGACGTTACGGCAGCCTGGGCGACATGTCGCGCAGTAGCCGCATTGCGATACCCCAGCACGCCACCGCGGCGAGAACATGCACCGCGAGGACGATTGCCTGTTCCCCCAGCGCGAAATCCGTCCGCCCCAGGTAGAAGCCACTGCCCGCCGCCGCAACGCCGGCGGGCAGCCACCATGGCGTGTCACGTCGGCGTGCGGCCATCCAGAGTGCCACCGCCAACCCGCTGCCCACCGCCTGCACGCCGCCGATCACGAACGTCAGCGGCAGGAGAATGAGCGCGCCATAGCCCACCAGGGGGGCCAATTCCGCGGGAATCGCACCAACGGCCGACGCCGCCATCATCAGCACGACGAAGATCAGCGTGCCGATCACCGGCCCGGCAACGGCGAAGACGCCTAGGATCACAAGCCAGTGGCCGGGATACATCGCCTACAACGGCGCGCATCGGCGGGCACTCGCAAGTGCCCGCCGCTTTCGCCAGTACTGGGGAAAACTGGACCGCGGCGCTGCCGCCGGGATCAGACCGCCACTGCGCCCAGAATGAAAAGGACGATGGCGATCACCAGGAATATGCCGAACAGCAGCTTGGCCACCGTGCCGGCGGCGGCGGCAATACCGGTGAAGCCGAGCGCGCCGGCAATCAAGGCAATCACCAAAGCAACAATGGCCCAGGTCAGCATGTGCGTGTCTCCTTCAGTGCGGAGCCGGAAGACCGTGCTCCTGTCCGGCCCCAGAGGACCATGCGATCCGCAGCCGCGGCATCACCCGCGGGGGCGGAGGGGATGTGGTGGAATGGAGCGCACCGTTTCCGCAGCAAGACGCTCGAGATCCTGGATCAGCAACACCGGTCCTGCGATGGAGCGGGTCGCCCCGGTCATGGGCAACCCTGGCGGCCTGCGCGCTGCGTCCGTCCACCAAGGGGCAGACGCAGCGGACCGGCATGCCGTTCCAAACAAGGACCTGGCGTCGCGCTCCACGGCCGTTTCAGCTTGGCTGAGCTTCGCGGCCGCAACGCTTAGCGGCTCCGGGCATCACGCCAGAAGGCGTCGACCTCGCCGCGGCGACGCACATAGCCTTCGTCGGTCGCGAAGACGTCCCGGTCCACCTTCGGCGCCGCCTCCATGCGGTCTTCGGGGATGTCGAGCACGAAGGTGTCCAGCGCCGGGGTGACGCGAAGCTGCTGCCACGGCACGGCCACGTAGTCCTCACCGATGCCGAGGAAGCCGCCACGTGCGATGATCACGTAGGCGATCTCGCCGGTCTGCGGATCGAACGCGATATCCTCGACGCTGCCCAGATACTCATCCTGGAGGTTGCGCACGTCGGTGTCGGTGATGGCGTTCACGCGCATCCCGCGCGCCCGCTCGGTGACCGGGCGGGCGAGTGCCAGCTGGCGCTGGCGATAGCTGCGCAATTCTCCCGGCTCCACCCCGGCTTCACGCAGCTGGGCGGTGTAGGCGGCGTACATCTGGCGAGCCTCGGCGACCACGGTGCGGCAGGCCTGGTCGGAGCCGTTCTGGTCCAGCACGTGGGCCGCGGCATACAGCGTACGCAACGCTTGCGCCGGCGCGGTGCCCCAGTCGACATTGCCGAAGGGGGCGCCTGCACCAGCTGCGGGCGCACCGGCGGCAGGAGGGGCGCCGGCAACCGGTGGCGTCTGCGCCGCCATCGGGGGCAGGCCGCCCGGGGCCAGGCCGGGCGCATACCAGCCATAGCCGCGGCGGTAGCCGCTCAGCCAGAAGCCTTCTTCGTTCATGGTGCGGCCGAAGGCGGCTACTTCCTGCCCGCATTGGCTCATGCGGGCCTGTCCGGCCGGTTGTTGTGCCGGTGGCTGTTGCGCCACCGCGAGGCCAGGCACGACGGTCAGCGCTGCGAGGAGCGCCGACATGTGCAGGATCGGCTTGTGCATCTTGCTCTCCACCAAGGTTCCGGTCCCGCCGTGCGGCGCCTGCGGCATGGCCGGGCGCCCGGCGACCCGGGGTTCAACTTAGAAACGACATGGTCCGACATCTGGCCGTCTTGCCGGCCGTGCGTTGTGCAACGCGCTCTTGTCGCCACAGTTCCGATCTTAGTTTCGAAGGCGGGACACGATTGCGGGCTCGCCAGGCGGCATGGCGGGCGTTTCGGACCCTGCGGCGGGTACGCCAACGCGCCCGGCGACCACAGGATCGCCGGGCCAGGCCCTTGAACGGGACGCGTTATACCAACCGCCGTCAAGAACGATCCTTCGTTAGGCAAGGCCAGGGCTTCGCCCTGGACCCACCAGGTCCCGAGCGCGCCTCCGCGCGACGGGCCAAGCCCCTGGACCTTAACGATATGATAA